>Ga0315336_1003974_pt1 | contig 18540 bp, 20 predicted proteins | sample ASW5metaG_FD_204512 | JGI IMG/M metagenome (GOLD analysis project Ga0315336, IMG submission 204512) | Ammonia-oxidizing marine archaeal communities from Monterey Bay, California, United States - ASW #5 | ecosystem: Environmental > Aquatic > Marine > Intertidal zone | place: USA: California... | reverse complement strand
CGTGCCGTGGCCAATGAGTGCGACCTGCGCGCCCTGTTCGGCCGCAGTGATCGCCGCGGAGAAGCCCGCGGAGCCTGCACCGATTACGGCAAGGTCATAGGCGCCGTTCGCCGGTCGGGTGATTGCGTCGGAGTGATGCTGGCTTTTGCTACCCGTCATGGGATTGCCAACCTTGGCATGGGAGCCCGCCTTACTGAACCGGACTCGAAGGGAAGCCCGCGCCCGCCGTTGCCGCGGTCAACGCCGCGATATCGGTCTTCTCATTGTCGAACGTGACGGTGGCGAGCTTGGTGTCCAGCGATACCTCCGCCGCCTTGACGCCCTCGATGCCGGTCAACGACTTTTTCACCTGATAGGGGCAACTCGCGCAGGTCATGCCCTCGACCTTCAGCGTCGCCGTCTGTTCGCCGGCAAGGGCTGGGGTTGCAATCAAGAAGGCGATCACCAGCGGGCCTAATATCTTGAAGATGCTCATTTTTTCTCCTTGTAGCGTCACGGTAGATAGGGTTCGGCAAGCGGAAACCAGTAGGGGAATGAGATCACCATCGCGACGATCGCCGTTGCCAGCCAGAGCCCCGACCTCGCCAACCCATTGGGCGCAGGGGCTGCACATGCCTTGCCCTCCCCACAGGCTGCGCGCGGCTTCCAATAGGACTGATAAAAGCCGTAACCGATCGCGGCCACGGCAAGCCCAATGAAGTAGGGCTGATAGGGGGCAAGCGCCCGCAAGCTCGACATCCAGGCGCCGCCGATGCCAAGGACGGCGAGCAGAAGCGGCAGCACGCAACAGGTCGACGCCGCGACCGCACCGAAAATGCCACCGGCGGCAGCGAGCCGCTGGAAGCCCGTTCCGCCTGGTGCGGTCGCGTCCGAGTCGACGTTGGAGTCGGTCGCCCCGTGGATTTCGTCGGTCAATAGTTACTCCCGGATATCTGATTGATGCCAATGTAAGATCTGTAGTAACTACAGAATCAAGATTTTTCATTCATCTTGGAGATCACGAAATTGGGAGCACCCAACTTCACGATCGGCGAGCTTTCCACGCGGACCGGCGTCAACATCGAAACGGTCCGATATTACGAACGCATCGGCTTAATGCCCGAACCGCCGCGAACCGAGGGCGGTCATAGGGTCTATGACGACGAGCAGGTCAAACGCCTCACCTTCATCGCCCGCAGCCGTCAACTCGGCTTTTCACTCAAAGAAATTCGAACATTGATGAGCCTGGTCGATCGGGGAAACTATAGCTGCGACGAGATCAACGCCCTGACGGTCCGCCACCTCGACAAGGTTCGCGCCAAAATCACCGACCTTCAGCGATTGGCACAGACGCTAGAGGAGATCTCGGCGAAGTGCGATGGCGGGCAGGCACCCGAATGTCCGATCTTCGATGCACTCCATGATGGCGTGGACATGAGTCGTTGACATCTGCTCACGCTGCTTAGGCCTTGAACGCAGGCGGTTTTGCCCTTTCAATGCGTTGGGCCGACTCACGATCCCGACCGGCCCGACGCCAAAGCCCACGCCTCCGGCAGTCTTCAACCGGACGGCAAATCCGTACGACATCGCAAACCGAGCTAAGGTCGTCCCGACATGCCCGAAATCCTCACTTCAGGTCCCTATCTCTTTTACGCAATTGCATTGTTGTTCGGCTACTTACTGGGCTCGATTCCTTTCGCGCGAATGATGAATGATCTTTCGCGGTCCGACCCTATCCCTGAGAACGCCGACGGACGAATTAGGGTGTTGGATCTCTACGCGGCCGGTCATCGCGGACTCGCGGCAAGTGCATTAACGGGCGACATTCTCAAGGGGTTTTTTGCCGCCGCTTTGCCCGCCACCACCTGGGGCGTCGAACACGGCATTCTGGGAGCTTTCGGCGTCTTTATCGGCCACCTTTATCCGGCCTTCGCCAAGTTTCGCGGAGGCAGCGGCATCGCACCTTATTTCGGCGCGCTTCTGCTTTTCAGCACGCCCTCGGCCCTGATCATGGGAGCGGTCTGGATTTTGGTGCTGTTGATTACGCGCTACGCCTTGGTGGCCTCGATCGCCGCCGTGTTCGTTGCACCGATTTGCCTGATCGGTTTCGAGCAGTGGGAATATGTTCGGCTGTTCGCTGGATTGGCGGCGCTTGTCGTGGTTCGCAATATCTCCGGCCTATTCAGGCTGATGAACGGCATCGAACCGAAGGTAAAGTTCTAGCTTGAGGCATTGCAGCGACTGGCAACGCCCCAATCGGCAAGGCCGGCGCATAAGCTACAAGGTGATCACAAAAAAAACGGGCGCCACATGGGCGCCCGCTTTGTCTCTTGTTGTTTCGGTTCGGCTTAGCCGCCTGCTCCGAAGCGGAGCGTCGCGCCCATTCCGATGGTCCAGATGTAGCCATCACCGATTGTGATCGCGCTCGAGTTGGTGCCAAAGCCGACCGCATTCGGTGGCGTAACGGCGTTGGAGCCAGGGTTGACCTGTCCCGGCAGGTTGTGCAGCGGGCCGCCAAGTGAGGCGTTCTGGCCAAGGCCGCCAGCCGTGTCGCTCTGGTTGGCCTGAATGGTATTTTCTTCATACCATACCAGCTGGCCACCCAGATTCAGCTTCATCTCGCCCAGCGCTGTGGGCATGGTGTACTCGACGCCACCGGTGAAGTAGTGCTTGTCGGTGTCGTAGGAGTTCAGGTCAAGATGGCTGTTGGGCATGAAGGCTTGGTCGTACTGATAGCCCGTCAGCAGCGTCCAGCTCTTGTCGAGTATGTATTCCGAACCCACCATGAACGACCAGGCGTCATCCGCTTGGTAGTTCAAGACGATCTGGTTGACGCCCTGCGGGCAGCTCGCCGGTGCCAGGGCCGCCGTAGCCGCCGCACATGCGAAGTTTGTGATGCCGCCGATGCCCACCTGCGTGTTGGCGCCGGCGGGCAGATTAAAGCCCGGAACGCCATTGGTTGCCGGATTGACCGACTGGGTCGACACGAATTGAACTTCCAGCGGCGAGCCAAAGCCGGTGGCGTCGGCCCAGTTGGTCCACTGCGCGTCGAACGACAGCGCCCAGTTGGGCATTGCCCACCATTCGAAGCCGAACTGAATGTGGCGCGGCAATTCCATATCGACCCGGAACCGCTCGATGCCGAAGTTCAGGTCGCAAACCTGGTTTTTGGCGTTGCCCGTACAGGCGGTCAGGGCAGTGGGGATCCCGCCGCCCGTAAGCGCGCTGGTAATCGCTGGAGAGATTTGAAGCGGCAAAATCAATTCGCCTTCAAATTGGTTCGGCGTCTCTTCACGATAGGTCAGGCCGAATGTCAAAGTGTCGGTCAGCTTGATCTGCGTGCCCAGCGTGAAGGTCACCGCGGTGGGATCAGTCGAAAACTCCCACGGCGCCACCGGCAGCGGAAGATCGTCATCCGACTGCGCCGTGATCTGGCCGGAGATTCCAAGGCCGCTCGGGTCCGGAATCGCATTGCCCAAACCCCAGAGGTTGTCGAACGGAGCCACCAGCTTGAAGTGCTTGGCGATGCCGATATTGACCGAGCCACCGACATTGATCCGGTCGGTCAGCTTGACGGCAACCGTCGGCGAGGCCTCGATATAGAGCAGCTCGATGTTGCTCGAGTCCTGGTTCGAGGCGATCGAACCAAAGGGCTGATCCTTGAAGTCGGCTCCAAGCGCGAACGGCGCGCCGACGCCTAGACCCGCGACCACGCTGCCCGGTATCAACGGCAAATAGGCGCCAGTGGCCGGTGCGATTGCGATTGCTTCGCCCGTAAGCGTATCCTTGATGCCACTATTGCCGCTGCCATCATTGACTTCCAGATTGGTGGTGTCGATGATCTTCGCGGTCAAACCCAGCAGCGGGGTGTCGAAGTCTGCGGCACCCGCCGGGTTTGTATAGAAAGCATCGAAGTCCTGGCTCTTGGCCGTTACGGCGCCCGCCAAGCTCGATGTCCTCTGGCTCAGACCTAAAGTTTGAATGTAGCCGCCAGCAGTGGCCGGACCCGCCAGGAAGGCAAGCGCGGAGGCTCCGAGCAGCAGTGTTTTAATATTGTCTCGTCCCAACGTTTTCATTTTAACCCCCCGTTTTGCCCTTTGGCTGATCCGATTGCTCGAGAAGTTCCCCCTACTTGAGCAAAATAGTTCGATCGCCTAGCGGCATAAGACACCGGTTAAGTGACATGGGTGTATCAAAGCCGCAGAAGCCAAGGCAAGAAGAGTCGTGTGCTGAGCGTGTCGAATATTGAATCGTGTGTCATATTTCACACAGGGAGATCGAGCAGGATTCCACGAAGATTCGCAGCATCACGCACAGGAAATTCCGCGCAGAGACGCTCTCGGGTATTCGCTGGAACGAAGTCCTGATGCCATAAATAGCTAGAATATAACGATTTTTTTGTCGACTCGGCTGCACCTAGTCAGAATGCTCGGCAGCTTTTCAGAAAGCCGCTTCATCTCTGCTGCGCCAATCAATCGAGCCATCTGGCCACAAACGCAACAATTGCGTGATTTGAGGCACGGAAACTGTTTTCTTCCGCCGAGGTGAGCATATATTGGAAGGAATCGCCTTGTGCCCGCCGCGGATTCCCCTGGCTATTTCGAGATGGCCACCTGCCCATGCTGGCATCTGGGGCCTAGTCGGGAATTGCCCGGCCGAAGGACTCGTTGATCTACGGACCTGATTGAGATGCGGCTCCACCTATTCGAGTTCGAGGATCTGGACTGGTTTCCACAAACCCTGCGCGATCAGATCACTGAACTTCTGCAGCATCAGCTCGACAGCCGTGGAGTTTATCTCGGCGTCGTACCCGTGATCGCCGAACTGATGGAGCAGACGGGCGCCAATCGCATCATCGATCTGGGATCGGGAAGCGGCGGCGACGTGATCCGGCTACAAAAGGAAATCGACGCCGCCTTGCAAAGGCCCGTCGAATTCCGGCTCACCGACAAATTCCCCAATTTGGAAGCGTTCAAGCGCATAGAATCCGAAACATCGGGCCGGGTTGGCCATATCGCGTACTCGGTGGACGCCACCAATGTGCCCGACGATCTAAAGGGCGTGCGGACCCTATTCACCGCATTTCATCATTTCCGGCCCGAGCTCGCGCGCCAAATCCTCGATGACGCGATCCAAGCAAGGTCGCCGATCTTCATTGCCGAATTCACCGAGCGCAATTTTCTGACGATCTTTCGCTCGATATTGCTTGGGCCATTTATAGCGTTGATCGATTCGGCCAGCATTCGGCCGTTTGGATGGGCTCGGTTGCTCTGGACCTATCTGATTCCCCTGATTCCATTTCTGTACACCTGGGACGCAGCGGTTTCGCATTTGCGGACCTACTCGCGCGCCGAGATGAAGGTTTTGGTGTCCCGGCTGACCGCATCGGACTACACCTGGCAGATAGGCCAAGTTCCGGTCCAGGAGGTCGGCAATCCCCGAATACGGGCCGCGCGATACATTACATATCTGATCGGGCGTCCCAGCAGGCCAGTAACGGCAATTTGAGGAAGGGCATCAAGACAGATAGGTAGGCGTGCCGTCTTCTGAGCTATAGTCGCACAAACCAAAAAATGAAGACGGAAGCGCCCGGCATTACGCTGAACTCACTTTTCAATTGAGGTGCGCACTCATGGCATTCGTCAAAAACTACGTCCAACCCCTCACCGCCCGACTGTTCGATCGCATCTACCGCCACTACTTCGAGGTGATCCGCGCTGATACGCCCGAATTGCTGAATCAGGTTTATACCCTGCGATACCAGGTCTACGCGGACGAGCATGGCTTCGAAAATCCGGACGAGTTTCCCGATAAGCGCGAGATGGACGAATATGACGCCAATTCCGAACACATCTTGCTGCGCCATCGGCGCACAAAAATCTGCATCGGCACCGCGCGGGCGATCCTGCCCAAGCCGGACGATCCTCTGAACAGTTTTCCCGTTCAAGAAATTTCCAACCACCCGATGCTGCACGACGCCGAGATCGCGCGTTATGCAACCGAGTTCTCACGGCTCGCGATTTCGAAGGAGTATTTGAAGCAGAGCTGCGACGCCTCGGGCGCGATGTCCACATTCCAATTCGACCCCACCTGCAAGGACAAGCGGTTCACCATGTGGCTGACCAAACGGATCGTCCGATTTCTGTCAGTCGGCCTGATGGCGGGCATCCTGGAACTGGCCGCGGAGCGCGGATATCCGATCATGTTTGCGGTCATGGAGCCGTTTCTGATTCGCAACTTGAGAAAAATCGGGTTCGAATTCCCCTTCATGGACGCGGCCGTGGAATATCACGGGCTGCGCCACCCCTGTGGCCTGCCAAGCCTCTATGACGCCTTCGTCACCATGAAGCGGGTCAGCCCGTCGTCCTGGCAAATTATATCGCGCGGCGGCCGCACCCAACAGCTTGCCTGGGAGGCGGAGACCAAGACCGAGGAAGTGCGGCTGGCTGTGGCAAAGGCCAAGAAGCTCGCACACGCCACGCCATCGGCCGACTTGGACGCGTTGGAGCTGCGCCAAGCAGCTGAGTAGGCGGCCGGATCTGGTTGCGCCGTCTCGCAGGCTTGTACAGAGCCAATGTCTTGCCGCGTCAATTCGGTTTGGGCTAGCCGCGGTCGGCCGTGCGGACGTAGCGCCCTGGCGAAAGGATGCCCTTTGGATCAAACGCTGCTTTTAGCTTAGCCAGGAGCTCGCGGACCTCCGGCTTCATCTGATCCATAAGCGGCATCCCAAGCGTCGCCAACCGATAGGGATAGAAGCCCTCCGCCACCACCTTTTCGAGCAGCACCCGATAGGCGGTCTGCGCGCGCTCATCCTCGCCTTCTACTTCGCGGTCGTAACCGATGCTGATCACCACATCGATGGCTCGCTCGGTCAGCAGCGTGACCGTGATCGACGGCTCGAAGCCATGGGCAAGCAGAGTCTCGGAGGCGATCGACACCACCTTCCGTACGCTCTCGCCCTTTGGCGGTGAAATGACCGGACACCAGATTAGGCCACACAGGTCACGGTCGGGATCGAGGTCCTTGGGGGGCGGCGTGCGCTTGCGCCAATAGGCGCTTGGGATCACCGCGCCACTCGGCCGCCCTTGCATCATACCGTAGACGGGTCTCAGCAGACCGAGGAGCCGCCCAAGATCGATTCCCGTCACCATCTGATAGGGTCGAGAGACCTTGCCCGCGATGGCAAGCAAGCGGTCGTCCAAGAACTGCAGACGCGAGACCTTGCCCTTAAGCGCCCGCTTGATATGGCGACGCGCGTCGCGCACATGGCCTGGCGTTCCGTAAATCCCGCCCGATCCGCTCCAAGCCTCGACACCGGCGCGGCGCTGGAAGTCTGCGAGCTGTTCCTTTGGCAGTGGCGTCACCGTCGTTTGACTCCAGGGATACTGCTCGGTGGAGCACATCACCCGATAGACATTTCCAATATGCACCGCACTGTTGAGGACGCCCTCCAACCGCAGCGGCGCCAGCGCGTTCACCACATCCGCGATTTGCTCAGGTTGCTTAACGCTGAAAAAGAAGGCTTGGAACTGCTCGGGCCGGGGAAACAGCCACATGGTTGTGCGTACGATGATGGCGAAGTTGGATTGGAAGAACAGGCCATCGAGAGATGGTCCCAGACCCCATTTATAGGCATCGACCGCAATCGCATCCTCAAACGCGCCAAAGCCTGTGCGGATCAGGGAACCATCCGCCAGCACCGCTTCAATCCCGCAGAGATGATCGCAATGCTCGGCATAGGGCGAGTACCCGTTGCCGCGCTCCAGCGCGTTACCCAACATGCTGGCATCTGGCGTCGAACCGGTGGCGTCAATCCAGAAGCGGTCTCCGTTATCAGCGAGAAACCGAGATAATGCGTCCTGAGTGACACCGGGCTCGACTGTGACGGTGCCGAGCCGGTCGTCATAGTCTGTGATCCGATCGAGATCCCTCAAATCCACAATCACGCAATTACCCTCGGCTGGAGCCATCGAGCCATAGCCCCAATTGCGGCCGCGGCTGATGGGATAGAGCGGCACGGCGAATTGATTGGCGATCTTGACGCAAGCCTGAACCTGCTCCGCGCTGGACGGCCGCAGGACCGCAAGCACCCCCGCATTGGGAGTCGCAAAGGTTGCCTGGCCAGCCCGCCTGCGCGCGTCGTCGTCGTCGTCGACACGGTCGGCCCCTATGGCGGCACGCCAGGCTTCGAGAGCTGAGATTAGGTCCGCTGTCATAGAGAATACCTTGGGTGGGCTGCGGGCGGCCTAGAACATGGATGTTCCCATCCACCAATTTGTATCACCAATGCCTGAACTGCGCCTTTCCGACGTGGCTGTATGCCCAGGTAAGAGCGCCGCGGGCTGGTCGCTCTAGGGAGATGCCGCTGGTTCAACTCATTGCCCCTGCGGCGAAGATGAGCTAACGAACTGATGACGAACGGTCCTTATCTAGCCAAGCTGCGCAAATCCATGCGATCTGAGATTGCTACTGATATCGGACCTCATTGGTTGTCGAAAATGACCCTGTTGGGGACGGCCTTTGTGGCCTGTCTTGCGCTGCCGGCCTGCCTGAAGAGGGGGCCCAGTGAAGCCGATTTGGTTGCTATCCTGATGGAGGTTCAGTCCGATCGGCCTTCCGGCGCGCCCGACGCCATCGAACTTCAAGCCCATGAGTGCAGCCTGATGAACCACGGTCAGGCATATGAGTGCAACGTGGCGTTTGTGCCCACCCGCGATGGTGCGCCCGGTCTGCCGCGCAAGGCATATTTGATCGTACGTGGGACCGATAGCGGTTGGCGGCTGATCAGTCACGAGCCCAAGAGCTGAGCAGCGCCTGCAGAATCATAGCCATGCAAAAACGGCGGCGCGCCCGAGCGCGCCGCCGCTAATATTACCCTTCGCCACCGGCGTTATCTTTCGGTCCTATCGGAATCCGGAAGACGGCCGGAATGCGCGTCGCGCCGCGAGGCCGCGATCACTGCATTGCTTGCAGCTCGTCGATGTAAGCCTTAGCGCTCTCGCCGAGCTTATGGGTATAGGCCATTTGCGGGGACTTGCCTGCATCGCCCTCGTGCAACTTTTTCATGGTGTCGCCCGCCAATGCCTCATCCAGCATCTTCTTGGCATTGCCGATCATCGCCTTGCCGTGCGCGATCGTCTTCTGGTCGGCATCTTTAGCCATGCCCATTTGGCCCAGCATCATTAGATTCGCGCCTTCAGCCGCCATTTCGACCGAATGATTGATCATCAAATGCAAGTGATGCATCTGCATTTCCGAGGCTTTGTCCTCTTCGGCCATAGCCGGCGCGGCTGCGAAACCTGCGATCAGTCCGGCAAGTGTTAGGCTGCGAGTCCAACGGCCAAGTTCAACGGTCTTCGTCATATCACGCTCCAGATTGCTTGAGGGATGTCGTCATGCGTCCTTGATGCCATCGAAGAATCGACGTCTAGAAAAATGATAGCTCGTTTTTGAGCTACTGAGCGATGGACTTTCGCTTATTTGGATTTGTGCGATTTTCGCCCAATCCAGCCTCCGCCGACACCGGCTCCCACTCCGATCATTAAGCCGCTGGCCAGCAGGACCAATTGCCACGTTCCGGAGTTCTGCTGCTCTGGATCATGAACCCGGGCATCGGTAATCCCCGGCACGCTCGGCAAGTCGCCGCTGCCGCTACCGACCTTGAATTGGGCCTTCAGGCCCTTCTCCATGTGCTGGGCCATATCGCAGTGCACCAGAAAAGTCTTGTCGCCGCTCGGCACGATGAAGGTTCCCTTGCGGGTGGTTCCGCCGGAGGCCTCCAGGTGAAACATGCCCTGGGGATAGAGATAACGCGGCAGACCATGCAGCATCCATTGGTGACGAATATTGTCCTCATTCACGAATGTGATGGTCACGCGCGAGCACGCCGGGACATTCCATTCATTCTGGCTGAACCCGAATGACTGCCCTTGCTCGGCATATTTTCGGCCAGCACGAACCTCGAAGGCCACGTCGCCTGAGATTTTTCCGCAATCGCGGGACGGCGTGTCGTCATTCCAATTCATCACCATGCCGCCGTCATCCATCACCATTTTGTGGTGATCGTGGCCGGAATGATCCATCTTCGAATGGTCCATTTTGGAATGGTCCATCTTGGTGTGGTCCATTTCAGGCTTGGCTTCGCCGGCTTTCGGCTCGGCGGTTTGCGCCATGGCGCCCGCGGGCAGCAGCCACAATCCGCAAGCCAAACTCGCTAGAACCGCCCAGCGGCTATAGCGAGTATTTTTGAGCACGCCAAAGCCAGTCGGCTTTGATTCGTTTTTCATATCCGTCATGGACTTAACTCCAAGCTCTTTGTCCCTGATATAGGTGAGCTTCTCGCACTGAGAAATGAGATAACGCAAACGTGTGAATTCGCCGCATGCTTCACTCCTTCGCCCCAACGGACGTGCTGCCGCCCGATCGAATCAGCCACAACAAGGATCCGAAGAAGAGCCCCAGCAGCGCTACCAATAGAGCGGTCAGCAATGTGATCGTCAGGGTCGAGGCCGTGGGTACCGGCTCAGACAGCAGGCCCGTGGGGTCCATATCCGCAAACACCGGAATCTCGCCTCGCCAATATTCTTCGGTGAACAGCGTCGACAAGTTGCCCGCAATCTTGGGGATGCCGTTTTCGCCCAGAAAATCTTCATAGACGATCAGCGAAATATTCCCACCCGGCCCGATCCCGTTGGTGGTGACGCCTTCTTCGCGATGATCATGCATCAACCAGGCGCCGGGTCCGTAACTGTGAAGCCCGTCATTGACGGTCTCGAGCTCGACATCGACCCTTTGGGCCGGACCAACATGGACCACGTCCCGCGTAATCTGGCTCGCCTCTGGCCGTTCAATTCCGTCGTAATGTGTCTCGGTCACCTTATGGCCGTGGGTGTGCAGATAGATTGGATCGGCGCCGCCATTCAAAATGCGCATCTTCACGCGCTCGTCTGGCTTCACGATCACCAAGGACTCTCGAATCGTGTAGGGGAAGGAGCGTCCGTTCAACAGGAAGGCCTCAGGCTCGCGCTTGGTAATGTTGTAGTCGCGGTGCAGCCGCTTCGAGACCACTCGCGGGTCATTCGAGGTCTTCAGGATGTTATGCATTTCATAGTCGATCGCCAGGTAGTGCATGTCGTATTCATGCGAATTGCGCTCCTGGACCGCAACCGATGGATGCCTAACTTGGCTCGCACCAACATTGAGGGTCTGCACCGGATTGTTGGGCCGGTTCGGCTCGACCACGAACAGGCCATTGAGGCCCATCAAGACGTGTGACTGGGGCTGGACGTGGCAGTGGTAAAACATCGAGCCGTCTTGCCGCGGCTGGATGTCGTAGGTGCGCTGTTCTCCCGGGAAAATCGGCATTTCGCTGACTAGCGGTACGCCGTCATTGCCCTCCCCATTGGCGTCCTTGAAAGGATGGTCGACACCATGGAAATGTATGGTGTGGGGCAGGTAATGGGTGTTCTCCAAGGTGATCTTGACCTTGTCGCCCTGCTCAACCCGGATCGTGGGAGAGGGCATGCGCAGCATCGGTTGCGCCTCAAAGGTCTCCAGATTGCGGGTCGCCATGCCACGTGCTTTGGGGACGAAGGCCCAAAAACCGGGTTTGACACCAGGCGCGATTGAATAACCCGGAACCTCAATGTTGGCGTCGGGTGAGTGACCGTTCAGCTCAGCCACCTCGAGACGAATGTGAATCTCATCGGGATCGCCGTCGCCATCGAGATCGCGCCCTTTGACGACCGCGTCGGTGGTCAGCTGGGTTTCCATCAGCGTGCCCATGGAAACGTTGTTGGTGCCCTTCACAAATGCGGCGACCTCATATGGGTTGTCGGGCTCGCAGTGCAGCGATTCTTTGATATTCACGCCGTCAATTGTCTGGGCATTGCGCCATTCGGAATTACCGGGAGGGCAGATCTCCTCGGGCTGCAGCTTCGGCAGCTCTGCGGTCGCGGCGGGCGCCGCATAGGGGCGCTCCCCAAAGGTCTGGAACAGATAGGTGCTCAGCGAGGGCGGCAAATAGGCGGGATCCACCAACCAGGCGACATAGATGGCGCCGAGCGCGGAGAGGATCATCAGGGTCGCTGCTATTGCGCGGGCTCTTGCAAACATTCGTTCTCTCAAGGCTGAAGCAACTGCCTGGTATTTAGGAATGAATTGTCGGTATGGCCATCCATCGAAAGATGGTGAATTGTCATCGCGTAATTTTGGGGGTCATTTGGCGGCCCCGAATTTGATTGCCGCAGGGCACGCCATCGCCCGACATCCCACAGTCTACAAACGCGGCAGAGATCGTGGCGCCAGGCATCAAAGCCCCCAAAGCACAATAGGTTTAGCAACCATAGGCGCGCACTGCTTCTCAGGCTTTGATAAGCCTCAAACGCGCTTCGATCGCTGCGCTGCCCGCGGAGGGGAAAGCTGCGCGGCACCGCTGGGAGCCGCACAGCCATTTGTTGTAGCCAGTATCGGGTTCAGCTCCGTCGGCCTCTTAGAGGCCTTTTCTGCAGAGGCTTAGAGCACGCCAATGAGGGCCAAACCGATGACGATGGTCGCAGCCCACGAGACCGCGAAGAGCAATGTTCGTATCATCGGAATTCCGGCCGCATAGACCAGATAGTGCAGCAACCTAGCGAAGAAATAGACCGCGGCAGCCATCGCGATTACCGGATTGTTGCCGGCGCCTACGAGCTGGGCAACGATAACCAGAGAGGCGAAAACCGCCAGATTCTCGGTTGCGTTGACATGGGCAAAATAGGCCCGTTGGGCCCAGGGCGCTAATCCCGTGATGTAGGGATTCTCTTCGCCCGGCTTTGGATTGCCCATCGCCGTGAAGAGGCCGCGCGAGAGTATCCTGTTCAGCGAATAGGGCAGCCAAAACAGGGCCGTCATAATCGCTGTCAGAGTAAGCCAATAAAGTGCCGCCGACATTGGGGGGTCCTCCTCCATTCTTGCGGGGTGCTGGCAGGCTGGCAATGCCTGCGAGTCGAATCGATTATAGAATGATCGTTCTAAACTGGAAAGCTAAAGCAGGCGGCCCATGGCATCGTCGATGATCGATTTGAGCAGCTCCGCCTCTGGTCGAGAGCGGGTCAGCACGATCAGGCCCAACAGGGTGGCCATCAAACCGGCTGCCGCTTCGCCGGAATCGACATGGGGGCCAATTTCGCGTTCGGCCTTACCCTTCTCGATCATGCGCGCAAAGAATTCTTCGATCTTGCGCTGCGATCGCCCTACGATCTCCCTTACCTCCGCGTCATGCGCCGCGAGCTCGAGTGCACTGTTGGTCAATAAACATCCGTGGGCCGAATGGCCTCCCATCGCGGGTTCGGCGAATATCTCGAAGACCTTCCGGATCGCCTGGCGCGGCCCCAATTCAACCTCCAATCGCGCCAAAGGCTGGCGCCTGACATTTTCGTCATAATTTCGGAGGGCCGCTAGAAAGAGTGCGCGCTTGTCGCCATAGGTAGCGTAAAGGCTGCCCCTGTTGACGCCCATGGTCTCCACCAGGTCTTGCATGCTGGTGGCTTCGTAGCCGTGCTCCCAAAAAGCTTGCATGGCCCTTTCTAGGCTCGCGTCCACGTCGAACTGCTTTTTCCACGGCATTGCTCTGCTCCGTCGTCCACGGCGCAATTAGAACAATCATTCAAGACTAAATTGTGGGACTGGCTTTGCAACTAGATCCGCTAGCGATTCTTTGCCTGGCGGCTCAGGGGCAAGCACCAGCCACCGCCTGGTGCAAAAACGGCGCCTTTCGGCGCCGTTATAGAATGGCAATCGAAACTACCGTTTCGACACGAAGCAGAGATCTCCTCCCCGCGCCAAGGGTGACGCGGGGAGGAATTAGACTGAATTGCTTCCAGCCCTCTGGTTTCCAGAAATGGCGGCTACCAGACTCCGATAAGCCTTAAGGCAATTACGATGCAAGCCGCCCATCCGGCCGCATAGGACAGCGTCCTGACAACCGGAATGCCTGCGGTGTAGACGACAAAATGGAGCAGCCGGGCATAGAAAAAGACCCCTGACCACACCACGACGGCGCCGTCACTGCCCATGCCCGCGGCGTTTGCGATCAACACGAGAACGCCGAAAACCACCAGGTTCTCGACAGCATTCGTGTGGGCGTAGTAGGCCCGTTGTGCCCAGTCATGGAGCGGGGCATCGCCCTCTTGGGGATTCCCCATGGTGCGGAACACACCTCGGACTGCAATGCGATCGAGGGTATATGGCAGCCAAAGTACCGCCACCATCGTCGCCGTCATAATCAGCCAAAACATTGATCCCGTCATTTGATAGCCTCCCTTAATTGGCCATTAGCTGCGGATTGATGCGCGCCTCCGCCGGGTTAGAATCGGCCGGCTGCGCGCCGCTATCGGCTAAGCTGTGCCTCTTTTGGAGCTTGGCTAACCGATGACGCCGATCAACGCGAGGGCAATGGCGATTGTCGCAGCCCAGGCCGCGGCAAAGGACAGTGTTCTCAGCACCGGAATACCGAGCGTGTAGACCACGAAGTGGATCAGCCTGGAAAAGAAATAGACGGCCGCCGCCATGACGATGACCGCGTTGTTGCCGGCGCCGACTGCATTTGCAACCAGAATCAGCAAACCGAAAACGGCCAGATTTTCGATGGCGTTCACATGGGCCCAGCTTGCCCGTTTTGCCCATGCGTGTTCGGGCACGTCATCGTCCTGAGGATTCCCCATTGTGCGGATCAAGCCGCGGACGGCTATGCGATCGAGCACATAGGGCAGCCAGAACAACGCCGTCATCAAAGCCGTCAGTGTCAGCCAATAAAGTGAACCGGTCATATGATGCCTCCCTTATTCAGCTCTCGCGCGCGTGCCCAATGCTTGGATACATAGAAGTGAGCCAGCGCGACGAAGCCTTGTGATTGAGTTGCGCGATACGAAGCAGGTGCACCGAACATACTACGAAACCGTGCATGCGCGAAAGTGTCGCATGGCGGCAAAGGCGGCTCGAAAGCTCGATTTTTGCCCTGCAGCTGACGGCAACTCAATGGTTTGAACGGGTGGATTACGTTTGAACGGCTCGCGTTGAGAATCTTGCCTGCCCTAGGGCCAAAAAATGGTCCATGGATTGGGGTCGAATCACCTTGGATCTCAGATAGAATCCGGCTGATTAAGTGGTCCGATTTTGGGCAATCGCGAGTCGGCCCAATCGATGATTAATGCACTACCGCCGTCGAATCAGGCGGGCACCGGCTTCCTAACGGCAAAATAATAGATCGCGCCCACGATGAGCAGCGCAATCAAGCCAAACAACCCGTAACGAACCACCTGGTTGAAGAAGCCGTAGCCGACCGAAAAGGGAAACACCGAGATGTGGCGCTTGCCCATCCGCTCGTCATCGATGGTCACGATGCCGATGAAGTTGCCCTTGCCGAAATCGAGTTCGAACTGCTTGGTGCCCCGGGGATACAGCTTGGGCTCCTCGTAATAGAGGGTCGCCGCATCGATTTCCTCTGGGCTGCCTAGCTCTTCATATTGCGCAGTGACACCAAGATTGTTGACGTCTCTTACGACCCTGAAATCGGTCGGCATATCGCGCAGGATCTTGTCGATGTGGTCGAGCACCACAATCGCTTTGCCTTCATAGGGTATGTCTTCGCAAAACTCCTCAGATTGGGCGAGCTCGGGTTGGTATCCGGTGAAATGCATCATGTAAGGCCCGATCTGCAAGACACAGAGATCGTCTTCCATGCTGACGCCGCCATGGGCCCAAGCGCTGCTTGAGGACATCACAAGAAGCAAAGCTGCGCCTGCAATGATTGACCGAATGATTCGCCAATGATTTGCCATGAAATTCTCACCCAATCGATTGTCTAGGATCCGTTTTGCCGGAATCCTCTCTAGCCTATATCTGGGCGCGTTGCCGGGACGGCTGCTTAGATACTGGGAATATTCCGCCGGGCCGAATGTGCCCTTGATGGAAATCAATTCACCCGGCCGCGGTCACGCACGGAATCGCGTTTCAAAGCCCTCGGAGTTCCCTAGGTACTTTCCCTTCTCCGCTGAATCATGCGCCAAATCGGCATGCCGATCAGCAGGCCAAGCAGCCCAAGGAAGATTGCGTACATCAGCGCGGACGACACATAGGCGAGCGTTTTATCCGGCTCAACACGGAAGTCGAGACTGCCCGACTGTTCGCCGCCGTCGAAAATGGTAACGACCGCCTGGTAAAGGCCCGAGTGGTCGAACGGCGCGTTCGCTTCGATGACTCCATGCTTATAAATCTTGGGTTTGGACGCGAACAGGACCTGATTCTCTTCAGGCGCGCTTGGATCGATGATCCTCAGCGATACCGGCACTTCCCGAAGCCGCTGATTGTAGAGGTCCACGACCACAATAGTGTCGCCGACCTTCGGAATCTCATTGCAGTATTGCGCGCCTTTTTCATGCTGGGGCTGGTAGGCGCTGAAATGAATGATCTGTCGCCCTAGAAACCGGGCACAGCCATCTTCTTCGATCGGCACATTGCCATGCGCCCAGGCTTTGGGCGCCAATCCAATCCAGGCAGCGGAAAGCAGCAGGGCGAAAACCCCAATGAGCCAGAGCCGTTGCCTCCTCCCAGGACTATACATGTCTGTGTCTCCTCACTCGCAGTCGCCCCAGATTCATTAAGTGATCCATCCAGCGAATATCGAATCGGCCGCCGGAATAGGGGCACCCGCCGGCGGAAAGACCGCCGGCGGGCATGCTTGTCATAAACGCCATTTCGCCTACTGAAACTGCGGAACTAACACACCGCCAACATCGGAGATCTGGCGGGTTCCGTCAGGCCCGTAGAAATACAGGAGGCCGCCGAACCGGCTGTCTGGATCGAAGATCAGCGATGACAACCGCTCGTTCTCCCACGCGGCATCCTGCGCTTTGACCACAATGGTGCGCGTCTCGCCCGGTGCGATCGGCGCGTTATCGTCCACGGTAAGACCCTCCTCGGCGAGCAGGTCATCGGGATAATCCGCGGTCATTTCGTCCTGGAAGCCGACCACTGAATTGATGAACCGCACCGTCGCGGTGGAGAACTCGCCCAAGCGAACCGGCTGATCGGTGGTGTTGGTGACCCGGAGCTTCATCTGCATCTCACGGCCGGGCACGCGATATGTCGCACGCTCGAGCTTCACCTCGACCTTGTTGGACTCGTCCGGCAACGGCTCGACAAACTCACGCGCGGACTGCAGCGGCAGCGTTACCGGCCACTTGTTGTTCGCCCAGATATAGCCACCCATCGTCACGCCGAGTGCGATGAACAGCATAATAAAGCCAAGCGCCTTATCGGTCGGCGTAATAAGCTCGTCACCGCGTCCGGCGGCCACCATTCGGCCCCGTGAGAAGAACAGCCGTTTGAAGAGCCAATAGCCCAACCAAACAAACGCAATAGCGCTCCAGGCAAGCTGCCATGTCAGGCTGTTGCCCAGGCCGTAAAACTCAAGGTCGATGGTGTCGCCCATCATAGTCGTGACGGGGTTTGTGAAGTCAGACCGTTTGCCGGTGATCTCGACGAATTTGCCTGGACCCACAATGGCGCCGCCAAGTTGGACGTTCATCATGGTGTGGACGTGCCAGCGGCCAGGCTCTCGAGCTCTCAGCTTGATCTCGAAAACGTAATCGCGACCCAGCTGGAAGGAGGTGGAGTTTGCCATGTTGACGCCGTTGACGAAGGACGACTTGCGAACAAACACCGGACCGGGATGCGAGATATTAAGGAACGCAACCTCGGGCTTGGCCAAGGTTTGCGGCCACATCCTTTCCGGCGACAGACGGAACTTGCCGCTCAGCGTCATGGTTTCGTTTACGGCTACCGTGGTGGGGTGCCATTGGACGTCGTACCATTGCACGGAGCGCATTCTGAGGAATGGCTCCTGGGCGCGTTCACCATGGGCCCGAACGGGCTCCACCGAAAGGGCGAGCGTTCCCACCGCGAGCACCGCCAGCGCGAGTGCCGCGTTAATCAGCTTAATCATTTTCATCGTGATTATTCCTCACTCCAATCACGCTAGACTCGGCCCTTGATGTACCGGACGGTGCAGAACAAGCTTCCGATGTACCACCACATCCAATAGACCAAGACGCTGACAAACGCCGCGAAGAACGCCGAAACAGGCGCCGACCATTGACCGAATGTCCGGAGCGTTCCGCGCTCGATGATGCGGATATATTCCGGGGTACCGGTGCGGACATATTCGAAGCCCATCAGATCAGCGATGGTCATCACGTTGCCATTGGCTTCGACCGGCACGTGATAGGCCGCCAGCCAAGACCAGTTCGACGGATAGAACAGCAGCGCGAATAGGCTCGCACCGAAGATACCCGTCAAAATCATGCTGCGGGTCAGCAGCAGGATCGCATCCATCGCCAAGGCGCCGGCAAACATGTTCGCCGGTTGGACGAAATTGATCGGATAATGCGCCCACCAATGGAAGCCCCAATACCGGTCAGCCCAGGCACCGATATACCAGGCGGCAATGCCCAGAACCGCGCCGAATGGCAGCCGAAAGTTCTCCCAAAGAATGTAATGAAGAGCGCCTAAAAAGGTGACCAT
>Ga0315336_1003973_pt1 | contig 18553 bp, 13 predicted proteins | sample ASW5metaG_FD_204512 | JGI IMG/M metagenome (GOLD analysis project Ga0315336, IMG submission 204512) | Ammonia-oxidizing marine archaeal communities from Monterey Bay, California, United States - ASW #5 | ecosystem: Environmental > Aquatic > Marine > Intertidal zone | place: USA: California... | reverse complement strand
TCTTGGAGACTGAGCCGGAGAACTTCGAGAAGAATTTCCGCGTCAACGCCACCGTGCTGCTTTACCTGGCCCGCGCCTTCGCACCCGCCATGATCGACCGCGGCAGCGGCGTCATCATTGCTACCGGAAATACCTCGGCTATGCGCGGCATGCCGAATTTCGCCCTGTTCGCCCCAACCAAGGCGGCGCAGCGGATATTGGCCCAGTCGCTCGCCCGGGATTTAGGACCCAAAGGCATCCACGTCGCGTATGTGCTGATTGATGCGGCAATCGACGCGCCCTGGACCCGTAACCGCTTTTGGCCCGAGAAGCCCAATGAGTTCTTTGCACAACCGGCGGAAATCGCGGATGAGATTTACCACGTCGCCCATCAGGGACGCTCGACCTGGTCATTCGATGTCGAGATCAGGCCGTTTCACGAGACCTGGTAAGTCGCGGCTAGCAGCCCGTGCCGTGGCGCGAGGCCCTCATTTTTCCACGACGATTTGCGGCGCCCCGCGGCTTTCGGCCTGGTGGCGCTCCAGTTCCTCCCAGGCCCTGGTGGCGATCTCCCGAAAAACTTGGGCCTGGGGCGAGTCCGGCTGCGAGACAACGACTGGCTGTCCGGTGTCGGACTTTTCCCGGATATCCATGTGCAGCGGCACGCCGCCCAGGAAGGGAATCGAGAGCTTCTTGGCCTCCAGCTCCGCGCCGCCATGGCCGAAAATGTCGGAGCGCTCGTCGCATTTCGGGCACAGGAAATAGCTCATATTTTCGATGATCCCGAGCACCGGGACGTCGACGCGGCGAAACATGTTGAGGCCCTTGCGCGCATCGATCAGGGCCAAATCCTGGGGCGTCGAGACAATGATGGCGCCCGCCAATGGCACCTGTTGCGCCATGGTGAGCTGCACATCGCCGGTGCCGGGTGGCATGTCGACCACCAGCACATCCAACTCGCCCCATGCCACGTGCATCAGCATTTGATTGAGAGCCTGGACCACCATCGGTCCGCGCCAAATCATGGGCGTGTCCTCATCTACCAGGAAGCCCATGGACATCACCTTTAGGCCATAGCCTTCGAGCGGCTGTAGGAACTCGCCCTCGCTCTGCTCGGGCGTGCCAGCGATACCGAGCAGACGCGGGATTGAGGGTCCGTAGATATCGGCGTCGAGCACGCCCGCACGCAGTCCGTTCGCCTGCAGGGCGAGTGCGAGATTGACGGCGGTCGTCGATTTGCCGACGCCGCCCTTTCCCGAAGCGACCGCGAGGATGTGCTTGACACCGGGTACGCCGACTTTTTGCTGCCCGGGCCCAGCGCCGGGATGGCCGCCCGGGCCACCCGCGACCGGTGGCGGTTCGCCCACACCCGCGCCGTTGCCGCCATCCCCTGCACCCTGCGCGCGGTCTGACGTGAGTGTCACCGCCACGGTCTCCACGCCCGCAAGCTCTCTCACCGCGTGCTCCGCGGCCTGCCGCAATGGCTCCAGCTCTTGCGCCCGCTCCGGGTCCACCTTGATGGAGAAGTAGACTTTATCTTTGTGGATCACGATCTCAGAAATCAGTTCCAGATCGACGATATTGCTGTCGAGATCGGGACCCTTGACCCGCTTCAGCGCATCGAGAATCCGGCTCTTGTCAATTGACTCTCCACTAACCGACATGTCGTAGCTCTACCCTTTCCGTCACACTTTGCAGCCGCCGGTCTTTTACCAGCCAGGCGCGTCGCGTGAGCGTTCTAGCACTTGTGTGATCCGGGATCGGACCCCATGATCCTGCTCGGCGCTAATTGACCACAAAACCTATCCATCCGCTACAGGGCAAGCCGCGCGCCCGATTCACCGGCCCCGGCCGCCCCGCCATCCGCATTACCGACGAGCTAAAGCATCATGCCAAACGAGCCAATCATCGGTGTCTTGCTGGCAGGCGGCCAGTCGCGGCGAATGGGGGGCGGCGACAAATGCCTGATGGGGCTTGGCGGGCGCAGCCTGCTCGAGCGCACAATGGAGCGCCTAGAGCCTCAAGTCAGCGAAATGATTCTCAACGCCAATGGCGAGCCCGAACGCTTTTCCCAATTCGCTCTGCCGGTGGTGGCAGATCCGGTCGAAGGCTTTGCCGGGCCGCTGGCCGGCGTCCTGGCGGGTTTTTCCTGGACCCGGGCCAACCGGCCCGAAGCCAAATGGATCGTCACCGCGGCCACCGACACGCCGTTCTTTCCGAAGGATCTGGTTCGGCGCCTGCTCGATTCCGCGGGCGACACCTACCCCGCAATCGCGCTCGCAACCTATCAAGGCCGACCTCAACCGGTGTTTGGTCTTTGGCCGACGGCGTTGGCCGATGATCTCGAAGAGGCCCTGCGCGCAGGCACACGTAAAGTGCTGGATTGGACGGACCGGCATAGCACCACATTTGTGGACTTCCCGCCCGCCATCGGTGAGGGCGGCGAGATCGACCCGTTTTTCAACGCCAACCGGCCTGAGGACATGGCCGAGGCCGAGCGGCTGATTGCTGCCGGGTCCCCATGATGCCGATCCCGAAGCAACCTTGCGGCGGCGTCTGCTTGACGGGGCGGCTCGTCTCGGTGAACCATCGCCCCATGAGCCCGCAACCCCAATGTCGCTCATGACGCGCAAACTACGTGACGACTGCTTCCTGCACGACGAGGACCGTCTCACCCATGCCGAGGCGGTCGCCATGCTGCGCGAGCGCATGTCGCCGGTGGTCGGGATCGAGCAGATCGCCACCGAAGAGGCTGCGGGGCGTTACCTCGCCCAAACGGTGAAGGCACCCCGTGCGATTCCGGCCCACACCAATGCCGCGGTCGATGGCTACGCCTTCGCTTTTGCTGACTATGACGCCAAGAAGGGCTCGACCTTCGAGGTCACCGGGCGGGCCGCCGCCGGGGTAGCGGAAGATATGCAACTCGCACCGGGCTCCGCCGCTCGCATTTTCACCGGCGCAACAATGCCAAAGGGGCTTGAGACGGTGGTGATGCAGGAGGACGTCGATGCGAGGGAACGCGATGGCGTTATCACAATCACGATCCCGCCCGGCCTCAAAGAGGGCGCCAACTGCCGATTGGCCGGCGAGGACACCAAGGTCGGCGACGTTGTGTTGCATACAGGTCAGCGCCTGCGCCCGCAGGATCTCGCGACCGCAGCCGCGGCGGGCCTTGCCACGCTCGAATGCTTTGCCCGACTCACTGTCGCCATTTGCTCGACCGGAGATGAGATCATCAGGCCGGGTCAGCCATTGGAACCGGGTCAGGTCTATGATGCCAACGCGCCGATGCTGCGCGGACTAATCGAGGCGACCGGCGCAAGCTGCGAGGACCTCGGCATCTTGACCGACAAGGCGGATGTCGTGGAGCAAGCGCTTCGCGACGCGGCATCCCAGTTCGACGTGGTGATCACATCTGGCGGCGCCAGCCGTGGCGAAGAGGACCATATCGTCAACGCCACGGACCGACTGGGGCGGCTGCATATGTGGCAAATCGCCATCAAGCCAGGCCGCCCCATGGCATTCGGCCAGATTGACGACTGCGTGGTCCTGGGTCTGCCGGGGAATCCGGTCGCTGTATTCGTCTGCTTCCTGCTCTATGTGAGACCGGTCCTGGTGCGGTTGGCGGGAGGCGATTGGCCCGAGCCCGTGCGCTATCCGCTGCAGGCCGCTTTTTCCGTGCCAAAGAAAAAGACCGGACGGCGCGAATTTTGGCGAGGATTCCTGACCGCCGGTGACAATGGCGCCGTGGCGGTCGAGAAATTCGCTCGCGACGGTTCGGGGCTGATTTCCTCGCTGCGCGCCGCCGATGGACTGATCGAGGTGGGCGAAGACGAAGCCGAGATAAAGCACGGCCAGCAGGTCTCATTTATCCCGTTTTCTCAATTCGGTATCTCGTCGTTCTAAAGCCGCTGAGCGGCTAGAACGCGATTTTTTTCCTTTACATCGCTGAATTCGACCACACATTGCTTGATTGGGGGCGCAACTCATATGAGGCCTAACCGGCGCTGAATGTTAGCTCTCCTGCGTATAGCAGCCCGGGTAGTCGAAGCGCTGGTCGCGATTCCAGTCCGCGCCTTCCGTCTCTTCCTATCGACAATCCTCTTCAATCCGCGTCTCGGCCGGCTCCGCTTCCTAGTGGCCCCGGTGATCCTCTACGTCGTCTTTGCGCTGGCGCTGGTCTACCTCTACGCGCCGATCCGTGGGATCACGGGCCAAGTTTGGATGGGAGATGCGCTTCGCTACGCCAATGAGCGCTCGCTGGGCACAGCGATCTACGACGCCAATGACCGATTCGTCGGTATTTTCGATCCCGTTCTGGATAGCGAAGAGGACTTCAACTATCTCGGCCGGCCAATCCGACTGCCCGACTACATCGCCTATCCCGACCACAAGTCACTGCATGTGAACAAGGCGCCGGAGCACTATTGGCAATGCCTGATGTTGCACGAGGACAGGCATTTGGGTGGGCCGGTGAACCCGTTCGGCATCGACCTATACGGCGTCCTAAAAATCCCATTTTCGACCATGCAACGCACGATTCAAGCGGGTCGTCCCAGAATGGGGGCCGGCGGATCCTCGCTTTCGATGCAGCTCGCCCGAATTTTCTTCAAAACCCCGCCGAGCTCAAACGAGAGCGCAATCGCTAAAATGAAGCGCAAGCTCAAGGAATGGTGGCTGGCCCCGGTGATCTATTGGGAGCTGACAAAGGGCGGTGACAGACAGCCCCTCAAGCTCTGGGCTGCCAATCATTTCCCCCACGCTCAGCGCACCGGCGGACAGCCGCTCTACGGCGTCGAGCAGACCAGCCTGATCCTATTCGGAAAGAGCGCAGAGACCTTGAGCGCGGCGCAACAATATGTGCTTGCGGCTGCCGTAAACCAGCCCATCATCCTGTTGGAGGGGGGCGAGCGGCTGAATGCGCGGCGCGCTGGTTCCTGGCGCCGGATCGTCACAGAACGCGCCCGCTACTGCGCGGACAAGCTGATCGCCAATCCTGAGCGCCACGCGCGAGCCGTCGGCGAGTTGCAGGCATTGGCCCAGACTCCGCCCGATCCCAAAACGCCCATTGCCATCTCTCAAGCCATGGCGCCGCTCGCGCCTGGCACCGCGCGCCGGGCAAGCGCCAGCCCGATCCGGCGCAGCAACACGTTGATACCGTCGGCCAAATATGGCGTGCGCGACGAGATGAAGAACCGCTTCGGTTACGCCTGGCGCTCCGAGGTGCGCGGCGTTCACCTGACCCTCGATGTGGCGCAGAATCTGGAGTTCCGCCGCCGGGTCCATCAGGCGCTCGCCCGGACCCAGGCGCGGTTTCGCGGTCAGATCGATCCCCGCTACAGTTTGAATGTCGCAAAGGCGCGGGCGCCTGGTGACGGCCAATCCTTCCGCGTGCCAGACATCGTGATCGCCGCCGCGGATCCCGACGGCAGGATTATCCGGTTTTACGAGTCCAACTACACCACAGCCTATTTCGGCTCCGGCACGGCGCGGGATTCGAGAACGGGCCGCTATGATCCAAGCCGTGAATCCCGTTTCATTGCTTCGCTCGCCAAGATGGCCGCCGCAGTGGCAATCGCAAATCAGGCGACGGATAAACCGGCCACCGGCTATCTCGACACCGCCGCGCCTAGATCCGGGCTGGAGGCCTGCAAGCGGGGGCGCAAGCGCAGATCGAGGCGCGCCGAAGTCGCGTTTGCCTGCTCGCTGAATACGCCGCTGGAGTGGCGGCTCGGCCAGATCAAACCGCATGAACTCCGGCGAATTGCCGAAGGCTTCAAGCTAACGCTCCCCGATCCCTCTACGCCGCTCGCCAAAGCCTTGGTGGTTGGCCACGTCGCCGCCAGCCCACGGACTGTCCACCGCATGGCGGGCATGGTCCTGAACGCCCTTTCACGGCCTGAAACCGCCCTTCCCCAACCAAGCCTGGTTCGGCGTTTCGACGACAGCGAAACGAAGCCTGCGCCCGAAACCCAAATGATTCCGAAGGATTCGGCGGCGCCAAACCGTTTAATCGAAGACAGCGGCAAGCCGTTCTTGGAGGGGATTTTGGCGGCGCCAATCTGCTATCGACACGGAACGCTTCGGCGGGTTTCGGACTGGTGCGCGGCCAAACGGCCCGACCTGCGGCTTCACTTCGCCAAGACCGGTACGCGGGGTACCGGCGCCCGCGACCCGAGCGCTTACGACACCGTCGACCTCTGGGTCGCAGGCGGCATTCAGTTCACCAATGGCCCCGCCTATTCTTATGTCATTTTGATCGGAACCGGCAGCCCGGGCGAACCCTGGGCGCGGGACCTATTTGCGGGCGCGGCGAGCGAACAGGTTCTGCGCGTCCTGTTGGAAGATCTGGCCGCGCACGCCAATCCGAAACCTCGGTCCGTTAAGGCCGTGCCGGCCCAACCATCCGATGTTGCCCAAAGCAGCGCCGACCTGAAACCGCAATGAGCCCGGAGCCGATGTCATGACCGATTCTTCCGAGTTTCCATCCACGGATGCGGACGCGAAGCTTGACCGCGCCATAAACGCGATGGCGTCTGGCAATCAGCGATGGCAGCGGCTGAGGACGATGTTCCCCGGCTTTGTCAAAATCTTCCTGATCGTCTGCCTGGCGACCATTTCCTGGTTCGCGACCTATTCGGGCATGCTGGAACTGATCAAAGCAAACACCGGCGAGATTGACCTGGTCTATCGCATCGCCATCGCATTCGCGGTCGCGACTCTGATGCTGATGATCATCTACATCCTCGACACGCTATTTTCGCCCGTCTCCTGGTGGCTGCGAACGCTCTACATTTTTGGTTATGTGTTCCTGACCCTGATTTCGGTGGGCTTTGGGTTCGGCTATTTTTGGAAATTCCTAGAATCCCGCGCCGAAGCCACACGCTCGGCTGAAGCCGCCATCACCCATGTGCAAGGCGCCCTGCAGAAGGGCCAGGTTCGCCTGGAGCAGCTAGGCACCACCCTCGACACACTGACGGCCGTCTCCAAGCAAAAGGCCATAGACGAGCGCGAAAAGGGCAACACCTGCCCCAACAGCAAACCGGGCGAAGGCCCGAGGCGGCGGTTGCGCGATGCCGACGCCTCCAATTTCGCCTTCGTCGCTAACTTTATGCGCACCCGGACGCAAGCCATCGAAAAGGACTTCGATGCGCTGAATGGCGATCTCGCCCGGGTGGTGAGCAAAGATCCCACCACGTTCGACGCTACCGGAACCCGGAATAGTTTCCTTGGCGGGCTGAACCGGCGCCTGGACCTCACCATTACGCGCTTCAACGCGCTGCGCTCCGATCCTCAGCTGATCGAGCACCGCGACATGCTGGCAGCGCGCGCCGAACGCGCCGTGTTCCCGGACGGCGGCGGCGGCACCTTCGCCTGCCCTGACGTGCAGCTGCAAACCGCTCTGCGCGGTGTCGCCAAGGCGGTGGACGGCCTGCCCGAGATCGAAAACACGCAAGTGGCGGCGGTTGAAGGCGCCGAGGCGATTGTCGAGGCGTTCCGGCGCTTGACCACCACCGTGATCGGCGCGATTCAGTTCAAGCTGCCGCCCAGCCCCGACGAGCTGCGGGACTTGCAGCGCAAGGCAATCCAGTCGGCCGAGCAAGGCCCCACCGGCGCCCCTGCGGTTCTGGCTCAGGAGCCTGGCCTCGGCTCGCGCGACTACATTCCGCTCTTCATCGCCATCTTCGTCGACTTCTGCATCCTGCTGGTGTCGGTCAACCGGCCGATCAACCGCTTTCAGGGGCTGGTCTCGTTGATGCGCGACGCCCGCGAGGCGCCGATGGCCGAAATGCTGGGCAAATTCCACGATACCCATGCCTCAGGCCTGGCCCGCGAGTTCGAGGCGCTGCAGCACGTGGTGTTCGATTTCGTCGGAGACTATTACGCGGCGGTGCCGCTGAGCGCGAAAGGGGATGAAGCCCGCTATCTGGTGAATCTGTTCACCAGCCTGGAGGGCAAGGGCATCGTCGACCGCGCAATGCTGCCGCCATCCTTCATGGTGCGGCGCAAGCTCGCCAAACAGGGCAGTCCGTTCGCCGAGGAACAGCTGTTCCGGCTCTATCGGTTCCGGCGGGGCGCCTGGTCCAAGCTGGTGCTGGACGCGGTGCTGGGCAGCCAAGCGCCAGACATGAGCGCCGCCATGCGAGCCGCCAATGGCCGTGGACACAACGGAACAGGCCGCGGCGGTGAACCCGACGGTTATCGCGAGAGCGGCGATCCGGCCGCGCCTGACACCGCCTACCGGGCGCGTGAGGACGAGCATTTGGCGCTGCCTCGCCCAGACAAGCGTGGCCCTAATGGTGGCAGCGCCTAACTGCCCGCCGGCCGGCCGATCAATCGGGTGCCAAGAGAATAGGAATCAGAGGCACGATGAATTTGGGACATCCATCAAGGCTTCCTTAACCGGTTGCCGCCCATCATGACCCTGCGGTGCCTCCAGGATCGGGGCGCCGCCACGAGGCAACAACGAAAACGCCAAATGCTGGGGGCCAAGATGGAAACGATGTCGGAGCGAACGCAAACACCGGAAGATGCAGCGACGGCTGCCTTCACCCGTCAGAAGCGGTATTTCGACCACTATCTCGCTTGGCTGAGCGAGCTGGAGAGACCGAATTCCGCCGACACCCACGTCTTCGTCATGGCCCGCTCGCCCTCCTCGCCCGTCATTCGAGCGCTGGTCGACCGGGCCGAGCAGCTCCGGCTGCAGAACGTCAGGGCAAAGGCGATCCTCGCCCATTTGGAGCCGGCTTCAGCGCTCCGCGAATTGATCGAGACGCTGGCGAGAATTGCCGGCGAGGCAGGCACCGGCAACTTCATTCGTTGGTTCGCGGGAACCTCCATGCTGGACGCCCATGAGCAGCTTGTCCTGGGCAGCTCCATGTGCTGGACCGGCGACACCATGAAACGGGAGCCCGGCAAGTGTGACGCCCTCGACCTTTTCGAGCAGGCAGCGCCGGTGCGAGTTCTCTATGGCGTCTCGTCCTTCGCCAGGGTCTGGCCGCTATGCTCGGAGCTGTCCCGCAAGTCCGTTCGCAAGGGCATGGTGTCGGTGGCAGCAGCCCCTCCTGGCAGCAGCCCAGATCAAGCCCGCCCGGACTTCGCCTTCCAGCGCCGCGTCGATCACTCCGCACAGACACGGCACTAGCTCGCCAATTCTGCCTAACTGCAGGCTACGCGGTTTCTCCGGCCCCGTGGCCCGCCATGCTGCGAGCGATTTTTCGCTAGCCTCGCCATGCGATCCCTAGCAAATTGGCGTTTCACGTCATAAGAGTCGGAGCTGGGCCTCCGCCATGTCAGATTGACCGCGGATTTACGAAAACTGATCGGTTCGGGGCGGGACAAGCGCATTGCCAGCCAAGTCAGCAAATAGGACCAAACGCTTCGCGGTCACGGGTGGGGCGGGCTTCCTGGGCTCCCACCTGTGCGAGAAGCTGTTGGAGCGCGGGCACGAGGTCATCTGCATCGACAATTTCTATACGGGCCAGAAGCAAAACATCTCGCACCTGATGTCGAACCCCTATTTCGAGCTGCTGCGCCACGACGTAACCTTCCCGCTCTATATCGAGACCGACGCCATCTTCAATCTCGCCTGCCCGGCCTCGCCGATCCACTACCAATTCGATCCGGTTCACACCACCAAGACCGCGGTGCTCGGCAGCATCAACATGCTGGGACTGGCGAAGCGCCTGAAGATTCCAATTCTGCAGGCCTCGACGAGCGAGGTTTACGGCGATCCCGCCGTGCATCCGCAGCCGGAAAGCTATTTTGGGAACGTCAATCCGATCGGTCCACGCGCCTGCTATGACGAGGGCAAGAGGTGCGCCGAAACGCTGTTCTTCGATTACCACCGGCAGCACGGCATGGATGTCCGGGTGGCGCGGATTTTCAACACCTATGGACCGCGCATGCATTTGGACGACGGCCGGGTGGTCTCCAACTTCATCATTCAGGCGCTTAAGCACCAGCCGATACCGGTTCACGGCGACGGTTCGCAAACCCGGTCCTTCTGCTATGCCGACGACCTGATCGAGGGCCTGCTGCGCTATATGGAAATCTCCGAACCCCAACCGGGACCGGTCAATCTCGGCAACCCGTCGGAAATCTCGATCAAGCAGTTGGCGGAGACGGTCATCGAGCTAACCGGAAGTGCGTCGCAGATCGAGCATCGGCCCGCCCTTGACGACGACCCCTACCGGCGCAAGCCCGACATTGGGCTGGCGAAGGAGCTGCTTGGATGGCAGCCGAAGGTGGCGCTGGAGGCCGGACTCGGGAAAACCATCGAATATTTCGAGCGACAACTGACGGCGGGTAGATCCGAAGTCGAAGCCAGCGGCCTTGCCGCGCAGTCGGCTCAACCCCTCAGGGTCATCGACTCTGGAGCAGAGAAGTGAAGCCGGCGGTTATCGTTGCTGGCGTTGCGGTAGTCATTGTGGCCGTAGCGCCGACGCCGTCGGCCCTCGCCCAGGAAACGCCGGGGGACATTGTCGCCACCCAGGTCCGGGCCCAGGGCCATCCCTGCAAGAACCCGCAAAGCGCGCAGCGAGACCAGGCAGCCTCAAAACCCGATGCGCCCGTTTGGCTGCTGCAATGCCAGGATGCCAGCTACCGGGTCCGGCTGATATCGGGCATGGCGGCGCAGATCGAGCGCATCGACTGAGTTGGTCGCTCCCGAAATCGGTTTGGCCGCCCGCCCATTGATGTTAGACAAGGGCGGTGCCCGCAGAAATTGCGGCGCAGCCCTTTTTGTTGGGCGCCGATCGCGCGGTCTGGGCGAAGCGCGATCCCGAGGCAACGATCAATCCGTGGCAGGGGCCGTGATCCAGCGTCTCATCACAAGCGCATTGCTGGTTCTTTTGCTCGCCTGCGGTCAAGCCGCTGCGCAGCCGCAACAGCCCCAGCTCCAGGTTCCCGATAATCTTAAGATTACGATCCTGATCAAGAACGCGCTGATCGCGTTGAACAACGCCAATTTGACCGGGAACTATTCGGTATTGCGCGACCTCGCCGCTCCCGGCTTCGGCCAGGCCAATAACCCGGCCAAGCTTGCACAAGTCTTCCAGAAACTGCGCGACTTAAAGATCGATCTCGCCCCCACCGTGCTGTTCAAGCCGGTGCTGACCAAACAGCCCTTCATCGCCAAGAATGGCCTGCTGGTGATGGAGGGCTATTTCGATACCAGGCCGGAGCGGGTGAATTTCGAATTTGCCTTCCAGATGGTGGGTGACCAATGGAAGTTGTTCGGATTGCGAGTGGACACGGCGCCCGTGCCCACCGCAGCGGCGCCTGGCGCCGGCAGCGCGGTTCCGGCCAAGGCCACCAATGCGAACCCCGCCCAGCCGCCGCCGGCCAATTCAGCTCAACAGGCGGCCGACGCCGCCGTTCCAGCACCCGCCAGGCGTCCAAAGACCCCAGCCGTTCAGCCCACCGCACCCAGTGCCGCCAAGAAGCAACAGGACGAGTCCGGCTGGTGGCCATTCGGCGACGGCGGCTAGAGGCGCCGATCCCAACTGTCGATCCAAAGGATCACTTCTTTTTGGCTTTTGCCGATTTTCCTGATTTCTCCGCTGGCTTCTTGTTTTGTCCGCTTTGCGCGGTCGCGGGCGCCGCCTTGCTGGTGTTGACGGCCAAGCCATAGAGCAGCCATTGGCCGTTCACTTTCTGAAACAGCATTTGGAAGTTTACCCTTTCCGGCTTTGACGGAAAGAAGCCGATCAATGTCAGGTAGCCGTTTTTGTCGATGGCTGGTTGGCGGAGGAGCTTGGGCTGGAAGAATATGATGGGCGTCAAATCCAGATTGCGCTTGCGCAGCTTGGCAAAGATCTCGGCCAGCCGCGAAGGGTTATTGGCGCGGCGAAATGAGGGCGAGGCCAAATCCCTCAAAACCGTGTAATTGCCCGTCTGATTGGCTTGGTTCAACGCAATGATCGTCGAGCGGATCATCATGTTCATCGCATATGGGTCGGGCATGGGTGGCTGCTTGCCCTGCTTCTGGGCCGTGGCGTCGCTCGTCATCGCAACAATGGCCATCGCCGCAAGGAGCACCATCGCCGAGAGCAGTTTAGTTCTTGCCATGATCGCTACTTCGTCTCGCCAGGCGCCAATGCCCCGGGACTCGGTTCTAGCAGATATCTTCCGCTTAGCCTCGCAGCACAATTCGGCGATGTCTTGATGCTTGCACTCGCGATTCGCAGGCAACTCTTAGGCGGGCACGGACACCGCCGCGCAAAGGAAAGCGCCACCGGCTGGACCAACCGGTGGCGCTTAGCTTAATGCTGAAATAAGGCGGTGAACTGCCCTACCAGGTCATTTGGGTTCCGACCCGTCCCCCGAAGTTGTCGCTTTCAGTGTTGCCACTGAAGCTGCTCTCGTCGACGCTGAAGGTCACGCCGCCCGAAACGGCGATGCGCTCATTCATGCCCATCAGGTTCTGGGAAACCACACCCATGGCCGTAAAGCCAAGGGCGGTGCTGTCTTCGAAGAAGCCGACATTGGCGGCAATACCCAGCCGCTCATTGCCAGTCAGGTCCGGGTTCTCCAAAGACATCGCCATGGCCACGCCGGCCTGGTTCTGGCTCGCGGCATTGAACAGGTCGCCGCCATCACTGGCCAGGTTACCGGCATTGTCGGTAGTCACGACCGAGAGCGGTCCGGATTGCGCGTTTTTGCTCGCATCCGACGTGATGCCGGGCATGGTGTAGGTGTTGTTGGCGGTGCCGAACACCTGCTGATTGTCCCGGGTCGCCGTTGCGCCGACGCCCCAAGCTGCCGAATTTGAGAATGTGGCACTTGTGTTGTCGCCAACTGCAGTGCCCTCGTTACTTGCGGTGGCCGCCTGCCCCATCGCAATGGAGCCCGTTGCAACCGCACCGTCGCCAATGGCAATCGAACCCGTGCCCGACGCCGCGGCTTCATTGCCGATCGCTATCGCCTGGTCCCCCGTCGTCGTCGCTTGCCTGCCCAAGGCGATGGCTTGGTTGCTGTTCACCTTTGCTCCATCGCCGATCGCGAGGGATTCACTGGCTTTGCCCGCCACCGTTGCGTCATCGCCGATCGCGATCGCCTCGAAGCCGAGCGCGTTCGCGTTGTTACCAAGCGCGACCGAGTCCTGGCCGTCCGCGTCAGCGCCAACGCCTATGCCGACGGCGCGAAGACCGTTTGTGGTCACATCCGCGCCAATCGCAATCGCACCAGCTTTGGTGGAGTTGGCGCCGGTCGCGTCCTTGTTGACGTCGCCGCCGATGGCGATTGCTCCCGCCGCCCCGCCGAGTATGGTCGCGTCGCCGCCAATGGAGATGGCCTGGAAGGACCGAGCCTCGGCGCCAATACCGCCGTCATCGGCGTCGCCGCCAATGGCGACCGCCCCGACTTTGGTTGCTCGTGCTTCATGTCCAACGGCGATCGCATCGCCACCTGCTGGAAGTGCTTTCGCGCCGTCGCCACAGGCGGTGTTCTCCGCATTGCCGCCATCACTTGAGCCCTCGGCGACGACAGCGCCATCGCAAGTGATAGCCATGGCCGGCGTCACCGCACCCGGGCTCATCGAAACACCGATTGCGACAACACTGGTACAGGCGAGCAAACTCGCCGTCTTCAAAATCTTCGTAGAACTTCCGGACATCCCTCTGTCCCCCATTTCCCTGTTTTTCGGCCCCAACTTCCTTCGCATTCAGCGAATGTTCTTTGGGCGCCGGATAAATTCCCTGCGAATGACATTACATTTCGCCTAACTGACAATTAAAACGTGTTGACTTCCGGAGTCTCGAAAAAACGACGTGCTCGGTGCAATTTTGTTTGAGACTGTGTCTGAATTGCCACAATGCAAAAGCACGGGGTCCGCTCTTCCGGCCGGAAGTACGCACTGCTGGCGTCAATTTTTCCGCTTAGGTTCAAGAGCTTGCGGTTGCGGCGGTATCGGCGTGGCAGCAATTTCCGGCCCAGCCATTTCAAGTGCGGCCAACGTCCAAATCGCACCGTAGGAGCCGATTGGAATTCGGCCAGCCCGCCCAAGGTTTGGCTATCAAAGCGCGCGTTTGAAACTATGATGCACACTGGCCTGCCGGATGTGGGAATCGGATGAACCAAGAAGCTCAAAGCGTTGCGGAACTGGGCGCGGATTGGCGGCAGGGCTACCGCACGGATATCGAATACACCCACGGATTCTACCCCTTCCAAAATCCGGATAAGCTTCTTTTGACCTGCCTCCTGCTGGGCATGCGGCCACCGGCCGATGTGGTTGCCACGGGCCCGTCTGGGCGGAAGCTCGCCTATTGCGATCTAGGCTCAGGCCAAGGGGTGACGGTCAACGTTATGGCCGCCCGCGATCCGCACGGGCACTATGTCGGCATCGACTACAACCCGGCCCAGATCAGCAACGCCCGCGTTTTCGCCGAGGCTGCCGGGCTCGACAATGTCGAATTCATCGAAGAGAGCTTCGGCAACCTCGATCAGCACGATCTGCCCGATTTCGACGTGGTCTGCATTCATGGGATCATTTCCTGGGTCAATCCCGAAATCCGGGCGCAGATCATCGAGTTCCTCCGCACCAAGCTGAAGGCGGGAGGAATTTGCCTGATCACGTACAACTGCGCGGTCGGCCGGAGCGCCGATCAGGCACTACGGCAGTTCCTGATTGCGGCACAAAGGGATGTGCCTGGCGCCCCGCAGGCGCGCGCCGCGGCGGCCGTCCAGGAAGTGGCCGCCTGGGCAGAGCTCAATCCGGCCTATTTCCGTTTGAATGTGGGGTCTGGCAACCGGCTGCAGGGGATGGGTCAAGCCGATCCCATCTATCTTTTTCACGAGTATTTCGGTGAAGAGTGGACACCGTTCTTCTTCCATGAGATCGCCGCGCAGATGGACGAGGCAAAGCTCTCCTTTGTTGGCTCGATCGACATGGCATTCAATCGCCGTGATCTTTGCATCCCCGACAATGCTATGCACCATTTCCTAAAACTCCGGACTGTCGAGGATCAGGAGCTGTTCAAAGACTGTTGGGTGAATCAAAGCTTCCGCCGCGATCTGTTTATAAAGGGCGGGCGACGGCTCACGCCCAAGGAGCAGGTCCAAGCGCTTCGACCGCTGCGATTCATGCTGAAAAAGCCCCGCGAAAAGTGTGGGCTCAGCAGGGTCAAAGTGGGGGGCATCATGGTCAGCTTGCCGGCCGATCCCTACGACAATTTACTCGATGCGTTGGCTAAGGGCCCGCAGACGGGGGCGGCGTTGCGCGCGCTGCTCGACGAGGGCGCCGCGGCGGACGGCACTTTCGTTAATGCGATCCAGGGCTTGTTCGCCCTGGACTACATCGACCTGACGGTCGATCCCGACATGGAAAGCGCAATCGCGGAACGACTTGAAGGATTCGATCGGGCAGTCAGCGAGATTGTCGACCAAAACCAGGACATGTTTCTGATGGGCGCACCGCGTACCGGGTTGGCGGTGCAGCTCACGCCATTCGATTACTTTTTCGCGCGCGCGGATCGGGAGAACCCTGGAAAAAGGTTGGAGACAGCTTGGGAGCTCATCAAGGCGAGCGGCCGCAACGTTCTCAATGAAGGCAAGGCGGTCAAGGAGAAGAAACAGGCACTGAGGATCCTCAAAAATTTCGAAGACCACTACGAGAAGTCCGTCGTGCCAATCCTCGAAGATATGAAGGTCATCTAAGTTCGCCCGGGAGTCGCTCCTAAGGCCGAAGCGGACCATCCGACGGCATAATTCCGGACGTGCCGCGGTCCCTGGCCGGTGTCTTATCAGGCTACCTTCCAAAAACATTTAGTCCGGTCAGAGGCAGAGCCTGCTCAGCCGCTACGAAGCCTTCGCCGCCTGCGCCTGGTCCAGTTCGATGGTGATGTTCTGGTGGATCTCGTCGCTCAGGAAGCCGAGCGCCAGCGGGCGCCGCACGCCTGGAATGGCGCTGACGTCGAACAACTCGCTGACGCCGCCTTCGAGGCGGATCCATTGCACGATGTCGCCGGAATTGAGGTCGATCACCTGCACGCCGCACCAGGGATCGGCGTCGCGCTTCTTCAGTTCCTGATCCAGCTCCAGGCCGGTGAAAGTGCCGTCGCGGGGCAGCGAAAGGCCGACAATGGCGTGGCCGTTATGGAAGGCAAGCCCCCGCAGGAAGCCGGGGCAGAAGGCGCGGGGCTCGAAGGCGCCCGAATCCATATCCACCGTCCCCAAATAGCCGGTGCCCGAATTCAGCACCCAGAGCTGGCCGTCATGCCAGCGGGGCGAATGGGGCATCGAGAGCTTGTCGGTGACGATCTCGTTGGTGGCGACGTCGATCACGCAGCCGCCCTCGGCGCGCCGGTCGCGCCAGCCATTGACGATATCGCTCTGGGAAATGGCAGTAACATAGGCCGGCTTGCGGTCCTTCATGGCAAGGCCGTTGAGGTGGCAGCGGTCTTCCGCCGCGAGCTTGGAGATAAAGGGTGGCGTCCAGAACGGGCGGAACGAGTGGGTGGGGCTCAGATACGCCAGGCACGAATAGAGCGTGTTGACGAAGACGATGCGGCCATCGTCCATCACCGAGATCTCGTGGATATCGATGTCGCCAGTGGTGTGGGCGACGCGGGGCACATAGAAGCAGTCGCAATCGCCTTGGGAGGTGCCCGGCGGCAGCACGTTTTCGAAACGCCAAAGCTGGAAGATGGTGGAGAGCAGCAGGCGGCGCGGATCGGCCCATAGGCCCATGGCGCGCGCAAGAAAGCGCTCGTGAAAGGAAACCCGTCCCTGTTCGTCGACGCCGACCAGATAAAGCCGGCCCGACTGATAGGAGCTGAAAGCTAAACTTACTTGATTGCGCTGCAGCCAGCTCGAAAAGCCCCGCGTGCACGAGATCTTGACCGGCTGCTGTTGCGGCTGTTGGGCGGGGGCGTCGGCTTCTGCCTTCTGAGCACCTTCCGCCTTGTTCTTTGCCTGCGGGGCCTTGGCCTTCGCCGCGGTCTTCTTCGCCTTTTTGGGCGGTGGTTTGTTGGTCTTGGCGCTCAATACTGCCCCTGGCTCGGTTCGCGTGGAAATCGCGCGGCGATCATGGCCGGGCAGTCGGCGCACTTCAAGAAGCAGTTTGCAGTGGCTAGAAGCCCAGGCGTCCCCGGATCGATCCGCTATGGACCTCGACATCGTCGCCGAATTTGCCGTCATAGGCGACCCGCAGGCTGGCGTTGCCATGGGTAAAGAAGTCGGCGCCGCCCGAGACGTCATAGGTCAGGTCGTCGGTCTCGTTGCGGATGATGAAGGGCGCGACGGGTGCGGCTGCGAAGGTCGAGGAGATTTGGAAGTTGGTGTCGTCCAGTGCGGTGATGCCGGCGCGCACAAAGGGCCGCACCATCACGAGGTCGTGTTCGTCGCCCATCTGGGCGCCGAGCTCGAGGGCGGGTGAGACGCTGAAGACCCAGTCGTCGGTGCCCGACACGTTCAGATTGGCGGCTCCACCGCCCATCTCCGTGATGCTATCGAGCTCGATATAGGTCGCGTTCAGGTCGACCATCGGCTTCAGATAGGCCGCGCCGCTTTCCACGAGATAAGCCGCGCGGAGCTGCCCCGACCCATGGGTGACTTCGTGGTCGGAGGTCGCCTTCGCCTCAAATCCTGTGAAGGCGATGTTCCGCGTTGTGTCGTACCAGGAGCCCCCGCCCGAGACGGCGCCCGCGAGCAGCCAGGGACCTGGATTGTATTTGAGCGCCACGCCGCCGGAGAACCGGTCGAGGTCGCTTCTCACGGCTGTGTCGGTATCGAACTCGCCCCACTCGTAGCCAAGCGCGCCGCCGAGGAACCAATCGCTTCCCAAGGCGATTTGGGCGCCGGCCGAGACATTGCCGGTATGTTCATCGAAGTTGAAGTTCTCGGGCGTCCGATTCTGGTCGATCGAGCGAATGCCACCCTCGACCCAGACGCATTGGCCTTCGCGGATGAACGCGAACTGGCCCTGGCTGACCGGGCAGGAGAACAGGTTGTTCGAGAAGTCTAAGGCCGCGTAGAGCGCGGTGATCTGGGTATCCAGATAGGCTTCGGGCGAAAGCTGATCCAGCGCGTTTTGCAGGCTCGGCAGATCGGGCAGCAACAGCAATGCGTTGATGATGGGATCGAAGGCGGGCGAGCCGCCAGCATTTTGGATCTCTTGGATATTCGTGGCGATCGATGTCTGGTTTTGGTTCAGCCCGGCTATCGAGAGAAATTGCCTAATCGCCGCGATGGTCAGCAGCAGGTCCTGGTTGTTTTGAATCAGGAGCTCGAAATCGACTAACAGGGAATCCTGGACGCCGATGCCACTGTCGGTCAGATCGCCCGCGTTCGCGGTGGAGAGGATGGTGACCTGCTGGCCTTCGGCGGCTTGATCGGCGTCGAGATGATTCACCACGACCGTGCCGGCCAAATCCGCGGTGCCGCTGACGGTCACGAGATCCGCCTGATTGGCGGAGAAGTTGGCATCGACGCTGAAGGTTCCTCCAGCGTTTTGCACGAAGTCGCCGGTTAGTGCCGAGGTCTGGATCGTGCCTGTGCCGCCCGGCGACAGATTGCCGTCATTGGTAAGCTGACCGCCGTCCAGATTGATTATCGCGCCCGATTCAAAATTCCC
>Ga0315336_1003972_pt1 | contig 18555 bp, 14 predicted proteins | sample ASW5metaG_FD_204512 | JGI IMG/M metagenome (GOLD analysis project Ga0315336, IMG submission 204512) | Ammonia-oxidizing marine archaeal communities from Monterey Bay, California, United States - ASW #5 | ecosystem: Environmental > Aquatic > Marine > Intertidal zone | place: USA: California... | reverse complement strand
GGGATTTTTGACTAACGCGAGTTGCATCCCCACTAAAAGTCGGGCAACGGAAGGAGCTGACTCTAGACAAAGGTCATTGGATGGAACGCTCCAGAATATCATATTTGCCGTGGGAGTTATCGGAGCCGGATTCCACATTTATGTTCTAATGGTGCAGCCTATCCAGCCTTGGCTATTAAGGGCCACACATTTGTCACTTACCGCTTCCATGGCCTTTATTCTCATGCCTTCGCATCCCGGCAAAAAGTCAAAGGGCCCCAGTTTAATTGATTTTCTTTTTGTGACAGCTGCATGCTCCACGACGCTCTACCTGATCGTGGATTTTCAGGGCATACTCTATCGAGTAGGTGTTCAACCCATTTTCATGGACGTCTTTTTTGCCACAATTACTCTCATTGTTATTATTGAGATGGGGCGGCGACTGCAAGGATATGTCCTTCCTGCGCTAGCGCTCCTTAGCCTGCTTTATGCAATTTATGGAGACTTCTTTCCAGGTTTGTGGGGACATCGTGGTTATCCTTTTGCACGCTCCATCACTTTTCTTTATAGCTTGGATGGAATCTATAGTGACCCGCTAGCTGCCTCTGCAACGTTCGTCATGCTATTTATTCTTTTCGGGTCTGTTCTCCACCGTTCAGGTGCGGGGGAGTTTTTTATTAATTTGGCCATGGCCATTGCCGGAGGGGCAAGAGGAGGCCCTGCAAAGGTTTCCGTACTTGCCAGTAGCTTTTTTGGCATGATGTCAGGCAGCGCAGTGAGCAATGTTGTTACGACGGGCACATTTACGATTCCCCTTATGAAAAGTGTAGGGTATCGGCCCTCATTTGCGGGAGCGGTCGAGGCAGTTGCCTCAACTGGTGGTCAATTGATGCCTCCTGTTATGAGCGCCACTGCGTTCGTAATGTCCGAAATCACCGGAATTCCTTATCTTCGAATCGCTTCAGCGGGCCTCATCCCGGCACTTCTCTATTTCACCGCTGTATTTTTGATGATCGGGGTGGAAGCCAATAATCTTGACCTGCAAGGGCTCCCTCGCAAGCAGCTTCCTTTGTTAGGCAAGGTTCTACGGCAAGATGGATATCTTCTTTTGCCCGTCTTTGTTCTCATTTTCTCACTTGTCATTCTTCGCGTTTCTCCCATGAAGTCGGCCTTTTATGCTTTGATTTCGGCAATGATGGCAAGTTGGTTTCGACCCAGCAGTCGCATGGCCATCAAAGAGACCTTTGATGCTATGTACAAGAGTATGGTGGCGGTGATGGATGTGGCGGCGCCATGCGCACTTGCGGGAGTAGTGGTGGGGGTGATGGCCCTAACTGGAATTGGGTTAAAGTTTGCCGATCTTCTCTTATCTTATGTCGGGGATAGCAAGTTACTTGCTCTTTTCGCCGTCATGCTGGTATCCTTGATTCTTGGGATGGGTGTACCGACTCTCGCCGCCTATCTAATCGCTGCTGCAGTTGCGGGGCCGGCACTTACCAAGCTAGGCGTTCCCATTCTCGCTGCGCACATGTTCATTTTCTACTTCGCGGCAATATCTACCATAACGCCTCCTGTTGCCATATCATCTTTCGCAGCTGCGGGCCTTGCGGGGTCTCAACCCATGGCAGTTGGCTTCATGGCTGTTCGCTTGGGAGTGACTGCCTTCATCGTACCGTTTATGTTTGTCTATGGCACCGCACTCCTTATGGAAGGTTCCTGGGCTGAGATTGGAGGGGCAGCTCTGACCGCCTTGGTTGGCGTTTATGCGATCTCTCGAGCTGTCTTAGATCGAAAAATCCAGGTATGGAGACGCATTGTCTTCGGTATATCTGCCCTTATGCTAATACGCACAGGACTCTGGACGGATTTGATCGGGATTGGTGGACTGGCGGCAGGCATGGGAAGAGAGCTGGTTTGGCTTGCAAAAAAGATTTCTACAGTGAGAAAATAAGGGGAATATTCAGAGAGAAAATCTAACTGCTTAAGTTACATGGAGCAAAATAATTATTAAAAAGGAGGGTTCGTGATGGTGCAAATTAATTTGAAAAGTTTGGGAAAATTGATGTCGGTCATATTTTTGGGGACGTTTTTAACTTTGTTGTCCAGTGGTTCTCCAATAGCCGCCCCAAAAGGCTGGCCGTCACGAACTACTATTGGTGGCGGTCCTATGCAGGGAACCTATTATGTGTTGGCTGCTGGGTGGTCAAGTTTGCTGAACAAGAAGCTCAAAATCAGTTCCTCTGTAGAATCTACAGCAGGATCTTCAGTAAACGCGAAATTGCTCAGCGGCAAGAAGCAGGATTTTGGTCTCGTATCGAGTGGGGTTGCACTTCAGGCTTACTCAGGAAAAGGATTCGCAAAGGGAATAAAGTATACTGACCTGCGTTTGATCGTACCTGGGCAAATGCTTCCTGTACAGTTCTGGACACCGAAATCCAGCGGCTTAAAAAAACTGAAGGACTTGACTGGGAAACGGGTGAACTTTAGCCGACCGGGTAGCGCGGTAGATATCTTTGGACAAAATCTTAGGCGAGTGACTGGTCTTAAGCCCAAGCAGGTCACAAACGTCGGTCATGGCCAGGCGAACCGACTGATGAAAGACGGTCTCTTAGACATTGCTTCCACCGTGGGGTCTCCCCCGCATCCTGCTGTTGCTGCTATCACATCCCAAGACGATTTTTATGTGTTTGGTATGGGGCACGGAAATTTGGCGAAAAAGATGACCGTGGCCTTCCCGCAATTTGTTCTAGCAACTATTCCTGCAGGGATGTACCGTGGCAATCCACAAGCTATTCCAACAATCGCTGAATTGAACTGGCTTGCTGCTGGTGCCCATTCTCCAGAGAGCCTCGTCTATGCGGTAACCAAGGCGACCTTCGAGAATAAAAAGGCACTGGTTGCATCACATAAGGCATGGGCGTTGATGGATGCCGCCAATGTGCAACACGCTAAAATCCCTTTGCACCCAGGAGCGGTTCGCTACTATAAGGAAAAAGGAATCAAGCTGCCTTAGCTGAATATCCATGGTCGACTGACAGGGGTCGAATGAGTCAAATGGGAATGGCGGGGCCTTTGCAGCTACTGATAGGGTCAGTGCGTAAGACAGGATATTGTTCAGTCGACTCCAAAGTTCGAATAAATTTGTTCGAGTTGGAATATGCCTGCGTAAGGTAAGAAATTGTTTTCTTGAGTTTGGGAGTTTTTGTGGTGTGCACCATTGGTGCGGTTGCGACAGCCGATGAACGAGGAGAACCCGTTGTCTTTGCGCTCAAGACCAACGATTATATGCAAAAGCCGATATGGCATGCATGTATCGCTGGTTGGGAGGGTCGCGATCTCCTAGGGTTCAATCTCTTGGAGCGTCCTGGTGTGAATTCCGGGATGAACAATTCGGGCCTTTGTGTCATTCGCTCTTTTCTCGACTATCGTGGACCGTTCGAGAAGCATGAGGAGCCCGCGGCCGATTTCCCCCAAGACCCCGATCTTAGAAGTGCCATCGCGGCCTTTGTTCTCGAGAAATTTAACACTACTCGAGAGGCGCTTCCCTACGTTCTCGACGTAATTCCCCGCTACACCGGGAAAAATAGCGGTCAACGTGGCGGAAACTTTTTGATGGCGGATGCGGAGGGTACAGTTGTCGTTGTCGAGCACTGCGAGAACCAAATATCCCACCACTTCTATCAGGAGGGCTACACCGCACGAGGGAATAACGGCCTACTTATTTTAAAAGAAGAGCAGGCAGCCCTTCCTTCTTACGTTCAAAAAGACCGGGAGACACGCCGTCAGAAGATGGAGGGGGTGGTTGCGGATATTCGCAATGACCTTCCGAAAGGGATGCGAAAGGAGGAGTCGCTCAAGCGCCTTAAAGAGGTGCTCTCGTGGAGAGGCCCTCAAGGGGATGGAGGTTTAGGTTCAATATGCTGCATAAACCTGCAAGCTCCGGGTGCGCGGACGAACAGCAGCGCTTCCTGTACGACCAACACGGCCGTCATTTTCGATCTCATCGAGAAGGTCATGCACTATACGCGGGGAAATCCTTCAGAGATGGAATGGCAGACCATGAAATTTTCTAGCTAGGAATGCTCCAGTTCTGCTATTCGCGCGGCAAGTTCGAGATAAGCTCATAGATGTTAAATGGAGATTTGTCAGATGATCGTGACAGATGAACGTCCTATATTTATTGTTAGTTCTCCTCGATCGGGTTCCACTCTTCTCCGCTTGATCCTTGATGCACACCCCCGCTTGGCTGTTCCTCCACCTGCGTGGCTTTTTCACTATATATATCCTTATCTCTACAGCTACGGAAATTTAAACGTTGAGGAGAACCTTCGGACTCTTATTGAGGATGCTCTAAAGACCCCTACAATCGAAGAGTGGCCAATCGATGTAAACATCAATGAAGTGCACTCTGAGATGAAGGAGTCCAACTATCGGGAGTTATTCTCTGCATTACACCGTATATATGCCAGGATGGGCGGAAAAGAGCGCTGGGGAGAGAAAAGCCCGCGTGATGCTTTTTACATGTCTGAAATAAAATTCTACTACCCCGATGCCCAGTTCATTCATATATTGAGAGACGGGCGTGACGTCGCTATCGATCTCTCTGAATCGATTCTCTGGCCGAATACCCTTTATGCATCGGCCATGATGTGGAAGGATTTTGTTACCTCGATAGAGGATTCTGCGAGAGAAATGGGACCCGATGTCTACCATATTGTTCGTTACAATGAGCTTTGCTCGCATCCTGAAAAAACACTCCGTCAAATTTGCAGTTTTTTGGGGGAAGAATTTCGAGATGACATGTTAAATCATAATCAGACGAATTCCACGAAAGTGTGGGCGCAGGCAAAAGTACATGCTAAAACTGCTCGGCCGATCACATCGGAATATGTGGATATGTACAAAAGTCGTATCAGCGAACACGATTGCTCGGTGCTTGAAGGAATTATTGGAGACACTCTTCGCAGGGTCGGATATTCAATTGAAGGAGAGCCGGTTCAGCTCTCATCAAAAGAAGCTAGGCAATTAATTGAGAATGATACGGTTTCTAACCTCAAGGCCATTGAGTACAAGCGATGGCATGAACAACGAAGAAAGGAAAGATTTGAGATAGGTGTATGGAAAAATTCTGACAAATCTTCGAATTTGCTAGGTTTTTATTGATCTATACATTTGGATTCACCATATGTGACCTTGTATCCTAAACATCTAGTCAGATAGATGTCATTGTTCAATAATTTTTTTATTTTATTCATGCACATAAAGTTTTGGAGGTTTGAATTTGCGTTTGCCCGATTGGACCCAGCAGAGATGGAAGGATGAATTGGGATCGGCGACGCTCGATCCTGTGGAAGACGCTATTGCAGGAAATTTTGGGACCTGGCGAATTAAATTCCGCGTAGGGAAGTGGGGAATCGACGAGCGTGGTTCCATCAAGCTAGCATTTCGGCAGGTAACAGATTGGGGCCCTCCTCAATTCGAAGATCCCAAGGCAGCCAACTTCACAACAGTACACCTTGAATCTAAATTGAATGCGCGGCTCGAACCAAAATTTGAACATCGTGGGTATATCCGTCATTGGCGCCAGGCTCTGACTATTGATGTTCTTGATGCTCCTCTTTGGGAAGGCGATGTTATCACTATCGTTCAGGGGGACACGAGCATGGGTAGTCCGGGCACAGAGGCACAGACTTTTACTGAGAGTCGGTTCCAGTTCAAGATGTTCGTGGACCCATTCGGCAGCGGGCACTTTCAGCCTTTGCCTGAGTCGCCATCTATTCGTATTGCTGGCGGCTCCGCTGCTCGGCTGGTTGTGATGGCAGTGTCAGAGGTTGCTGTGGGTGAAACAGGGTGGTTTTTAGTCAAAGCAGAAGATGAAAATGGAAATCCAGCAGAAGGATACTTGGAAGAGGTTCAAGTTGAGGTCGAAGGCGCACATGTCGTTCTTCCTGCGTCTGTAAAATTTGATGGAAAAGGTATCGCTGTTCGTCGAATGGAGAAGGTTCGTTTTGCAGAAGAAGGTGTCGCTCGTGTAAGAGTTAAAGACTCAAAGGGTTTAGAGGCGCTGAGCAATCCGGTGGTGATTCGAAATGAAATCAAGGGTCCTCGTTTACATTGGGGTGATTTTCACGGAGGACAAACGAATAGAACACTAGGTGTGGGAAGTATCGAGGAATTTTATCGGTTTGCACGAGATGTGGGCGCACTTGAGTTCACGACACACCAAGGCAATTGCTTTGAAATTGCGCTGGAGGACATGGAAGAATTAAAAGAACAAACACAAAATTTTCATGAGCCTGGACGCTTCATTCCATTCATGGGTTATGAATGGTCCGGGACTCCGGCAATGGGTGGGGATCATGTTCTCTTTTTCTTTGATGATGAAGTTACACTCCATCGGTGCAGCCATTGGCTTCAGACTGATCTGTCCGATCTTCACAACGATCGAGACCATATCACCAAAATATACGAGACCCTCAAAGGGACCCGTGCAATTAGTTATCCCCATGTGGGCGGCCGTCCTGCCAATCTAGAGTTTCATGATCCGGAACTGGAGCCAATAATTGAGGTCCATTCCAAGCATGGGATGTTTGAGTGGATGATAGAAGAATCAATTCAGCGTGAAATGAAGGTTGGTTTCGCAGGTGGAAGTGACGACCACTATGGGCACCCTGGTGCTTGTTATCCGGGCCGCCGGGTACATCATTTTGCATCTCGGAATGGGCTAACAGGTTTATATGCTGGGGAGTTGACCCGAGAATCCATATGGAATTCAGCCAAGGCACGGAGGTGCTACGCAACCAGCGGTGAGCGAATTTATCTCCGCTTCGAGGTGAACGGTTATTCAATGGGTGAGGAAATCAATTTGGATGTTCACCCCCGTATTTCTATTGAAGCTTATGGGACTGCACCTATTGAGCGCGTAGAAGTATTCCGGGGTTTGCAGTGCATAAAGAATGAGCAGATTGCAGGTCGAAAGGAGGGGAATCTCCTCCGTCTTTTGTTCTCTGGCGCTCGCGTCAGGGGTCGAGGAAGGCAGACAAATTGGGACGGTAATTTGAAAATTTCAGGGACAAACTTGGTACGTGTTGATCCTGTTGCTTTGATAGAAAATCGTGATGGCATCACGGAAATGGATGAAAATGGCCTCAAATGGAAGCTCTTTACTGCAGGCGATTCACGAGGTTTTGTTCTAGAGACAAAAAATGATCGAGGATCAATCGATATTTGGACAGGGCCGGCTACGCTTTCCTGTGAGATTAAAGAGGTATTGGCCCAAACACAAAAGGTTGACGCGGGAATGTTGGGCCAGTGTGTCGAGATTGGCCGTCCTCCTGATTTGTCTGGTGCATGGGAATCTAAATTTGAGTTTGAAGACACCCAAGCCAAACCGGGTATGAATACATATTGGGTGCGGGTTACCCAGGTCAATTTAGAAAAGGCCTGGAGCACTCCTATTTGGATAAACCAAACCTAGGGGGAAAGATGGAGGATAAGACGAATCCTTGCGATAGTGAGTGAGTAGATTTGTGTTTCCCTGCCGGATAAAGAATTTTTGAGCGAGAACCCTCTATCGATCAAATAATACCTTCGGATTTTAGCTTTTCGATCTCTTTTTTTTCTATCCCCAGCAAGCCGCCTAAAATTTCTTCGTTGTGCTGACCGCCAAGAGGAGCGGACTGATCAAATTCGCCAGGTGAGTCGCTGAACTTTATGGGAAAACCTGGTGCCTTGACGTCCGAAAGCGAGCCCAGCGTAGGGTGCGGAAGATCCTGGAGCATTTTCCGCGCTTTCATGTGCGGCCAGGCGAGGATGTCCTGGATGGTGTGGACGGGACCACAAATTACATCGAAGGTACGCATTTTCGACACCGCCTCTTCCAATGTTTGTTCCTTTGCCCACTCCGAGATGATGGTGTCCACCTCTTCGTTTCGCGTGATGCGGCCACTCAGGTCCGAGAAGCGCTGGTCACCGATCAAATCCTCGCGTTCAATGGCGCGAAGCACGTTATGCCAGTGAGAGTCGGTGCCCGAACCAATGACAAGCCAACCATCCTTTGTTTGATATGAATTAAAAGGAGAAAGGCGCATGATGCGGTTTCCCAATCGTGCGGGCAGTCCTAGCTTCTCGTAGCAGTCCATGGGCTCATCGAAAACCATCGAAAAGAGGCAGTCCACCATGGAGACGTCCACCCATTGACCTTTGCCGGTACGCTCGCGGTGCAGGAGCGCGGTGGTGATGCCGCCGAAGGCGAATGTTCCTCCGAGGCTATCCGCAAGGGCGGAGCCCGCTTTGGTGGGAGGACCGTCCGGGAATCCCGTGAGGTTCATGAGCCCCGAAGCTGCCTGGGTCACGGCGTCGTAGCCCTTGAGCTTCGCATCAGGACCGCTCTGCCCATAGCTGGTGACGGAACAGTAGACGAGCCGTGGGTTGCGCTTCTTTAAAGTTTCATAATCAATTTTAAGGCGCTCGGTAACACCCACTGAATAGTTTTCGACCAGCACATCTGCCTTGTCCACCAGCCTATAGAATAAATCCAGCCCGCGAGGGTCCTTCAGGTTCAGGTTGATGGACTTCTTATTGCGGGAGCGCTTGAGGTAAGCGATGCCGATATCGTCCTCGCTCTGGCGGTGGAAGGAAACTCCCTTGGGGCCCGCGTAGGGAGGACCCGAGGCCACGATGTCCCCAGTAGCGGGGTTGTCCACCTTGATGACCTCTGCCCCTAGCCCCCCGAGCAAGAGCGTTGCCCAGGGTCCCGAGAAGAATTGAGAGAGGTCCAGTACCAAAAATCCTTCTAGCGGTTTCGACATAGAACAACTCCCGAGGAAAGAAAAAATGCATGCACTTCAGAGGTCTAGCAAGATTCTGTATATGATTATTAGATTAGAAAAATTTTCTCACGTAGAACATGAGCCTCGTGCGGGCAGTCAGACAGAGGTTTAGATCCACAGGGCAGGTAGAGTCGAAAGCCGCTGCCTGCCTTTCCATGCAAAGGACAACGGGTAGGGGTTTTGGTCAAAACTGCTTCTGGGCGGATTACACTGAAAATAAATCGTGGCCCCAGTGCCTCCTCCTGCAGTCCCTCTAAGATTCGTCTCTATCTGCTTTACACCTTCTTCTTGACGCGGCGCGCCTCGTCCATAGGGCACAGAGTGATACAGGTGGCACAACAGTGCGGCGCGTTATCGGTGAAGGCCATCATTCGTCCGGCGAGCAGAAGTTCGGGATAGCCGTATCTTCTTTTGAAGACCTCGACCGCCTTTTTGGGGGAGACCTTACTGGGATGCATCACCATGCACTTATAGTGGTCCACCGCCCCATCTCCCGGGAGCGCCTTTGCCGGGCAGGGCTCAATGCATTTATATCCGCACTCTATGCAGAATGCGGGAATTTCCCCGTACTGCTTGGGGGGATCAGGTTCGAGATCTGCGGTTGTGATCACGGCACCCAGGCGCAGTCGTGATCCGTATTTGGCAGTAATTAAATTGTTGTTTACGCCAATTTCACCAAGACCTGCGTTAACCGCTGCCAGGCGCAGATCAAAAGATCCGCGCATGAACATCGCGGGTTCGGACCCCTCACGTAGAATTTCAAGTGAGGGGATGTCCCGTCCCGCGGGTGTAGGCAGGGCCATGTGACCCTTGTCCTCCAGCCAAAGGGACAGGCGGTAGGAGAGTTTGTTGATCCAGGCCTCGTGTCCGTAATAACCGTACTCAAGGTAGCCTACTGAAGGGCGCGGGGTAGCGTTGCCAAAGGGCATTCGGCGGGCGAAGACGACTACGCTCTTTGCGTCCTTTAAGAGTTCTTCTGGTCGACAACCCGGAAGGGCGTTCTCGAATCCTTTGCACGAGGTAATGCCCACCAGATCCGCACCGTATGTGCGGGCCTGGTCTTTTACGTTATGGGACTTGAGGCCAGTTTTTTCGGTGTTTTCCATCTTACGAAATTTCCGCCAAATCCGGGTCTATCACACGGAGAACGTCCTCTTCAGACCACATTTCCCTATGGAAGGGATCGGGGGCGATTTCCCGGCCCTGGTCCATGGGGCAGAGCGCGATGCATGTGCTGCATGGATGGGGCGGGCTATCGGTGTAGGAAAGTCCTTTGGCCGCCATGATGAGGGGTTTTCCCCGGAAGAGCTTCTTGAATTGGGTGAGGGCTTTTTCTGGAGCAATCAGGTCGGGCCGAATGACCATGCAGCGGTAGTGGTCCACCGTTCCCTTTCCGGAGAGGGCACCTGCGGGGCAGGCTTCCACACACCGGAAGCCGCACTCGGTGCAGAATTCAGGCACCTTGCCATACGAGTTGGGCGGGTCCGGCGTGAGCTTCGCTTCAGTGAGCACTGCGCCCAGGCGGATACGTGAGCCGTACTGCTGCGTGATAAGGCAGTTGTTGGCCCCGATTTCACCAAGACCCGCCTTCACGGCCGCGAGTCTGAGGTCAAAAGAGCCCTGGAGAAAAACTTTCGGGTTTTGTCCGTCTTCCTCCACGCGGAAGTTCGTGATGTCCCGTCCTGCAGGCGTAGCCGAGGAAAGGAAGCCTTTATCTTCCAGCAAAAGAGCCAGACGGTAGCAGCATTCATTAAGAAAATTTTCAGGAATGTATTCCCCAAACTCCATGGCCCCTATGCTGGGGTAGGGCGTGGCAGCGGCAAAGGGAATGCGTTTGGCTATGACGATCACGCTGTTTGCCATGTGAAACAGGTTTTTGGGACGGCAGCCTGGAATTGCCTCGCCAAAACCGTTCGCGGATGCAATGCCCACCAGGTCTGCTCCCTGCTCGAGAGCAAAACTCTTTACGTTGTCAGCGCTTAAACTCGCCATACGTTTTCTCAGCTTCTCTCGTTTTGTGCGGGCAATGGAACCTTAATAGAAAATGATGAATCGCCGTTACCCATCCATTCACCGATCAAGAAAAAAGGATAGTGGATGCAGAGACATTAACAGCAATGAATCTAATTAACAAAATAGAAATACCATCCCTTATGCCGGCCTGCATTGAATAAGTGGAAACTAACTGATGAAAGAGTCGGACTATCAATGAATATTTCGAATTTTAATCAATTTCTAGCCAATAGAACGGTTCGAGGAACTCTATTCAAGCCATTGATTATTTTTTATTGTGTTATTTTTATGGAATTTAGCGATGTGTAGAAGAAAGCAGAAGCCTGCGTCAAGCGGTTCTTCGCCTCAAGCAAATCCAAGAGAGCAGGTTGCCCTAGGATAGACCTTCTACCCTAATGTCTGAGATAGCAAAAGTTTGCCGTCTTCCAAAAGTGCCTGTAACCAAGAATGGCAGCAAGCGGCGCCTCAAACGAAGAGCGGCTGTCAAGCGCATTTCACGTTCGTGCGTAAAAAAGTTCAAGAAGAATAGGAAGAAAGTGAGAGCCTGCGTCAAGCGGCGTCTCAAGGGTGCTCCGACGAACTAGACGGCTCCCAGTGTATTCTTAGCAGAAAAGCGATAATCTCTCCGGCCTTTGGGCTGGGAGGATGTCGCTTTTCGTGTAAGGGGTGTTCGTTTGGAAATTATCTGCGGGAACCTCTCGGCGGACTGAGGGTGGAGCGTGGATGTACCTAAGGAATCTGAGGAGATAAGAGCAAGATAGTCGGTCCATCTTGTTATCGTTGGCCAATTTTCAACAAAAAAGGACCCCTTGGCATAGTTGCCGGGGGTTTTTGGGGGTTCAAGGACAAAGTCCTTCAAGGATTCTCTGTGCTTAAAGTATTGTTTCCCGTACCAGCCTCTGCATTTTGACGAAGAAGGCGCGTACTCCATACAGCCTCATTTATTTCGGCACACAAGGGCAGGGGAGCAAAGGAAGCGATATTCTTAATCCATATGATACAGTTACCAGAATAGCCCATCTAAAAAAGCGTCAGATGCTCGGATATGATGCGGTACCAGGGGACGCGCCATGAAGATTGATGCCGTGAAGTTCGGAATTTCTTTTGGGGTCATCTACGCGATTACTTTCTTTTTCTATGCGATCGCAGCTGCCGTCTTCGGAGTGGGAGGCGAGATGATCAAGATGATTGGGAGCTTCTACTTGGGTGTTTCGGCCTCCCTCCAAGGGGCATTTGCGGGGGCGGTCTGGGGTTTTGGGGTCGGGTTTGTTTTTTTCTGGCTGGGTGCAATGATTTACAATCGCCTCCTCTCCAGTGCGTAAATTAAGGAACTGAGCAAGGCGTAAAGTCTTATCATTGAGGCTATATGCCGGCAGAGAAGCCAACATGTTTTATGATTTTGAATTATTTTTTGTGAGCAGGGAGTTTGGTGAATTTTCTTAGAAATATTTCTAATCGAATCGAAAACCTGAATGAGCGGGTTGGCCGTGCGACCGCGGTATGCACTCTTTTCATGGTCATCATGACGGTGCTCGATGTATTTCTTCGGTATTTATTCAGGGCAGGTTCTGTGGCGGTACAGGAACTCGAATGGCACCTTTTTGGGTTCGTTTTTTTGCTCGGGGCTGCCTACACATTGCTTAAGGATGAGCATGTTCGGGTAGATATATTTTATTCCCGTATGGACGAGCGCGGAAAAGCCTGGGTGAACCTTATTGGTGCAACATTTTTTTGTGCGCCCGTATGCATTGTCGTCATTTGGACGTCAATGCCTTTTGTCTTAAGTTCTTGGCAATTCCTTGAAGGCTCACCCGACCCGGGGGGGCTTCCCGCTCGCTACATTTTAAAGTCGGCGATTCCCATTGGATTCTTTCTTGTCGCCCTTCAAAGTATCTCGATGGCCATTAAAGCCTTGGATGTGATTTTGGGGAGGCAAGAGGCCGATTCTAATAGGGAAAGTGCCGGTTGATGGAAGATTTATTCGTCTTCTTTCTTCCCCTGTTGATGTTTTTCGCACTTTTGCCGCTTTTGCTGCTGGGATTTCCGGTTGCCTTTACCCTTGGGGTTGTTGGACTTCTTTTTGGGTTTATCGGAATTGGAATGGATCTCCTCTCCTGGGGAGATTTTAATTTCCTGCCTCTTCGTATTTGGGGGATCGCTATAAATTTCACCCTCCTCGCAGTGCCGCTGTTCGTATTCATGGGGGTGATGCTTGAAAAAAGCGGTTTGGCTGAAGATCTTCTCGAAACAACGGGGCTTGTATTTGGAAAAGTTCGCGGCGGGCTCGCCATGTCAGTCGTGGTGGTCGGCATGCTCCTGGCCGCATCGACCGGCATAGTCGGCGCTACCGTTGTGACGATGGGTATTCTTGCCCTTCCCACCATGCTTCGCCGGGGATATTCGCCGGAAATCGCTACGGGTACGATTGCCGCATCCGGCACGTTGGGTCAAATCATCCCTCCTTCGATTATCCTGGTTTTGCTTGGGGATATCATGGATGTTCCCATTGGCTCGATGTTTGTGGGCGCGGTTATTCCAGGATTTGTCCTCGTCTTATTCTATCTGTTCTGGATCGGGGGAAACGCTTGGCTGCGCCCCGAACTTGCCCCGGCGATTCCTGCAGAAGAAAGAGATAGCATCAGTTCTTTAGAGCTTCGGAAACGGGTTTTTCGCGCCTTAATTCCGCCTCTGGTGTTAATTGTTTTGGTTCTGGGAAGTATATTTGCAGGAGTTGCTTCTCCCACCGAATCTGCTGCCATGGGTGCATTTGGCGCCATTATTCTCACATTTGCCAACGGTAAATTCACAATTCAGATTCTCCGCGAGGTCATGCTCTCATCGCTCACAATAACCTGTATGGTTTTCGTTATTTTGGTTGGTGCGACCCTTTTTGGGCTGGTATTCCGTCTTTTGGGAGGAGATGAAATTGTATCGGAAACGATGAAGGTAATTCCCTATGGAAAAAATGGCGTGTTGCTGGCGGTCATGGCGTTGTTCTTTATTTTGGGTTTTGTCCTCGATTTTATTGAAATTACCTTCATCATTGTCCCCATCTTGAAACCAATCGTGAAAGAGCTTTCCATTGACCCTCTCTGGTTTTCTATTCTTATTGCCGTAAATTTACAGACTTCTTTTCTCACTCCGCCATTTGGATTTTCGTTATTTTATTTAAAGGGAGTGGTGCCGCCGAGTATCACTACACTGCATATCTATCGAGGAGTAATTCCATTTGTTGTAATCCAGTTGGCTGGCTTGCTGATAGTGTTCATCTTCCCTGAGACCGTGACATGGCTTCCCCGAGCGATTGGCTGGTAGGGCTCGTTGAAAAAAATGCCCCCCCCCATGAATACAGGGGGGGGGCGTATGGAAACCCTTTTTTGAATTAGGCTCCCACTACCGAACGGGCGGATAGGTACGCTGAATCCGCAATTTTTGCAACTCCGTCCACATTTTTCTGGAACTTGCTGTAATCGGCGAATACTTTTCCGCTCATTTTATCTTTGGCGGAAAGATCGGCGTATACTTCTTGGGACGCCTTATAGAATCCCTTCAGGAGCTCATTGGACCAGCGCCGAAGCTTGACGCCGTGTTTGCTAACGAGTTCAGTCAATGCAGCACCGTTTGCCGAATCAAATCGCCCCAGCGTCCATACATTCGCCTCTGCGGCAGCGACATGAAGAGCAGTCTGGTAATCTTTGGGCAGCTTTTCGTATGCCTTGATGTTGATCGGAAACTCGAGAACAGTTCCGGGCTCATGCCAGCCGGGGTAGTAGTAGAATTTTGCAGCCTGATGAAGACCCTTTAATTTGTCGTGGAAGGGGCCGATCCATTCCGTGCCGTCGATGGTGCCGCGCTCGAGGGCGGTAAATACCTCAACCCCTGGAAGCAGAACGACGTTTGCCCCCATGCGAGCAATGGCTTTTCCGCCCAGACCCGGGATACGCATTTTCAGGCCTTTAAACTCTGATACTTTGGTGATCTCTTTCTTGAGCCACCCCCCCATCTGAATCCCGGTGTTCCCAGCGGGGAGAGCAAAGATCCCGAAAGGCTTGTAGACGGTGTTCCAGAGCTTCTGGCCGTTTCCGTTGGTGAGCCAGGAATTGACTTGCTGGGGATTCATTCCCCACGGCACAGCGGCAAAGAATTGTGCCGCAGGCACCTTGCCTGCCCAATAGTAGGATGCACTGTGTCCGGTCTCGGCTGTCCCTTTTGTTACGGCATCGAAAATCCCAAGGGCGGGAACAAGTTGGCCGGCACCGTATATTTTGATCTGAAAACTGCCACCGGTGAGCTCTTTTATCCGGCGCGCAATTAGTGCGGCAGATTCTCCCACTCCAGGTGCCTTAGGCCCCCATGTCGTTACCATCTTCCAGCGGACCCGCTTCTTTGCATGAACTGCGGGTGGCGTGAGCGTATGAAGGATCCCTGCAAATCCTGCTAGTCCTGCCCCTTGGAGAAATTTCTTTCTGTCCATAGCGAACCTCCTTTTTTGGTTTGGGGGGCCATTCGTTAATTTTCGGCAGATCGTGCGTCTAAAGCCCTCCTGGCCTGTGCGAAAATCATTGAATGTTTTGGTTGCCAAAATAGTATCAATACCGCCACAAAAACGACAACCCAATAATGTTTGCCAGGCCGCGAAAATTTAAATATCCCTGGATGAAGGACAAACTCTTAGGGGTAGCAATAAAAGATATTTGATAACGGAATCCGCCCGGGGAATAAATCTTTTCGTGAATTCAATAATGACAATATAAACATACAAATGTGGCAAATCCAACATCGTTGGATTTTCGGGGTCATAGGGGGGAAGTGTTGGTAGTTGTTTTACGGATGTTTCTCGTTCTTCTGGTAATGTCGGTGCCTTGACTCACGCCGGAGAATAGAAATACCCGGCACTCCCGCACATATATGGGATCTATTCGGCTCGATGACGAGGATAGATTGAAAATTGCCGAGTTTTCATAGGTGGAATAATTTTCCGGTTTTTGGCATTAAATTCGCCAAATAGAGTCTTGGTCAGGCGATATACTTCTGTCAAATAGGTTGGTTCGGGGGGCAGGCAAGTACCAAGATCCCTATAGGGTATGGAATGAAATTGGGAGAAGAAGGTCACATCTTTCGTGATTCCTTCTAGCTTTTGTAGTGCTCCCTTGCAAGATGGGCTCCCTCAACCAAGACCGCCAATTTGGCACGTGCAGTTTCTACATCGAGTTTTATCAAACCGCACTCCGGCGCCGCTTGAAGCTGCTCCGGCGGAAGATGTTCCGCTGCAGCAAGGAGCTTTTAGGCTACGTTCTCGGAGGATTCAATTGTGGTCCCGAGAGTTCCGTTTGATATACACCCGAACAGGACAGTTTTTGAAGGACAGAGGCGAAGCAGGGCAGGGTCGAGGCCAGAGGCTTGAAATTCTAGGGACAGTTGGTCAATCTTTGATTTTTTAAGCTCTTTTAGAATGATGGGATAGCTGTCAACTATCTCATGGGCCTGCCCGGTTTTTGGGTAACCATAACAGATGTGCGCCGCGGTTTTTGCTTGGAGGCCCGAGCAGGCACGGTCCAGGGCTTTGATTCCCCAGTCAGCCACCTTCTCGGGCTGGCGGCTAAAGGCAGGTTCATCGAATTGGATGACTGCAGGGCCCAAGGCGTCCAAATCCCTTGCCTCCTCGTTCAGGGTATCTGTGATGGCAAAACCTAGTTCTCGTTCTCCGCCGTAATGTTCATCTACTAGAGAATCGGTTACGGTTAGTGGACTTGGAAGCGTCATTTTCACGGGTCTGTCTGTTTCTGCCAATAGGAATCTAAGATCCGAATCTAACAAGGAGTTGGTGCGCTTAATCGGGCTGATACACCTACCAACGTCAAAGGTGTCCCCGTTCCGAACAGTTTTTTCGGCCAGATTTTCGAAGTCGAGGCCTTCGAGATGTTCGATCACATAAGTGATTTAGTATCTACGTCGCTGCTCCCCGTCGCAGATTATGTCGACTCCTGCTGATTCCTGATCCCGTATGGCTACTCGCGTGGCATCATCCTGAGCTCGCTTGAGATTTTCTCCATCATAGGCCCATTGTAGCTCCCATCCCTGACCCCGCGTGCCCTTACCGGGACTTAAACTATCCTTAAGGAGCCAGGGCCTTTTGGGCATACTTCCTACGACAGTCACAAGAAATTCTCTCGACATGTATGATAGCCCCCGCTTTTTTACTTAATCACATCTAATTCGAATTAATTTAGCCAAGGGAAATTCTTATTTTTCAGGAGAATAAAATTTCCGAGAGGAAATAGAATAGGGGAATTGAGTACAGAAAGCGGGAAGTGCTTTCATCCAGCCCTAAACCTTCAGTGCCATCTTTGAAATTCAAGGAATTGGGGCGGGCAAGTCTGATTCACCCATAAGATATAGATCAACACCTCGTGCGCAGGAGCGGCCCTCGGCGATAGCCCAAACAATTAGAGACTGGCCCCTCTGCATGTCACCCGCTACGAATACACCGGGAACGTTGGTCATCCAATTTTTGTCGCGAGCGACGTTTCCACGGTCAGTGAGCTTGACACCGATTTCCTCCAGCATCCCTGGCCGTTCCGGCCCCAAAAACCCCATTGCGAGAAGAACGAAATCAGCCTTGATTTCACGTACGGTGCCCGGGGTTTCCTCAAAATTCATTCGGCCGTCATCGCTTTTTTTCATCTCTACATCCACAACTTCAATTTTTTTCAGAACACCGTTTTCTCCGATGAATTTTTTCGTTGATATGGCATATAGACGGTCCCCGCCTTCTTCATGAGCTGATGAGACGCGGTATATATTCGGATAAGTAGGCCATGGGTTTAGGGTATTGTCCCGATCATCTGGTGGACGAGGGAGGATCTCCAATTGACTGATCGACGCCGCGCCCTGCCGGTGCGCGGTACCTAGGCAGTCGGCGCCCGTATCACCTCCTCCAATTACAATGACATTTTTCCCCTTAACGTTGATCTGATCTTCATTGGGGATCTCGTCTCCTTCGCAAATTTTATTTTGCAAGGGAAGATATTCCATCGCAAAGTAGACGCCTTTGAGTTCTCGCCCAGGAATAGGCAAGTCGCGCGAATGACGAGAACCTCCAGCGAGCAAGACAGCATCAAAATCCTCATGAATTTTTTGAGCAGAAATATCCGTTCCGACATGAAGTCTTGTCTTGAAAATAACACCTTCTTTGGCCATGAGCTCAAGACGTCTGTCCAGGATTTTTTTTTCCATTTTGAATTCGGGAATTCCGTACCGGAGAAGCCCACCGATTCGATCGTCTCTCTCGATTACAGTAACGGTATGACCAGCTCGGTTGAGTTGATCTGCCGCAGCCAGACCCGCGGGGCCGGATCCTACTACTGCGACCGTCTTTCCCGTCCGGTTTTTCTGAAGGTGTGAAACAACAAACCCTTCTTCGAAGGCGCGGTCAATAATCGAAACCTCAATTTGTTTGATCGTAACAGGGTTATTGTTGATTCCCAGAACGCATGCCCCTTCGCATGGAGCCGGACATAGGCGACCCGTGAATTCGGGGAAATTGTTTGTCGCGTGTAAGCGATCGATTGCGTCTTCCCACCGGTTTCGGTAGACCAAATCGTTCCAATCAGGGATTAAATTCCCGAGAGGGCAGCCTGAGTGGCAAAACGGGATTCCGCAATCCATACAACGGGCCCCCTGGTCTTTGATTTTCTCTTCTTCAAAAGGTTCGTATACCTCGTTCCAATCT
>Ga0315336_1003971_pt1 | contig 18581 bp, 16 predicted proteins | sample ASW5metaG_FD_204512 | JGI IMG/M metagenome (GOLD analysis project Ga0315336, IMG submission 204512) | Ammonia-oxidizing marine archaeal communities from Monterey Bay, California, United States - ASW #5 | ecosystem: Environmental > Aquatic > Marine > Intertidal zone | place: USA: California... | reverse complement strand
TGGATACTTTTTTCGCGATGTAGATCGTCGCCAGCCGGTTCGGCAAACTCCAGCCAGCAAGTCGACTAGTCGAGTCGATAAAAGGATATCGCATTGTCGTGAAACAGCTTGCGACGTTCCTCCTCAGAGTAACCACTCACTGCAGTCAAAAGCGTTGAAATCCATTTGTGTAACTCGGCTGCCTGGGTGACTACCGGCCAGTCACCCCCAAACATGACGCGATCCGGGCCAAAGTTCTCCCACGCGACATCGATGTAAGGCTGCAGGTCGGCCAGGGTCCAATGCTTCATATCTGCCTCGACGACCAGCCCCGACATCTTGCACCACGTGTTTTCCATCCGTGCCAACTCGCCAATCTGTTTGCGCCAAGGATCAAGCTCTCGGTGCACAATATTCGGTTTGCCAATGTGATCGAGGATGAATCGCACATTCGGACATCGGCGGACAAGTTCCAGGGCGCCCGCAAACTGTTCTTCCCCCTTGATGCAAATCTCAAAGTGGAAATCAAAAAGTTCCAACAGCTGCACGCCGCGGACAAAACCTGCCCGCAGACAGAATTCCAGATCGTCTTCATACTGGATGATGCGACGAATACCCTTGATGAATCGATTGTCAGCGAACGCCGCCAGCGCGTCGCGGGCCGCATCCCCTTGCTCTAAGGGAGCCCAAGGCACAATGCCAGCAATTCGGGGATCTTCTTTCGCCAGCGCCGTGACCCACTCGGCCTCCTGGACATATTGATCCTGATCGGCTTCGCACTGCACAAAAACTATTTTGGCTACCTGTTGCGACTCAATCGCCCGCTGGTAGTCGGCCAGTAAAAATGGTCGGTTGAGCACTTCTACGTCTTTGATCCAGGCATAAGAAAGGTGCGCCGGGTCCCAAAGATGCATATGCGTGTCGACGATTGGAATGCTTGTCATGGATCGCTCTGTGGGTATGTGGTTCGGCAATTTTCAACGTGAGAAATTGTCAGTTCCACCTGGCAAAACCGGCAACCCCTACCGCTTCTCGACTTGCTTACAAATGTGATCAAGTACGCTGGGAAAATAAAGCAATACCGTGTAGTGATTACCCGGGTAGCGGATGTGGTGCTCACGCTCCAAACCGGCGGCCGACGCTAAAGCCTCAGCAAAACGGATGGGTACAACCCGGTCGTCCCGGGCAGAGTAGAGCCACGTTGTTTCCTTATCAAGACGATGGGCAATTCGGGTTGGCTCGATTTGCCAGAGCAATTCCTTGAGCTGCTCTTCGGTCGCACCTGTCTCCAGTAGACCTTCGCGAAATCTGGCCGTGTCGCGCTGACCAGTACGGACCAACTCGTCGAGATTGCCACCGGCAAGTACCAGAAACACGTTCTCGAAGGCACCGTCCAGGCTGGCTGCCAGTGCCGCCGCGAACCCACCCAGGCTCGTCCCCTGCAAACTGATATGATGCGACTCGACGTGCGGCAGCACCGCGACGGCATCCCGCGCGCGGCGAATGTCCGACACACCTTGCCGAAAAAGAGTCACAATGTCAGGCCGCGCCGGAGCTCCTTCCCCACGCCGCAGGCCATAAAAAGGTAATTGCACCATGAACGCGTGGAAACCCTTCAGGCGAATGCTTCTGGCAATCAGCCGACCGGCGACCATGTCGCTACCTGACTCATGAACCACCACAACTGCTGGCGCCGTTTTGATGGAACCCTCAGGTGTCTTGGCAGAGTACCACTCGATTGCCACCTGGTCGTTCTCTCGCTGGCCACTCGTTACCGGCGAGGGAAACCGCACCAACTGGTCAAAATCTTCACCCGTGGCCAATCGACTCTCAACCTGGAAAGTAGCCGGCTCCCATTGAAATCCGCTCAGGCAGGCGTTTGCATCCTCCAAGCGATCCTCCAGCGGACCAAGCGTGTCACGGGCAGTATGCGTCTGAACCTGGCCAGACCGGTCGGCAGCCACAGAATTGGCGGAGGCCCCGCTTAACAACAGAACGCTTGATACGAGAATTCGCCATTTCCAATCGTCACACATCATCGTCTTGTTCCAGCCCCCCACACCACAGGACGACCCCCCGCTCTCCTCCAGCCTAAACCGTAAGCAATGTGTCAGCAATGACGGTCGGGCGATCGCCTGCACCTGGCACCGCTTTGCCAGATTGCTCAGCCAGGGTAAGGGAATTCGTCGCCGAAGACTGGACGAAACGAAGCAAACCGCGACCTGCCAGCTGTGGCTTCCTGCCGTCAGCAGCCACTCGCAGAACCGGTTGCAGTCGAAGCGAGAATTATTGTTTTTTCTCCCCCAGAACGGTGATCCGCTTCCATGAATTCGAACCTTTTTGAGATTCGGCATTTCGTTGTGAGTGATGCGGTGAGGGCTCCTCTTTTTGCGACTTTCGCGTTGTCGGGCCAACGGCCGATACCACCACCGGAGGCCCGCGACCGACCATGCCCTGCTTGGAGGTTACCGGCCCGTAACCTGCAACCCGGGTCTGTCGGTACGCGATCCCACCCGTGTCGACATCCTGGATCTCGAGTTGGACCCAGCCATCCTCGTCGACTGCATCTTGCAGCGCGTGGTTCCACGCACCCCTGAAAGTGAGCGGCATGCCATTGAGCGCAAGAATGATGTCCCCCCGCTTCAGACCCATATTCGCCGCCAATCCTCGGCAACGAACTCTCACGACCTGTTCGCCAACTCCGTAGACCGTGCGACTCGAAAAACCAAATTTAGGTAAATGGTGGTGACCTCCCGAATGACAAGGTGTCTCGACCACAGGCGCCAGCTTGGCAGCATCGGCCAGGGGACTGTTTCGCATTCCCCCCATGAAAGTGCCGGCAACGACCAGGGGCACAAGGGAACGGACGGAAATGAACATGGCTGGGTCTCCTGGACGGTTGTTCGGAGAGAGGGTTCCATCGCATGGGAACGCCGTCTACCTTTTGCAACTACCACGCCAGTTGCAACTACCACGCCAGTTGCAACTACTGTGCCCGTTGCACCGGACCAGAGACCCCCCGATATGCCACAAGTCACCTATTAAAGGTCACTTCTGTTTCTTACGAGAGACCAGCTACAGCACCATTTGGTATCTGGCTGGACCGCCTGTGTCATCAGAATGACACGGCCTCTTTCCAGAATGAGACCGACTAAGAATGAGCCCAACCTGGATCTGCTAAGCGACAGGGCGGAAGTAGCGATAAGACATCAGCACTTCGTACAGGTCGGCCGAAATCGTGATTTCATCGCCGGAAAAGTCTTTGACCCACCCACGGCCGCTCTCGACGGCATCGGCAAGTGCTGGAAGCACTTCGCTCAAAGCCAGGGTAACACACGGCCGAGCGGTAGCGGATGCATTGACGGAGTGCTGCGGCTCTTGTTCTTCTGGTCCGTTAAAAATCCGTAGCTGAGTGGGAACCATAGCTGCTTCCTTACACGCCAAGGGGGACAAGGGCAATGAATGCAGCGTCGTGCTGCATCTTCAAATGCGTAAGCTCCCCCTTCTTATCGGGCTGTATCGGCATTTTGCATCTTGCGGGTTTGACCAATTTGCGGAGAATTTTAGTATTTGCTGAGTGCCCGTGCTATCATGGCTGCAAGGTTTGCTTGCATTGCTCCTGTTGTTCGGGGGGGTCACCAAAACTTGACAGCCTGTTTTGGTTGTAGAAAAATGTCAGCTTACTGAACCGGCCAACAGAAACGAAGAACCGGTTGTTATGAAATGTAAGGCAGCTGGCGATGTATTTCCATAAAGCCGCCGCCTGGATTACGATGATAGCATTGGAAAGACCACCACAAACATCGTTGATTTTTGTTGGCGGTCAGGTTTGAAATATTGGATCCGCTGGCAAGGGGCAACTACGGTCCCCCTGAGGTAGGGTCTGAACGAAAACGTTCAAACTTTGCTGATTTCGATTGTGTTATTCCCCCTTGTTAGAGAAACGGCGTTTTTTCAGCGGCGGACACCGAAAAAACCTGTTTGACGAAGTATCTCTCTTTTTCAACAAAAGTATCTCTCTTTTTCAACAAAAGTAACTGTCGGTTCGAACCGAACTCTTGCCCGCTCCCATGTCAGATTCCGCTGCATTGGATATCTCTCAGCTCGCGCGTAAATTGGACCTACCTGAACAGTCGGTCACAGAAACGGTGCGTCTGCTTGACGAAGGCAATACGGTGCCGTTCATCACACGTTACCGACGGGATCAAACAGGAGGACTCGACGAGCAACAAATCGATCGGGTGCGAACTGGCTTGAGACAGCATCGACAGCTCTCCGATCGCAAACAAACGATCCTGCGATCGGTCAAGGCACAAAACAAATTGACAGAGGATCTCCGCTCACAAATCGAAAAAGCGGCTGATCTCAAGCGGCTTGAAGACCTCTATCTTCCCTTCAAACCGAAAAAAGAGTCACTGGCAAGCAAAGCCCGGGATGCAGGGTTGGGTCCCCTGGCTGAAGAAATTCTCGCCGAAGCACCCAACTGTGTCGATCTCGACAAACGTGCTGCCGACTTCGTGAATGAGGATAAGAGAGTCAACGATATTGCCAGCGCACTGCTTGGTGCGGGACATGTCCTCGCCGAGCAGTTCAGCGAACGAGCCGACGTACGAGGGCGGATTCGCAAACTCTACCGCGGCAGCGGGCAACTCCGCAGCATCAAACTCGAAAGTAACGAAAAGAAAAACAGGCAATACAAGGACTATCTGGATTACCGGGAACACATTCATCGAATTCCTCCACACCGAATCCTGGCAATCAACCGTGGTGAAAAATCGAAAGTCCTCCGTGTCAAGATCGAAGTCGACGAAGGTGCAATCTCCCAACTCGCGACGGAGCTGCTCATCAAAGCTGATCATGAACACAAAGATTTCCTGACCGGCTGTACCAAGGACATGGTCAACCGCCTGTTACTGCCAAGTCTTGAGCGGGAAATTCGCCGCGAGATGTCGGAAAAATCCGAGACGCATGCCATTTCGGTGTTTGCCAAGAACCTTCGAAATCTGTTATTGCAACCACCCCTGCCGGGTCGTCGCGTGTTGGCTATTGATCCGGGGTTCAAGGCAGGATGCAAACTGGCGGCGCTCAACGAAACGGGCGAACTCCTGGACCATGGTCTGGTTTACATCGTTGGCAGTGAAGAAAAAACGAAAACGGCACGCGAAAAAATTATTGAGCTCATCCGGCAACACCAACTTCAGGTCGTCGCCATCGGCAACGGCACTGCTTGTCGACAAATCGAGGAGCTCATCGCCACGACTTTGGGCGACGAACTACAAGGCCAGGAAGTGGAATACATCATCGTCAACGAGGCGGGTGCAAGTGTCTATTCGACGAGCGAAATTGGCCGCGAAGAATTACCCGATTGCGATCCGATGCAGCGGAGTGCCGTTTCGATAGGCCGCCGCCTGCAGGATCCCCTGAGCGAATTTGTAAAAATCGATCCCGCCAGTATTGGGGTCGGGCTCTACCAGCACGATGCCAAAGCAAAGCATTTGCGCGACATGCTCGATGAAGTGGTCCAATCGTGTGTGAGTTATGTGGGTGTCGACTTGAACTCGGCTAGCGCAGCACTGTTGCGGTATGTTTCCGGCATGAATCAATTGACGGCCAGAAAAGTTTACGAACATCGCCAGCAGCATGGCCCTTTCCGTAATCGAGCCCAGCTACTTGAAGTCAGCAGTCTGGGTGATGCAACGTTTGTTCAGGCCGCGGGCTTCCTGAAGATCGAAGGGGGAGATAATCCGTTCGATGGAACCTGGATCCACCCCGAAAACTACGCAGCTACCACGAAATTGCTGGATAAACTCTCCATCGACCATACAGAACTCACTGGCAAAACCTTTATCGAGCCGTTGCAAAAAAGGTCCGAACTCAACCGGGAAGAACTCGCCACGGAATTAGAGATCGGAAAATTTACCCTGGAAAGCATCCTCGATTCGCTGTCCAAACCAGGCCGTGATCCGCGCGATGATTTGCCCCCGCCAATCTTCCGCCACGATATTGTCAAGTTTGAACAACTCCAGCCTGGTATGGAGTTGCGCGGCACCGTACTGAATGTGGTCGATTTCGGAGCGTTCGTTGATGTCGGACTCCCCGACAGTGGTTTGGTGCATATCAGCCAACTTAGCAATGGTTTTGTTCGCGACCCCCATTCAACAATCGCTGTAGGAGACCAGGTGAGAATTTGGGTCGCCTCGATTGATCAGGAGCGCCATCGCGTAGCCCTGACCATGATCGAACCCGGTACAGAAAAACCACCCGAACAGCGACGCCCAAAACGCAAACAAACCCGTCAAAGTTCAACTGAAAACCAAAAACCAGAACGTCCTGCCCAGCGTGGCAAGAAACGCTCCACCAACAATGGTTCAAAGCGGCCCTATGGCAAAAAAGGCCAGCGCCAACCATCCCGCCCGACCGGGCCACACTCTTACGAAAAACGGGCCTCCAAGAACCTTGTACCCATCACCAAAGATATGGAAGAAGGCAAGGAATCGATGCGATCCTTTGGCGACCTGTTGCAGTATCACCAGAAGAAAACCGATCAGGATCCGCCCGACCCTCCTAAAAAATAGACCTCTGCGCCAGAATTCATGGGTGAAATCACCCCGATCGGCGGCTTGACGGTGCTGTTTTCTCAAGCATGCATCGCTACCAGAAAGAGGTGCTACCCGAAAAAGTTGGTAAGAAATTGCAAAGCTCTGGTCGACCAGCCGAGTCAAGGCCCAGCGGGACAAAGAGACCATTTCAGCCAGCATCGCCCGACGAGCAGTCGATTTCACCCATCGATACTCGTGGCGAGACCAGGGTGACTTTTCAGCCTCGTTACGGTTGAATCTTGCCGTACTGCATCGACCCCTCTTCCAAACCCGCACCAAAGTTAGGTCTGTCTTCACAAGGGAACGTTCGGCTAGGGCTTTCCCCTACCCGCAGGATCGGTTATCCATGGTTCCATGGATTTTCGATCACGACTTCAAAAAGCGGCAGAGCGGGGCCAGCGGACACGGGATGAAAAGCTCCGCCAGGAACAAGCCAAAGCACTCAGTGAAGAAGAGTGGAAGCGGCTCCACTCCAACCATCGACTCGCCCTGACCGAACATATCGAAGTTTGTCTCAAGCAACTCGCTGATAACATCCCCGGCTTTCGCTTCGAAACAATCGTCGACGAAACCGGTTGGGGAACTGCCGTCAGTCGAGACGATATCAAGCTCGCCAAAAAGCATCGCGAGAATTATTTCAGCCGACTTAAGCTCGTCATCAGCCCCTTCAACAAATACCATGTTCTGGAATTGATCGCCAAAGGGACGGTTCGCAACCGCGAGTCGTTTAGCCGCAAAAACTTCCAGCGGCTCAACGAAGTCGACGAAGAGAGCTTCCACAAACTGATCGAATTGTGGGTACTCGACTATGCTGAAATGTTTGCCGCAGCCGGGTAGTCACCCGGGCACTGGCAAACGGCCCTGCCGGTGCTTCGGGGCTCACGAACTGTCTCCGGGAATCAGAGCCAGTTCTTTTAGCGCATCAAGGCTCGCCAGCAGGTCGTCACGTGAAATATCGCTCCAGTCCGTCATCTTATGGGCCAAGATCACCAACTTGAATTGCTCAAAAGCCTCGGCGACATCGTCCGGTAAATCAGGGAGATTCGCAAACGGACGCTTTCGCGCCGGCTTTGCACGTTCGTGAGTGTCTCCCGTTGGGCTCTGGGCTTTGGTCCGTTTGGCTGGAGAACCCGCGTCTTCGCCCTTGGACTGTGGGTTGTCCTTGCGGGTTGCACTCGTATCGTCAGGATCCCGAACGCTTGCCGTCGTTGCGGTGGCGGGAGTCAACCAATCGCCAGACGGTTCCGCACCTTCCTCCATCTCGGTGAAAATAATCTCCCCTTCTCGAGGCTTGAGTTCCTCGGGCGCGCCGTGGGCTTCCCAACGGCTCGCACGCATTTGTGAAACCGACCAGCCATGCTGAACCGCCCCTTCGAGCCACATCTCCGAGTCATCCCATTCTGTCGCTACCTGAAAATGACTCCAAAACAAGCCGGGGTATTCTTCCCACACTTTTCCAAACTCTTGATGAACCCGCCGCAATCTGCCAACGTGCTGGCCTGTGACGCCACCCACCAGGCTGGCCCACTTTTCATCCGCATAATCGGTTGCGGGATGACCCTCTTTTTCAACCGCTTCCCGCCACTGACCAATAATCTGGCCTTTTTCCCAGTTGGTCGTGCTCACCAGCCGGTTCCACTGGTTGACGTATTGGCCCGATGCGTTCGCGAGCGATTCGAGAGTTGTCGTGCCCGCGGGTGCGCTGCTTTGATCTGCAGAAGATTTTTCTAGTTGGGGCATCCGTGCAGCACCTCCATAGATGTTTTCTTGAGGATGAAGAGCAATCCGCCAAGGCAAAACCGAAACGACCTGACCCGGCAGCAAACCTATCCCTTCAATCAACAAACGCCGAGTCAACGAATGGTGCACAACTGGGTGCGGAACCGTCAACCGGTGCCCGCTGACCCGTTGGAATGTTGTCGCAGCCAGCGAGCCAGATCGACGATTACCACGGGAAAACAGCCCTGCTTACGGCGCAACCCTGCCGATGACACCACGAGGGACGCTGGGGAAAAGTTGTCGAATGCACTCGACCCGTGGCCAACAGAAAACGGCAGACCGATCTCCACGGCACCTTTTTTTGCTTTCGCAACAACGCAGCGATCCGCAATCCGTAAAATCAAAAAGGTTGTGCCGGGTCACGTTTCAACCGTCTGGAGCCCGCTCATCCGACTCGAATCCGCTCGTGCGGTGCGAACCGTCACAGAAAGGTCGATCCTTCGAGTGCCCGCAACGGCACAGCGCAATGGTCGGCTTGTCGGGGCTCAAGGGATAAGCGTCACCCGCCGAATCGGTCAGCTCGACCGCTCCCTCCACGAGCAACGGGCCATTGGGTCGCATCCGAATTTTTACGTCGGCCATGAATCACTCCTGTTCTTCCGCTGGATTTTTCCGGCTTCCCACCCAAATCAAGACCGCTACCCGCAACTTCACTCTTGCTGCGCCGCTTCGCCGGAAGATTCTTCCCGCAAATCCGGTTGCGTTGAAACCGATTCTCGTGGGGCAGTCGTGCCGAGCACAAAGACCACTCGGACCAGATTGTCGCCGACCAACCGCGATCGGGCAATGGCCTTCCGCTCGGCTTTCGCGGCGCTCGGTTGGGCAGCGGGCAGCTTTCTCGCCCCTTGCAGCCCAGGTTTGGCAGCCTTGGCCAGAGACGGTGAACGAACCGCCCGTTTTACTGGCTGACGAGCCCGTTGCGAGGGGGAAATTTGCCCGCGATTGAACTGCTGCAGCCCAATCCAGGACGAGTCTTCTGCCAACTGGCTATCGACCGTTTTGTCCCTGCGGTTGACTGCGTGGCGGGAATTGAGTTGTCCTTCCGGCACATCCACCTCAATCGCCAGGAAGTTGTGTTCATCGCTTTGGAGTTTTTCCAGACAGGACAAAACATTAGCCTCGGGCGCTTCGACCATGATCACCTCCACCGATTCTCCGCCGTCGGCGAGCGATTCACCCTCGGCACGCGGATCGACCGGTGTCACAGCAAGCCCCGCGGCAGAATCGGCACTCTTGCCTGAAACACGACCGAGGCTACGCTTTTGATTTTCAACACCTTTTTTGTCAACATCGTCAGCAACCACGCCGAATTGACGTCGAGCCGCTTGGTCGGTCAAGACACCATTTGCCGCCCTCAACTCCCGGACACCATCCAAATCAGGACGATCGATCAACCCTTCGTTCTCCAGCAGGTTTTCGAAAGCACGGTTCTGACGTGCACTAGCAGGCATAACGACATGCACGACCAAGATCGGGGTGTCGGCCGACTGGGCGAATTGGGAAGCTGTCTCGAAGAGTTCCTCCTCCTGCTCAGCTGACTCGGCAAATTGGAAATGGGAATATGTCTTGAAGCGTTCCTCTTCCTGCTCATCTGCCAGCAGTTTCGCATTCCCGGTTGGTGTTTTGTTTGCCGAACTCGGTGCGGTGGCGATTTCGTCGAAGGCTTCGTTCCCGGGATTTTCTCCCGCTTGAGGGTTTGTCCACTCCAAATCGTGACTTCGATTTTGTAGCCCCTGCATGGAACGGCGCGCTATGTCCGAATTCGGCTGGTTGAGGTTCGATCGCTCCTGGTAGATCATCAGCGCGATCGACGCGGCAACGGCCAGACCTGCCCAAATCCATCCGCGGGGCGAGCGACCAATCATCAGCTTTGGCTTTGCGATGCGTTCGGTGCCACCTGGCTGCTTCTCGATTCTCTTCAGAACCGCGTCGCGCAAATCTGCCCGCGCCGGTTGCGGTGGAAGTCGGCGCACTAACGATGAGACGGCTCGCAATTGCTCAACCTGCTTCTGTGCCTCTGGGTGAGCAAGCAGATGCCGCTCGACTTGTACCCGCTCTTCGCTCGAGAGTGCATCATCCAAGTACGCGCTCAACAGTTCGTCGGGAAGTTCGTCAAGTGAATTCGGATCAGCCATCTTTACTATCGCCGGCAGCGCCGGCGACCCATTCATGTAGTGTTGCTATCGTGCCGCTTTTCTTGGGGTTGCTTGTTGTTGGTCGGTTTCGCCCATCTCCACAGTTAGCCAAGGAGCCAACAGATCGCGGAGTTGAATCCGTGCCCGGTACAAACGGCTGCGGACCGTCCCCACCGGAATCTCGAGAATCTGGGCAATTTGCTCGTACGCACACCCTTCCAACTCGCGTAACACTATCACTTGTCGAAACTCCTCATCAAGTTGACCCAGTGCCATATGCACCACGCGGGCTTGTTCCTCTCGCAGAATACCCGTTTCGGCAGTTGCTCCCAAATCGATTGGCTCATTTCCCAAGCTGTCTTTTGCTTGATCAAGGGACTGCATCGGACGGCGGCGGCGGACGCGGGTCATCGCTAAATTGAATGCAATCCGGTAAAGCCAGGTATAAAATGCCGCCTCGCCGCGAAACGATGCCAACCGGGTGTAGGCCTGGACAAACGCGTCTTGCGCCACGTCGTGGGCATCTTCGACCGAACCAAGATATCGGCTGATCGCATGGATCAGGCGGTCCTGATACCGCTCCACCAGCTGGCCAAAGGCTTCTTTTTGCCCAGCAAGCGCTGCCTCTACGAACTGGAAGTCATCTTTCACGCTACTATTGTCATTTGAGACGCGATCCGAGAGCGAAAAGTTCCTTCATATTGTTCCGCTGGGGGCCATGAATGTCAAATTGGGGCGTGAGCTACGCGCGGCGCTTGGGTAGAATCTCAGCGAGGTGCTAACCGACCCGGCTTGTTTTTGTCTCGGAAGTCGCCTGGCAAAACCGATCGGTCGCGATATCGGCCGTGGCACACGTCCAATTCAGAACCTCTCAAGTTTGAGCATGCCAGCCTGGCAACAAGACCCGTTGATGTGGATCGACACAGAACTTGCCCGGCTCGAACGGGACGGGCTGCGACGTCGTCTGGCCGTGCGGGAAGGTCCCCGGGCTGCCCGGGTAACGATCTGTGGAAACTCGCTCATCGATTTCAGTTCGAATGACTACCTCGGGTTGGCCAGCGACCCGCGTCTCGCCACGGCAGCCAGGGAAACCATTGACGCTGCCGGGTGGGGCAGTGGTGCCAGCCCGCTGATCACCGGTCGGGCGACCGCGCAGGCCGAATTGGAAACCGAACTTGCACGTTTTGAAGGGACCGAAGCCGCACTTTTATTCCCCTCTGGATTCGCGGCAAACAGTGGAACCATCGCCGCCTTGGTCGGCAAAAACGACGCGATCTTTAGTGATGCGAAGAATCATGCCAGCATTATCGATGGCTGTCGGCTGTCGGCCGCGACCTGTTTCATTTACCCGCACTGCGATTGTGATGCGTTGGGCCAACTCCTCTCAAAATGCAACGCGAAAGGTCGCCGACTCATTGTCACCGACAGCCTCTTCAGTATGGATGGAGACCTGGCCCCGATTGAAAAACTGGTCGACCTGGCAGCGCAATACCAGGCGATGCTCATGATCGACGAAGCCCACGCGACGGGAGTCTTTGGTCGGCGTGGGCGCGGCGTTGCCGAACACGTCGCCCAACAAACCGGCCGCGGCGATCTTGAGCAGAAGGTGCATATTCGTGTCGGTACCCTGAGCAAAGCCCTCGGTTCGGCAGGTGGATTCGTCTGCGGCCCGCAGAAACTCATTGACTGGTTGCTCAATCGGGCTCGCTCTTACGTGTTTTCTACGTCCCAACCTGAAGCCGCCAGTGCTGCCTCTCAGGCGGCGATTCGCATCGTAGAAACAGCACCCAAGTTGCGCGAAGCGTTGCTCATCAGGGCAGCCCACTTTCGTCTGGAGGTGGGAAAACTTGGTTGGAATACCGGGAAATCGACGAGCCAAATTGTGCCGCTCATGGTCGGTTCGGCGAAATCTGCCGTTGAACTTTCCACGGCCCTGCGAAACGCCGGATTCCTTGTTCCAGCCATTCGCCCACCAACCGTACCCCCAGGAGAGTCGCTCCTGAGGGTCAGTCTTTCGACGACTCACACACCCGAAATGATCGACCGGTTCCTGGAAACACTGGCTACACTACGACCCTAGTTGCTAGCAGCGAGTGGTCGTGACGCCTGTAGGGATCATGCGAGTCATTGCCAGTTTGGTTGACCTTCGGGAAAGGCCCATTTATGATCAATAATAGCAGTTCCTTCTGCTACCACTACGATACGATCCATGTTTTTGAAAAGAGAAGCATTCGATGCCATACTGGGCCTGGATAGTCATTCTGTTGCTGGCGATCGGAACGTTTGTCGCCGCCTATTTTGCATCGCGCACGTGGCACTGGACAAACGTCACGCTCATGGTGCTGGTGTTTCTGTCGACGATTCTCTATGTGGTTCTGGAGGCTGACGTCGTGCGAATTCGCGCGGTGTATGGCAAGCAAATTGTCAAATTGGACAAAGAATTGACTGATTACACCGAACGCAACCGGGCTTTGGAAAACGGCACGCAGGATTCCCAGGTGCTCAGCCGCTTGAAAGCAAGCGAGGTTCGCGTACCCGATGATCCCAGCGAATTTAAAAGCATCCGATTTCTCGACCACAACCTCCACTTGCGGACCCGACTGCGCGGCCGTGTTTGGCGCAACACCGCTCCAGCGGGACCGTACGATGCCGAAAACGGTACTCAGGCAGTCCAGGTCGAGTCTCCCAAACCGCACGCAATCGATCCCAATACGATCGTCTACCTGTTCGAACAAGGGAATCCCTCGGGCGGCCCCCAGTACTTGGGAGAGTTTCATGTGGCAGAAGCCACGCCTGATGTCATTTCCCTGAAGTCCGTCTCGCAATTGGACAACACCCAGCTTAACCGCATCAACGCAAGTCAAGGGCCCTGGGTCATCTATGAAAGTATGCCGGTCGACGAACACCAACCATTTGAACAATTTACAGACGAACAACTTGCGCAATTATTACCCGCCGAATCCGTTGCCGAGTACATAAAGCATGGCGGCGAGCCAACCGCTGACGATGACGAGTGGCATCTGGCCGACTTTGACGACACGGGACAAATGCTCGGTCCAGAATCTGCCGAGGGAGCCACCACCGAAGAACGTTACCAGCGGGCCCTGCGTGACTACAGCTATCTCTTTCAGGAGATGGTCCGTGATCGTGTGAGTTTGCTCGCCGAAACGTCAGCGGTTGAAAAAGACAATGAAAAACTCGCCACGGCGCTCACTGGCGGTAAGCAACTGGAAGCCTCTCGTGAAGAAGTCAATGAAAAGCTGGACGTCGACCTGGCTGGCACGAAGAAAGATCGTAACGTGATCGAAAAACTGCTCGCCGCCCTTCAGAATAAGGTCCAGACAGGACGCAAGCTGTTCGAAGATACGCTTCACAACAATCGTCAACGGGCCGACGAACTCGCCCGCAAGCAGCAAGCACTCCGCGAATGGATTGATCAGCAAACAAAAGCGGAACCGGCTGCCAATACCCTTGGCGCGACCCCTTGACCGGTTTTGACGAGGGAATTTCTTTCTAAGCCTGCTGGTGTATTGCGGTCTCTGGAAGACCGATTCTTTTTGCTGCACTTTTTTGCAGCGACCGCATACACTATGGTTAGGGCCAGTCAGGTCGCCTGTCACCGCCCGGCAAGTTCGTACCGCGCGCCGCAGTGTCTCTGGCCACGCCGATTTCCATTCCCTGAAAACGCAAAATTCGTGACGAAAAACTGTCGCGACTGCACCACCCTTTAACAGTCCCCATGGGTATCTACGATCGAGATTACGGACGCGAGACCCACAATCGGCCTCCCGGGGTTCACCTGGGCGGAACATGGTCCCTCACGACCAAGATCGTAATCTTCACATTCTGCATTTACGGGGTTCAATTATTCCTCGGCGGTCGGTTCACCAACTTCTTCATGCTGCATGCGAATTGGTTTCACCAGCCGTGGAAGGTCTTCGAATTGTTGACTTACGGATTTCTGCACAGTCCTAGCGATATCAAGCACATCTTGTTCAACATGTTCGCCCTCTGGATGTTCGGCCGCGCCGTGGAACAACGCTATGGGCAACGCGAGTACTTGTTGTTTTATCTTGCCGCCATCATTTTTGCGGGAATCTGTTGGAACACCTCGGCTTTGTTTGCCGATGGAAACTCGTCGCTGCCGATGCTCGGTGCCTCAGGGGGAATTGCCGCAGTTTTGATTTTGTTCGCATTCTCATTTCCCCACCAAAAACTGTTGTTCATGTTCGCAATTCCCATGCCTGCCTGGGTCTTTGCAGTCATTATGGTCACCCTGGACCTGTTGGGAGCAACAGGTCGCGCAGGTGAAAGCAATGTTGCCTACACGGCCCACCTTGGGGGAGCACTCTTTGGGTTTCTTTATTTTTGGCTCCACTGGCGCTTCTCGAAGTTTTTGTCCGGCAATTTTTCACTTCCCAAAATGCGGCGGCGACCCAAGTTGCGCGTGCATGATCCAAGCGGTACTGCCACGGGTGATTCCGAAACAGAGGTGGATGACATTCTCCGCAAGATCCAACAACATGGCCAAAGCAGCCTGACGAATCGTGAACGCCAGATCCTACAGCGGGCTAGTCGCGAATATCAGCAGAAACGGACATGAGCAGCTGCGCGCTCGTTTTCCGCAAAATCAGCCGCGCTTCATGAAGCCCCAGGTCACTCGCTCACTCCTTGGCCATGCATCTCGCCACAACCATTCTCGCCTTCCTGCTTGGCTGGCAAGCCTCGGTTTACGGTGCGGCCCAAGGCCTGCCATTCCTGGGACCGGGCGTTGTCGCCGTACTCTTAATTGTCAACGCGTTCACCTGGACCAATCCGCTGCCGCAACTTCGCGTGGGCTGTACCTTCGGTGTCGCCGGTACACTGGTTGAAAGTGTGATGATTCGTGCAGGGATTTATGTTCCTGCCGAATCGTTTCGGAGCCAGCTCCTCTGCCCCCTGTGGATTACGGCAATTTGGGTCCAAGCAGGACTTTCGGCTTCGATGTTTGCCCGCTGGACCCCAAATCGGCTTCTCGTAGCCGCCTTGCTTGGTGCCGCTGGGGCGGCAATTGGCTACCCGCTCGCCGCCTGGCTGGGCGCAATCCGCCCGCTGGTCAGCCCGCTCGTGGCGATTCCCATTTGGACCCTTTCGGCGGCTGCATTGGTCCCTATACTGCTGAGGATCTCCACGAAAAAAAACGGACAAATGATGAAACCATGAAACCTGGCAAACGCATCGTGAGGTAAAACCCATGCAAATTGCCGTCACGGGATCGACCGGTCTGATCGGTACGGCTCTGGTTAAATCTCTGGAGGCGAAAGGTCACCAGGTTCGGCCGATGGTTCGCTGTACCGTCGGGGATCATGATCGAGAGATTCACTGGCATCCCACCAGCCGTGCCATCGAAGCTTCCAAGCTCGAGGGCATCGATGCGGTCGTACATCTGGGCGGAAAGAATGTGGCTTGCCGCTGGACGGACGAGGTCAAAAAGCAAATTTGTGACAGCCGCGTGGAAAGCACCCGCCTGATGGCCGAAACGCTCTCGGGCCTGACACACAAACCAGCGGTGCTGGTGACAGCATCGGCCATTGGCTACTACGGAGACACCGGAACCGACGAGGTTTGTGAGGAGGGACCAACTGGCACCGACTTCCTGGCCCGGGTTTGCCAGCAGTGGGAGGCCGCCAACGAACCTGCCTGGAAAGCAGGAATCCGTGTTGTTGAACCGCGCATTGGAGTTGTACTCAGTGATCGAGGCGGAGCACTAAAAAAGATGTTGCGGCCGTTCAAGCTGGGAGTTGGCGGTGTGATTGGTAACGGCCATCAGTACATGAGTTGGATCGCGCTGGACGATGTGGTCGGTGCCATCGAGACCGCGGTCGAGAATGACCAGTTACATGGCGCCGTAAACGCGGTTGCCCCGCATCCGGTCACCAATCGCGAATTCACCAAAACGCTCGGCCAGGTACTCGGTCGGCCAACCCTGTTTCCCATGCCCGCCTTCGCAGCCCGGCTCGCTTTTGGTGACATGGCCGATGCTTTGCTGCTCGCCAGCACCCGTGTGATCCCTCATCGGTTGCAACAAGCGGGCTACCGGTTCGCCTATCCGGAACTTGAGCCAGCTCTACGACATCTGCTGGCAAATTAGCCAAGGGGTCGGTTCAAGCTGGTAACCGCCCCGCCATCACATCGCTGACCATCTTCAGCGAAATGAAACGAGCGGTGACAATCCGGATCACCGCAGTGATCGGAACTGCCAGGATCGCTCCCATGGGACCCCACAGCAGTCCCCAGAACACCAAGGCAATCAAGATCACAACGGGATGGAGTTCCAATCCCTCGCCCATCACTCTAGGTTCAATCACATTGCCAATGAAAATCTGCACGCCGCCGGGAATGAGCAAAATTGCTGAAAAACGCAACCACCCCGATTCAGTCAGGAATTGCCACCAACCGCGTTGCCCGGTCGACGGTGACTCCCCTCGAGGGGATGGAACGTGATCAGGCATGTTATCCTCCGCCGCAACAGCCGCCACGGCCGCCACGTGGCTGGGGGGATCCTGGTTCAAGACAAATTCGGCATAAGCAATCGGCAAGGGCAGCAATGTGGCAATGATCGACCCGATTGACGGGATGAAATTCAGCAGGAACGTCAGTACACCGAACACCACCGCAAGTGGCATACCCAGCACACTGAGAACGACACCCACGAAAATACCAGTCATTGCCGAAACGCTCGTCTTGATCATCAAGTAACGACGCATTTGATGTTCGATGACAGCGTATCCGCTGAGCTGTAAACGACTCGGATCGCGGGCAACGAGCAGGAAAAAGACAAAGATCGTCATCAGGAAAAAGGTCGACACGGTCGCAACGATCGTTTGGACTTGTCCAAAGACCCAGGCGATTGCCTGCGGGACGTAGCCTTGCCAGTCCAGTTTTGCCTGCTTCAAAGCATTCGCCACAAACCTCTGGAGCCAATCGAGGTCAAAAAGCGAAGAGTCGCCGTCAAGATCGGCGCCGTTACCAGGATCAGCCTTGTTGGACTCGATCGCGTTTGGCTCCCGCCTGCCGCCGTTTTCTGTCGCTTGCTCCACGCTGTGCAATGCGGGGCCGGTTGCGCGACTCGTCTCGGCGCCCGCCGATCGAAGGGCCGACGCTTCTGGAGTGGTTGTCGCTGTTCCCGAAGCGTCTGCGGGGAGTTCGTCACCATTGGTTTTCCCGGGATGATCCCCAGGATTGGTGGCCTGACCCTGTTCTTCCAATTCCACGGCGGCAACCCACTGTTCGGCAATCGCAAACACGTTATTGCCATACTGGGGAATCACTTTGACCACCTCGCCGGCTGTATAAGTCAACAGCAGCAAGACACCCACGGTCGCAACGAGCACCAACACCATGACAAGCGGCACCGACAACCAGCGGCGAAACTTCGCCTTCACCTCCAACCAGTCGGCCAGTGGAGCGACAACCGCAACTACAAAAACAGCCAATACAAACGGAATCATCACGGTTCGGGTGAACCACAACACGAACCCCAACGCAACTGTCGCCAGGATGACCAGCGAGGCGGTAATCAACATCCAACGTTCACGGCGCGATTCCGACATCACCACATTGTAGCCCGCCCAGCACCCTACCGTCAGTCCCAGCGCCGCTCGGGGCGTCATGATCCTACCCCAAGCTGCAGTTGGCGATTACAATCATTCCCTTCGGACCACTTCGAAATCCTTATCGGCGATCAACACATTTTTCTGAATTGCAAACGCTGCGAGGTAACTCCCGTGCTCTTCGATTCTCTTCCTGCCTGGATACGAGGCGATCGTTACGCGTTGTTGCTCATTTCGCTGGTAGCCACACTTTTCCTGCAGCCACTTTTTGCCCACGAGCAAACCAGTCGGGTTTTTTCCTCGGTTTGCCTGACACTCGTATTTCTGACGGGGGTGTTTGCCAATCGCCACCGCAAAGCGGTATGCGTGGTCGCATTGGTGTTGGCTGCGGCAGCAATTCTCCTGGGGTGGATTGGTCCCTCCGACTCACTGGACTTCTTTAAACTCCAACTGGTGGTCGACCTGGTCTTCCTGGGATTCACGGCTGTCATGATCTT
>Ga0315336_1003970_pt1 | contig 18581 bp, 12 predicted proteins | sample ASW5metaG_FD_204512 | JGI IMG/M metagenome (GOLD analysis project Ga0315336, IMG submission 204512) | Ammonia-oxidizing marine archaeal communities from Monterey Bay, California, United States - ASW #5 | ecosystem: Environmental > Aquatic > Marine > Intertidal zone | place: USA: California... | reverse complement strand
CGACGAGGAGCGCGCCTACATACTCGAGTTCTACGCCGGTCGTGGCGTCGACAACCCCACCATCAGCGCTGAGGACGGGCGGTCTGTAGAGCCGATGGCGTTGCAGCGCGTGCTGGGGCACGCCTCCAAGGAGTTTTTCAACAACATCTTCGCTTTCGACTTGGATCAGCTGAGCTCCACCATCAAGGCGCTGCGGGACGCCGGCGTGACGGACAGCATCTACAGCGCCGGCGTCGGCGCGGCCGGTCTGACCCAGGCCTTGACCCAGTTCAACTCCTCGCTGCTGCAGATCTACCGGCCCACCGGGAAGAAGCAGCCCGTCGCGCAGGCGCTGAGTGCGTTGGCCACGGTCGAAAAGGAGCTGGCGGAGTCGGCGGCGCTGGCGGGCCAATACGGCAAGCTGCAGTCGGAACGCGAAGCGACCGACCAAGCCCTCGTCGAAGCGAATACGTCGCGGGTGCTGGCCCGGAAGGAGTGCGCTCGCGCCGAGCGTTTGCGCAAGGCCTGGCCGGACTGGGTGACGCTGCGCGAGCTGGAGCGCGAGCTGGCGAAGCTCCCGCCCCGGCCGGAGTTCCCCAACGACGCTCCAATCCGTCTCGAGAACGTGGAGACCACCCTTGTCAGAGTGTCGACACGGCTGGAAAAGTCGCGCGCAGAGCTGTCGCGCTGCCGCAGCGCCGCCGCCGCGGAGAAGTTCAACTCTGATCTGCTGGATGACGAGGCGGAGATCGAGACCTTGCGCCGCAAGCGCGACGCCTTCAGCGGCTCGCTCGAGGATCTGCCTGAGCGTCGCGTGGAGGTGCAAGAGTTGGAGCAAGAGGTTGAGCAGGACGTGCGCGCGTTGGGACGGGCTTGGAACGCGGACCGCGTCGACCGCTTCGATATGTCGGAGCCGGTGCGCAAGGAGTTGGCCGAGCTGGGTGATGCGCACGGTGCGGCGCTGCAGGCTGTGCGGGAGGTGGAGGTGGTGCGTGAGAGCGCGGATCGCGCCAGCGTCTCGGGGGAAGAGGCCGTCGAGGCGGCGCGTCAAGCTCTGCGGGAGAGCCCGGACATCATCCTCGACGCTGACACGCTGCGCGCCCGCCGCACGGCGACTAACCGTTTGCGTGAGGAATGGGTACGTCTGGAGGCGGCGCGCACGACCCATGAACAAGAATGTGCGCGCCTCGTCGAGTTGCAGACGCGGCGACCAGAGGCGCAACCGGCGCCGTTCTGGCAGCGGACGGAGTGGGTGGGAGCGGCTGCGACCGCGGGCGCGGGCGCGCTGGCACTTGTCGGTGGGATCGTCGCGGGCGGTGCAGGGTTGATTTTCGGCATTGTCGCGGCGGTTCTGCTCGCGGCGACGGCGATCTTCTTGGCGTGGCGCGCGCGCAAGGCGCCGGTGCCGCTTGCCTGGGGCCAGCTCAACAAGGCGATCGCGGCACAGACGAAGCACAAGGCGGAGACAGCCGAGGCGCTCGAAGCGATGGAGACGCAGCTGCCGGACCTTGCGGCCGAGGCGAACGCGGGAGAAGTGGAGGCAATGAGCGACGTTGCCGCGGCCGAGGAGTTGTTAGATGAAGCCCAGGAAGTGCTCGACACACGGCGCGCGCGAGAAGAGGCACTGCGCGCGGCCCAGCTCAGTCTGCAGTCGGCGCAGGAAGAGACCAAGCGGGCGCAAGCGGCCTCCGCGCAGGCGAGCGCGTCGGCGGAAGAGGCACGGCGCGCCTGGTCAATCTGGCTTGATTCACACGAGCTCGCGGAGACGCTGCAGCCCGAAGAAGTAACGGAACTGTTCGGTCGACTGGAGACGATGCGCGCTAAGCTGAGCCAGCTAGCCGACCGCCGGCGCCGCGGCGCCGCAATCAAAAACGACATCGAGGAGTTCTGCAGCCTGGCGACGCCGCTGCTTCTCAAGCACCGCAAGGACGCGCTGCACCCGACGGAGGCGCAGGTCGGTCCCGCCGTCGACACGCTGATCTCTGCCTTCGACGCAAGCCGCGCGGCTCGCGAGCGTAAGGAACACCTGGACGAGCAGGCGGCGGCAGCACGCCGTCGCCTGGCCGACGTTACTGCGGAGCATGAGCGCGCCGAGAAGGAGCTGCAAAACCTGCTCTCCTCCGCAGGCGTCGAGGACACGATCGACTACCGGCGCGTCACAGCCGAGCAGGCGCGGCGTACGGAGCTGGACGCGCGCGCGCGCGCGTGTACCAGAGGACTCTCGCTTCTCAGCGGTCCCGGGAAAGCGCTGAGCGAATTCCGTGCCGCGCTCGAAGTGGCCAACCCGGACAGCCTGAAGCAGGACGTGGAGCGGACCACCCTGCGCTTGGACGATCAAGAGAAGAGACGCGACCAGCTCACTGCTCGCCTAGCCGAGCTCAAGCTGAAGCTCTCGACCCTCGAGAGCGATTCGCACGCGGCCGAGCTGCGCGAACGTCGTGAGGTGCTTCAGTCGGAGCTGGACGCACAGGCGCGGGAGTGGAGCACGCTTACGCTGGCCAAGGCACTGCTGGAGCAGACCCGTCGTCGCTACGAAGAGGAGCGCCAGCCGGCCGTCGTGCGGCGGGCTGAGGCCTACTTCGGTCGCATTACGGGCGGGCGCTACCCCAAACTCAGTGTCCCACTGGACCAACAGCAGATCGAGATCATCCAAGACGATGGCGAGCACAAGACGACAGACCAACTGAGCCGGGGAACGCAGGAGCAGCTCTATCTGTCGTTGCGGTTCGGGCTGATAGAAGAGTTCGCCAGCCGCTCGGCGCGGCTGCCGGTGATCGTTGACGACATCCTGGTCAACTTCGATCCAGAGCGGGCCGAGCGCACGGCCGACGCGCTGCGCCAGCTGGCTCGCTCCAACCAGGTGCTGGTGTTCACCTGCCATCCTTCCACGGTGGAGCTGTTTCAACGCGTCGCGCCGGAAGTCGAGACGGTGGAGTTGCCCGCGCGCAACAGCTAGGGCGTTTTCCTTCGCCCCATTCCACTCTGTCCGATTCCAGATTCGCTCGATTGCCGCCCGCCGGAAGCCGCTGCTAGCCTGACCCGATCTGTGAACGCGCGCTTTCAAGGCACACTTAAGGAGAAGACCTAGCGTGGCTGCTGCACATGTATCGTTCCCCGCTGACGGCGTCGGCATGGTGTTGATGGACAACCCACCCAAGAACTTCGGCTCCTATGAGCTGCTGGCGCGGGTGCAGGAAGGGATCGAAGAGGTCAAAGCCTCGGGCGCGCGCGTTCTGCTGCTCGCCTCAGACGTGCCGGGCTACTTCATGGCGCACGCCTGGCTGCCGGACGTGTTGAATGCCTACGACGGTGGCAAGCCCAGCGGCGACCCGCGGCTCTGGCGTGAGGTGACCAACGAGCTCGAGCGCGGGCCACTGGTCTCGATCTCGGTCAACCACGCGCAGGCCTGGGGTGGCGGCGCCGAGTTGAGTTGGGCCTGCAACCTACGCGTCTCCGGTCGCAGCGGGACCTACTGTCAGGTCGAGAGCATCTTGGGCGTGGTCCCCGGCGCCGGTGGCACCGTCCGCCTCTCGCGACTGGTCGGCCAGTCCAAGGCGATGGAGATCCTGATTAGCGGCGAGCCGATGACTGCCGAGGAGCTGCACGGCCTCGGCCTCGTCAATAAAGTTTTCGACGACAAGACTCTGCGCGAGCAAGCGATCGCCTGGGGGGCGCTGATCGCCACCCGCCCGCCCTGGTCGCTGCAGGCCTGCAAGCGGGGCATCTTGCAGGCTTGGGACATGCACTTCGAGGACGCTTGCCGGATCGAGAACTACATCTTCAATTCGACGATGCGCCCACGCACGATTGAGATCATGCGCAAGATCCAGGATCGATACGATGCCGGTGCCGACTCTTGGGAGGCGTATGACCTCCAGCGCTAGACACGGATTCGAATGAGCGGCGAACTGTTCGACTACACAGCTGTCACACCGGAGGCGATCCGCGACGGCTGTGACGAGGCCGTGCGCCGCTCGGAGGCCCTGGTCAGCGCGATCGCGTCCGTGCCGGCGGAAGCGCGTAGCTTCGCCAATACACTGCTGGCGATGGAAGAGATCGGTGACGTCCTTCTCCAGGCCAGCGGGCGCTACGGTTTCTTGGCCCACGTTTCCAGCAACCCAGCCCTGCGCGAGGCCGCGCTGGAGCAAGAGGAGCGCTTGGACCAGTACGGCGTGGGGTTGGGGTTCCGCGAGGAGCTCTACCGCGGCGCACAGGAGTTCGCGCAGACCGCCGAGGCGCAGGCGCTGGAGGCGGTGGAGGCGCGGTTGTTGGAGCACACGCTGCGCGACTTCCGTCGCAACGGCCTGGAGCTGCCGGTCGAAGAGCGCAATCATGTTCAGGCGCTCAAGGAGCGCCTGGTCACCCTGGGGATCGACTTCCGCCGCAATATCGACGAGCACGAGGACGGTCTCTGGCTCACGCGTGACCAGCTGGCTGGCCTGCCGGATCCCTTCATTGACGGTTTACGCAGCGAGGAACAGGCGGGCGGCACCCGCTATCGCGTCTCGCTCGACTATCCGGAACTGCACCCGTTCCTCGACTCCGCGGATGACGGTGCCCTGCGCGAGGAGCTCTTCCGTAAGAATCACAACAAAGCGGCTGATACGAACGTCCCGATGCTGTCCGAGGCGATCGCACTGCGCCACGAGATCGCGGAGACCTTGGGTTACCATTCCTGGGCCGAATACGTACTGGAGGTGCGCGTTGCTAAGACGCCGCCAGCGGCTCTGGACTTCCTGATCGATCTGGAAGAGAAGGTGCGCGTCAAGGCGGAGCGAGACTTCCAGGCACTGCGCGATTCCCGCGGCGTCGACGAACCCATCCAGCTTTGGGACTGGCGCTACTACACGCAGCAGATCTTGCGTAAGCAGTTCAACGTCGATCCATTCGAGGTGGCGGAGTACTTCCCCCTCGACGCGACGCTGGACGGAATGTTCCGCGTCTACGAGGCGCTCGTGGGGGTGCGATTTGTCCCGCAACCCAAAGCGAACGCTTGGGACGACGACGTGCACCTGTACGAGATCGTCGATGCCGAGAGCGGGAGCGGCCTGGCGCACTTCTACATGGACCTCTTCCCGCGGCAGGACAAGTACGGTCACGCTGCCGCCTTCAGCCTGCGCGGCGGCTGCAGCTTGCCCGACGGCTCCTACCAGAGACCGGTGAGCGCGATCGTCGCGAATTTCACCAAGCCCACCGCGTCGACGCCGTCGCTGCTGCGCCACCCCGAGGTTGTGACCCTCTTCCACGAGTTCGGGCATATCCTGCACCAGACGCTGACACAAGCTGCCTACCCCTCGTTCGCGGGGACGCACGTGGAGCGGGACTTCGTAGAAGCGCCCTCTCAGATGTTGGAGCATTGGTGCTGGTCACCGGAGGTGCTGCGCTCGTTCGCGCGGCACCACCGCAGCGGCGAAGTGCTGCCGGCGGAGCTGGTGGAGCGGATGGTGGCGGCGCGCAACGTCAGCAGTGGCATCGCAACGCTGCGGCAGATCTATTTCTCGCGGCTCGACCTCGCCTACCACGAAGGCGGCGCCCAGGAAGGCTCGCCAAAGGACACGGATGCTCTCGCTGAGGAGCTGCACGCGATCACGGGCTTCGCCTTTCCACAGGGCACCCATTTCCAGGCCAGCTTCGGACATCTTTTTGGCTACGACGCCGGCTACTACAGCTACCTCTGGTCTCGGGTCTACGGCGACGACATGTTCACCCGTTTCGAGCAGGCGGGGCTGGACGAGCCCGGCGTCGGCCGCGACTATCGCCGTCTGATCTTGGAACGCGGCGGATCGCTGGACGGAGACGCCCTGGTCCGCGACTTTCTGGGCCGCGAGCCCAACCCGGCGGCCTTCTTGCGGTATCTGGGGCTAGACGACTAACCCCAGCCCGCTAGACTCACTCTCGCGCCGCGGGGCGACCGCGCCGCGCCGCTCGACGACTAACGTGACGATCGACCAAAGTGTTCGGAGGCTGCCGTGCTGCAAACGAATTCCGTGGAAGAAGCCAAGGAGCATTTTGGACAGCTGCTCGATGCACAGCTGGCGCGCGTCGAACGCATCAAGCAAGAGTCCGATTGGGTCGACTACAAGGCGCTCGATCAGATCGTCGTGGGCGTGCTCGGCGGCGACGGCATCGGTCCCTCGATCTCTAACGAAGCGCAGCGCATCCTGGAGGACCTGCTCGTCGACGAAGTCTCGTCGGGTAAAGTCCTGTTCCGCACCATCGACGGCATGACGATCGAGCGCCGCGCCGCGGAGATGGCAGCCATCCCCGAGGCTGTGCTCAAGGAGATCTTTGAGTGCCACGTCACGCTCAAGGGCCCCACTACCACGCCGGAGCAGGGCGACGAGTGGCCCAATATCGAGAGTGCCAACGTCGCTATGCGCAAGGAGCTTGATCTCTTCGCTAACGTGCGGCCCGTCCGCGTTCCGTCCGAAGGGATCGACTGGACCTTCTTTCGCGAGAACACGGAGGATCTCTACGCTGTCGGCAGCCAGGGCGTGAAAATCAATGACCTCGCCGTCGACTTCAAGATCATCACGGCGCCCGGCAGTGAGCGTCTGCTCCGTGCCGCCTTCGAGTTCGCTAAGAACAATGGCAAAAACCGTCTCACGGTTGTCACCAAGGCCAACGTGGTGAAGACCACAGACGGCACCTTCTTGGACGCCGCGCGTGATGTCTCCAAGGACTACCCAGAGATCGAGTGGGACGGCTGGTACATCGACATCATGACAGCGAAGCTCATCGACCCGAAGCGCCGCGGTGACTTCCAGGTGCTGGCGCTCCCAAACCTCTACGGCGATATCCTCACCGACGAAGCAGCCGAGTTTCAGGGTGGTGTGGGCACGGCCGGCAGCGCAAACATCGGCAAGCGCTACGCCATGTTCGAGGCGATCCACGGATCGGCGCCGCGCATGGTCAAAGAGGGACGGGCCCAGTACGCGGACCCCTCCTCGATGGTGCGGGCCGGCGCGATGATGCTGTCCCACATCGGCTTCCCCGAGCTGGGCGACCGGCTGGGCAAGGCGCTGGACCTCTGCGGGCAGTACGAGGCCAAACTCACGATGACCGGCCGCGACACAGGCGCCACGTCGCGCGAGTTTGGGGACTACATCCTGGAGACCGTGCGCGCGTCGGACCTGGAGTCGCGCTGGGACGCTGCGCTGGCCGCTGCGATGAAGGGCTAGCCCTCGGCATTCGAGACCCCGTTCCGTCTCCCCCTGACGGCCAGGCCCTACTGGTTCGGCTGTCTGTTCCCGCGCTGCTAGCCCGGTCGTTCCACTAGCCCGCATACTGGATCCCGGCACTGATAACTCTGGCCCACGGCGATTGGCCCAACCGCGAGAATCGAAGGACGCCCATGGTCACCTCCAGCAACCTCGGCTACCCGCGCATCGGCCCCGGCCGTGAGCTCAAGAAAGCGCTTGAAATCTTCTGGGCCGGCAAGAGCGCCGCTGCCGCCCTCGACGCGGTCGGCGCCACTCTGCGCAGCGCGAACTGGGAGATGCAGCGCGCAGCTGGCATCGACCAGATCCCGTCCAATGACTTCTCGTTGTACGACCACGTTCTCGATACGGCGGCGATGCTTGGCGCGGTGCCCTCGCGCTTCGGTTGGAGTGGCGAGACGGTCGATCTTGAAACTTATTTCGCCATGGCGCGCGGTGCACCGGACGCGCCAGCCATGGAGATGACGAAGTGGTTCGACACCAACTACCACTACATCGTGCCGGAGTTCGAGCCGGCCATGCAGTTGCGGCTCGGCTCCAGCAAGGTGGTCGACGAATTCCGTGAGGCGAAGGCGCTGGGGATAGCGACGCGGCCCAAGCTGCTCGGTCCCGTGTCCTTCCTACTTCTCGGAAAGTCGCGGTACGAGCAGCTCCAGCCGCTGGACCTGCTCGACCAGGCGATCGCTGTCTACGACACGGTCCTGCGCCAGCTGGCGGAGGCCGGCGCCGACTGGGTGCAGATCGACGAGCCGGTGCTCGTGCTGGATCTCGACTCCGGCGCGCGCCAGGCGATCACCAAGACCTACGAGCGGCTCGCCGCCGCCGCGCCCGGGCTCAAACTGCTGCTCACGACCTATTTCGGCGACTTGGGCGACAATCTGGAGACCGCACTGGCGCTGCCGGTGGCGGGCCAGCATCTGGACCTCACGCGCGCCCCGCGACTGCTGCAGCGCGTCCTGGCCGTCGCTCCGCCCGAATTGACGCTGTCCTTGGGCTTGGTGGACGGGCGCAATGTCTGGCGCACCGATATCGACGCGGCGCTGGAAACGGCGCGCACCGCGATCGAGGCGCTCGGCGAGGAGCGGGTAATAGTCGGGCCGTCCTGCTCGCTGTTGCACACGCCGGTCGATCTGGAGCTCGAAACGGATCTGGATGACGAGCTGCGCTCCTGGCTCGCCTTCGCGCGGCAGAAAGTCGACGCCGTCTCCCTGATCGCGCGCGCGCTTTCGGACGAAGCCGCCGTCGCTCCCGAGCTGGAGGCCAATCGCGCTGCGCTAGCGAGCCGGCGCGCCTCGAACCGGGTGAACGACCCCGTGGTCGCCTCGCGGATGCAATCAGTGGACGATGCTATGCGCAGTCGAGAGAGCGCCTTCGAGCAGCGTGCCGCGACGCAGCAAGCACGTTTGCAGCTCCCCGCCCTCCCCACGACCACGATCGGCTCGTTCCCGCAAACCAGCGAGGTGCGCAAGGCGCGCGCGGCCCACAAGGCCGGGCAGCTCGACACGTCGGAATACGAAAGCTTCCTCAAGGCCGAGATCGAGCAAGTCGTCCGCTTCCAAGAAGAAGTAGGGCTGGACGTGCTGGTGCACGGCGAGCCCGAGCGCACAGATATGGTGGAGTACTTCGGCGAGCGTTTCCAAGGCGTCGCTGTGACCAAGCATGGCTGGGTGCAGAGCTACGGCTCGCGTTGCGCGCGGCCGCCGATCATCTACGGCGACATCTCGCGTCCCGAGCCGATGACCGTGCGCTGGGCGCAGTACGCGCAATCTCTGACGCAGCGCCCGATGAAGGGTATGCTCACTGGCCCGATCACGATTTTGCAGTGGTCCTTCGTGCGCGACGATCAGCCCCGCCACGACACCGCCGGCCAGATCGCGCTCGCGATCCGCGACGAGGTTCAAGACCTCGAGGCGGCTGGCATTCAGGTCATCCAGATCGACGAGCCCGCGCTGCGCGAGGGCCTGCCTCTGCGCCGCGAGGCTTGGGACGCCTACCTCGCCTGGGCGGTCGAGAGCTTCCGCCTGGCCTCGGCCGGTGTGCGCGACGAGACCCAGATCCACACCCACATGTGCTACGCGGAGTTCAATGACATCCTGGAAGCGATTGCGCAGATGGACGCGGACGTCATCTCGTTCGAGGCATCCCGCTCGCAGATGGAGCTGCTGGATGGCTTCGCGCGTTTCCGCTACCCGAACCAGATCGGCCCCGGCGTCTATGACATCCACTCGCCGCAGGTGCCGACTCGCGAGAGCGTGGAGGCGTTGATCGACCTGGCACTGGACGTGCTGTCGGCGGAGCAGCTCTGGGTCAATCCAGACTGCGGCCTCAAGACGCGCGGCTGGGACGAGGTGCGGCCTAGCTTGACCAACATGGTCGACGCGGCCGAACGGAAGCGCAGCCGGGTCGCCGCCTCGTAACCCTTGGATGTAACACCGGGTTGGATCACGGCATCGGGCGTGGTGACGCTGCCAGAAGCCGCCCCTACGCTGGGTTGTAGACTTTGGGCCTGGGAGCGACGGGAGCGCTCCCTCCGCGCCCGCATTCCGCCGCTGCTCTCCTGTAGGGATCGCGCGTGACCACGCCCTGGGATCGCATCACCTGGCAAAATAGCGACCACATGGTCGCGCGGCTGGCGGTGCGTCCGGCGACACGCTTCATGCGCATCGAGGCCGCGGGCGGGCTGATGCTGGTCGTGGCGGCGGTTGCCGGCCTGATCTGGGTCAACACCGATGCCAGCTCCTTCCACGACTTCTGGGGCACCCACCTCTCCGTCGACCTGTCGATAGCTCACCTCAACCTGACGCTGGAGGAGTGGGTCAACGACCTGCTCATGACCTTCTTCTTCTTAGTCGTCTCATTGGAGATCAAGCGCGAGATCGTGCACGGCGAACTCTCCGACCGCCGACGCGCCTCGTTGCCGGTCATCTCCGCCGCGGGTGGCATGGTGGTGCCCGTCTTGATCTACGTCGCCTTCAACGCCGGCGGCGACGGCATCGACGGCTGGGCGATCCCCGTCGCGACGGATATCGCCTTCGCTTTGGGTGTCCTCTCGCTGTTGGGTAAGCGCGTCCCTTTCTCGCTGAAGATATTCCTGCTTGCCCTGGCGGTCGCGGACGATGTCGGCGGAATCGTCGTGATCGCCTTGTTCTTCACCGAAGAGATCGACGGTGTCGCTTTGGGGGCTGCGATCGGGCTGCTGGCGCTCATCTTCGCGATGCACCGGATCCAGGTGCGCGCGATCGGCGCCTACGCCGTCGTCGGGGCGGCGCTGTGGCTGGCGATGCACGAGTCCGGCGTGCACGCGACCATCGCCGGCGTGGCACTGGGTCTGGCGACGCCCGCCACGGCGCCCTATTTGCGGGAGAACTTCCTAGAGTCGATGTCTCGCTACCGCGCCCGTTTCGAGGAGGGAATGGCGATCCGCGACGAGCGCGGCCAGCGGAATCTGACGACCGGCACGCTGCACGGCGTCGAGGAGCTGGCGCGTGAAACGGAACCGCCGCTCGAGCGGGTAGAGCACATGCTGGTGCCCTGGACCAGCTTCGTGATCGTGCCGATCTTCGCGATGGCCAACGCCGGCATCGAGCTGGGTGGCAGCGCGCTCCCCGATGCGTTCGAAAGCTCCGTGGCTTGGGGTGCGGGAGCGGGCCTGGTGCTCGGAAAGGTCGTGGGGATTTCGGCGGCTGCCTACCTCTCAGTGCGATTCGGGATCGCGATGAAGCCGCGCGGGGTCACCTGGTCTCAAATAGCGGGAGTGGCGATGCTCGGCGGGATCGGCTTCACGGTCTCGATCTTCCTCGCCAACCTCTCCTTCGACGAAGAGCAGCTTGTGATCGACGCTAAGATCGGCATCTTCGCGGCCTCGATCGTGACGGCCGTTGCCGGCTACGTCGCCTTGCGACTGTTCCTGCACGAAGAGTCGCCGGATGAGTTCGAAGAAGAGGGCTGACCGTTCGAAGCGGGGCGCTGCGGTTAGAGCAGGAAGCTTGCCGCCAACAGCACACCGAACAGTAGGTGCAGCTGGCCGGTCTGCTTGAGCAGAGGGTTTAGCGCGCGTCCCTCCGCGCGAGAAGCGATTCGCCAGCCGAGGTAGGACGCAAGCGGCGCGCTCGCCCACACCAGGAGCGACCACCAAGGAAGCAAGTCGGCGGCGGCGAAGGTCGTGACCAGCGCGTAGGGCAAGCCGACCAGCAGCAGGTACTGGACGCGCGACACTTGGGCACCCAGCAGTACTGCCAGTGTGCGCTTGTCGCTGCGACGGTCGCCGTCGATGTCGCGCAGGTTGTTCACGACTAAGATCGCCGTCACCGTCATGCCGATGGGGATCGCGGCTGCGAACGCGGTGCCCGTCAGTTTCTCCGTTTGCAGGAAGTAACTTCCGGCGACGGCCGCTAGCCCGAAGAAGACGAACACGAACGCGTCGCCTAGGCCGTGATAGCCGAACGGCCAAGGCCCGCCCGTGTATGCGATTGCGGCGACGATCGCCGCCGCGCCCAGCACCAGGATTGGCCAGCCCGCGACGGTGATCAGATAGACGCCGATCAGTGCCGCGGCGACCAATACCAGCGCTGTCGCCCACCGCATTGTCGCCGGTGTGACCAGGCCGCTCTGTGTGACCCGGGGTGGGCCCAGGCGGTCGGCTTGGTCGGCGCCGCGTTCGAAGTCGGCCAGGTCGTTCGCGAAGTTGGCGCCGATCTGCAGTAGCACCGCCGCGACCAGCGCCGCCGCGAACGGCAATTCCCGCAGCGGCACGGCGGCGTCCGCCGCGGCCGTGCCGACCAGCACCGGCGCCACCGCGGCCGTCAACGTGGCCGGCCTCGTCGCGAGCAGCCAGACGCGCCAGCCCGCGAGGACCGTCGCCGTGGGCTCGCTCTGCTCGTGCTCCATAGAGCGGACTAGGGGAAGCGCGGGAACTTGGAGAAGTCAGGCTTGCGCTTCTCCAAGAAGGCGCGCTGCCCCTCCTTCGCTTCTTCGGTGAGGTAATAGAGCAGAGTGGAGTCGCCTGCGAGCTGTTGTAGACCGACCAGGCCGTCCGTGTCGGCGTTGAACGACGCTTTGAGCATCCGGATCGCGATTGGGCTCTTCTCGAGGATCTCTTGGGACCAGGTGACCGTCTCTTCTTCGAGCTGCGCCAGAGGAACGACCGTGTTGACCAGTCCCATATCAAGCGCTTCCTGCGCTGAGTATTGACGGCATAGGTACCAGATCTCCCGTGCCTTCTTGTGCCCAACGATGCGCGCTAGCTGCGCCGAGCCGAAGCCCCCGTCGAACGAACCGACCTTGGGTCCCGTCTGCCCGAAGACAGCGTTGTCCGCGGCGATCGTGAGGTCGCAGACGATGTGCAGCACATGCCCGCCACCGATCGCGTAGCCTGCCACCATCGCGATCACGGGCTTCGGAATCGTGCGGATCTGGCGCTGCAGCTGCAGCACGCTTAGCTCGGGTGTGCCCTGTTCATCCACGTAGCCGCCGTCGCCGCGAATGCGTTGGTCGCCGCCTGAGCAGAACGCCCGGTTGCCGACGCCGGTCAGGACGATCACGCCGGTCTCGGGGTCCATGTGGGCGCGGGTGAAGGCGTCGCGCAGCTCGGCCAGCGTCTTGGGCCGGAAGGCGTTGTGCACTTCGGGCCGGTTGATGCTGATCTTGCTGATGCCCTCCGCGCTCTCGTAGAGGATGTCGTCGTAGCCGTCATGCTGGGTTTCCCAGGCGATCGTGCGGGGTTGGGTGGTCGTCATGAAGTCGTTCCTGCCATCTCTGAGGATTTATGAACGCTGAGGCCGACGCTCTGCAGAAGCAGCCGGCGCAAAGTAGGGAAGAGGTCGTTGAGCGGGCCGGCTTGTGGATCTAGCAGCCAGCGCGTCAGCACCGCGTTGAGGATGCCAACCCATGCCTGCGCAGTCACGCGCGTATCCAACGGTTCGATCGCCCCCGCCGCGATCGCATCATCGAGCTGTTCCTCGATCACTGTTTCGAAACTCTGGTGCAGCTCCATGATCCGACTGTTCAGCTTGGGCCCCGCCCCCAACGCCTCCATCGCGAAGATGCGCGCCAGTGAACGGTGCTTTCCCAGAGTGCGCAGTAGCGTGAGCAGCGCCGCCGCTGCTTTGTCGACCGGCGCCTCCTGATTCTCCATCGCTGTCCGCACCCGACCCATCAGCAACGAGCTGGTGTGGTCCAGCAGCGCCATCAGCAGCGCTTCTTTCCCCGGGAAGTGAAAGTAGAGCCCGCCCTTTGACGTGCCGGCCGACGCCGCGATCTCTTCGACCACCGCGTCACCGTACCCGCGTTGCGCGAAGACATCGGCCGCCGCTTCGAGAATGCGCTGCTGCCGATCGCGCGCCCGCGCTTGCTTTACCGCCATGGCATTCCTGTGTCGATTCGTGACCAACTAACCCGCTGCGAAAACGAAAACTCCGTGAAACGAAAAACCGACGATCGCGGGATTTTCGGCTACGCTAGCAAAGCGCATCGGCGGCTCACAAGCGCGGTCAGAGACAGGGCGGGGCGGGTCGGTGTGGCAGGCGGCGTGATGACGACTCCAGACCCTTTCCCACCTCCCGCGTCCGATCGCAAGCGCGCTGCTGAGATCCAGGCGATGTTTGGCGGCCTGGTCCCTTGGTACGACCGCATGAATCGCTACATGACCCTGGGGCTAGACGGGCGCTGGCGTCGCGCAGCGGCTATCGTTGCCCAGCCCAAGGGCGCGCTGATCCTCGATCTCGGCTCCGGCACTGGTGACCTTGCTCGTGCGCTGGAGCGCGCCGGTGCCGCGCGTGTGGTCCGCGCCGACTTCTCCGGGCCGATGCTGGCCGCCGATCGTCGCAAGGCGGCCGCTCGCGATGAATCGCCTCCAACCGCCCTCCGCGCCGACGCGCTGCGCCTTCCTTTTCCCGATGCCACCTTCGACGCTGTCACCAGTGGCTTCCTGCTCCGCAACCTTGTCGACCTGGCGGTCGGGTTGGAGGAGATGCTGCGCGTCCTCAAACCGGGCGGCCGCTTGGTGGCCCTGGATATCACGCACGCGCCGCCTGGCCCGCTTGCCCCGGCCAGCCGCTTCGTCTTCCATCGTGTGGCGACGGGCGTCGCCGCACGCCTCAGTGGCAACCGCAAGGCCTATGGTTACCTGTCACGGTCGCTCGACGGTTACCCTGGCGCTAAGGCGCTCGCGCAGATGCTGACCGACGCGGGCGCGCTTAACGTACGCTATCGGTTGATGGGCGCAGGAACGATCGCGCTGCACAGCGCCCGGCGCTCCGCATCCCCCACCGCGCCATCCGATGCAGAGGCGGCGACGTAGGGGTCAGCGTGTGATAGTTGGGTGAGGGTCCAGGCGCGGCTTCGACACTTCGTTGATATACTGTTCTCCTATCGAGCAATAGACGTATTCAATGGCTCCGATTCGTCGCCGCTCGCCCTGCAGGGCGCGGGCAGCACAATTTCCGTAAGGACACGGCATGACCGAAGTGACCTACACAATTGGGGGATCCGCTGGGCAGGGTGTGGAGTCGTCCGGAGCGGGGCTCTCGCAGGCTCACGCGCGGGCCGGCTATCACGTCTTCGCGGCGCAGGACTACGAGTCGCGGATCCGCGGCGGGCACAACTTCTACCAGCTGCGCGCCTCCGATAAATTGGTGCGGGCTCACACCCGACACCACTCTGTACTAATCGCCCTCGACGACGTCTCCGTGCCCCAGCACCTCGGCGAGATGCAGCCCGGTGGTGCCGTTATCTACGATGCTGGCCGCGACGATGTAGACGCGGGCGCGATCGAAGACTCTGGCGCCCGCCCCGTGGCCGCGCCGCTTGTCGAGATCGCGACGACCGTCGGCAGCGATAGGGTGATGGCCAACACCGTCGCGCTAAGCGTCGCCTCCGCGCTTACCAATTTCGACTTCGAGGCTATTGCTCAAGTGATCCGCGAGAACTTTGCACGCAAGGGCGAGGCGGCGGTTGAGGAGAACTTGGCCGTCGCGCGTGCCGGCTACGAATGGGGCGCTGAGCGTGTCGACGGATTCGCCTACCGTCTGCCTGCCCCCCCGCCGCGCAACGGTGCCGGTCCCGCGATGCTGATTCACGGTAACCAATCGGTCGCATTGGGAGCGATCGCCGCGGGCTGTAAAGCTGCCAGCGGCTACCCGATGACCCCCTGGTCAAGCATCCTTGAAGAGCTCATCGACGCCCGCCACCTTGGCATCGTCGTGCAGCAGACCGAGGATGAGATCGCCGCGATCTCGTTCGCGCTGGGCGCCTCCTGGGGTGGCGTGCGCGCGCTCACAGGCTCGTCGGGTGGTGGCTTCGCTCTGATGGTGGAGCACCTCTCGCTGGCGGGAATGAACGAGGTCCCGTTAGTGATCGTCGAAGTCCAACGCGGCGGCCCAGGGACTGGTCTGGCGACGCGCAGCGAGCAACCCGACCTCCATTTCGCGCTGAGCGCGGGGCACGGCGAGTTCCCGATGATCGTCACCGCGCTCAAGGATGCGGTCGACGGCTACTACCGCACCGCGCGTTGCTTCAACCTCGCTGAGCAGTTTCAGTGCCCGGTGATCTTGCTGAGCGACCTCTTCGTGTCGAACTCGCTCGTTTCTGTCCCGACCAATGAGCTGGACTTGGACACGGTTGTCGGCGAGATCGACCGTGGTAAGACGCTCACCCACGCGGAGATAGAGGAGCTGGCTGAGTCCTATGGCCGCTACGCTTTCAGCGAGGATGGAATCAGCCCCCGTGCCATCCCCGGCCATGCCAAAGCGCTGGTGCACGGTATGTCGGACGAGCACGACGAGTTCGGCGCCATCACCGAGGACCAAGATAACCGCATCGCCATGATGCAGAAGCGCATGCAAAAGCTGGAAGGCGCCAGCGCGCTCATGGAGCCCCCCACCGAATACGGCCCGGCCGAAGCGCCACTGTCGATGGTGGGATGGGGTGGCACCTGGGGCGCACTTACGGAAGTCGTCGACCGCGCCGAGGGCCGCGTTAACTTGATCCACTATACCGACCTGCAGCCGTTCCCGGCTGGCGGCGGCGATCCGCTCGAGCGGGCGAAGAAGCTGGTGGCGGTCGAGCAGAACTACACCGGCCAGCTGGCGCGCTACCTGCGTGGCCAGACCGGCATCGAGATCGAGAACAAGATACTGAAGTACGACGGTCGACAGATGAGTCCGGACTGGGTCTTGGAGCAGTTGGAGGAGATCGCTTGATGACGACGGCAACCCCCGCCCCCACTACGGTCACCCTGGACGACTATAAGCCGCTCTTCTCGGAGGAGAACACCTGGTGCGCCGGCTGCGGCGACTTCGGCATCCTAGCCGCGTTGCAGCAGGCCCTGGTGCAGCTGGAGATTGCGCCGCATCGCGTGATGGTTGTCTCCGGCATCGGCTGCGGCTCCAAGCTGCCGGACTACATCCACTGCAACGGCTGGCAAACGCTGCACGGCCGCTCGCTCCCTGCCGCCCAGGGCTTTCGACTCGTGCAGCATGATATGACCGTGCTGGCCGTCACCGGCGACGGCGATGGGCTGGGCGAAGGCGGCAACCATTGGCTGCACGCCATGCGTCGCAACGTCAATTTCACTCACCTGGTAGAGAACAACCAGACCTACGGATTGACCAAGGGACAGGCCTCGCCCACTTCGGGCGCGGGCTACATTTCCTCCACGACACCTGACGGCAACGTGGAGTTCGCGATCAACCCGATCTCGATCGCGCTGGCGGCCGGTGCGACATTCGTCGCGCGGGGCTTCTCAGGCAACGTCAAACCGCTGCGTAATCTCATCGCCCAGGCGATCGAGCACCCCGGCTACGCCATCATCGATATCCTCCAGCCCTGCGTGACCTGGAACCGCGTCGAGTACACCTACAAGTGGTTCAAGGAGCGTGTCTACGACCTGGCCGATGAGCATGACCCCGCCGACAAGACCGAGGCTTTCCGGCGCAGCTTGGAGTGGGGCGACCGTATCCCGACCGGCGTCTTCTATCGTGAAGAGCGCAACACCATGGATTCGCAGACCACCGCGATCCAAATGGAACCAAATCGCCCGGTGGCGCTGCGCGACCTGCCCGTCTCGAAGGACCAGTTCGAGGCGCTGAAGGCCAAGCTCACCTAGCCCGTTCGCATCCCCGTTCACGCTTCCGGTTCCGCGCTCTACGTAGCGGTTATCATGCTGCCGCTCCCGCGCACCGTTGGCGGAAGCGGTGGTGAAGTATGGGAGTGGAGGAGAAACCACATGAAGCTCGGATGCTCGATGTTCATGACGGACCACACGATCGCGCCGGGCGAGCTCGCTCGAGCGGTCGAGGATCGGGGATTCGATTCGCTCTGGATGCCCGAGCACCCCCACATCCCCTCGGATCGGGTCACTCCTTTCCCCGGCACCGAGAGCACCGACATGCCGGAGTGGTATTTCCGCTCGTACGACCCCTTTGTTTGCCTCAGCATGGCCGCCGCCGCGACGACTACTCTCCAGGTTGGCACCGCCATCTGCCTCGTGGTCGAGCGCGAGCCGATCGTGATGGCGAAGCAAGTCGCCAGTATCGATCGTCTCTCTGGCGGCCGCTTTCTCTTTGGTGTGGGCGCGGGCTGGCTGGCGGAGGAGATGGAAGCGCTGGGTACGCCCTTTAAGCAGCGCTGGGCCGTGGCGCGCGAGCGCATCGATGCGATGAAGGCGCTCTGGGCAGATGAAGAGGCCGAATACCACGGCGAGCACGTGAACATCGAGCGCACCTCGGTGCGGCCCGCGCCGATCCAGCAGCCGAACCCGCCGATCTATATCGGGGCTGGCACCAAATGGTCGCGGCAGCGGGTCGTCGAATGGGCAGATGGCTGGCTGCCGCTCTTCAAGACACCCGAGGAGTTGGAGCCGGAGCTGGCCGACCTGCGGGAGCGGGCCGAGAAGATCGGTCGTGATCCCAGCACCATCAGCGTGACGCTCTACGGCGCTCGGCCGAACCTCGCCTGGCTGGACGCGTACGAAAAGATGGGCGTCAACCGCTGCCTCTTCGACTTGCCGAGCGCCCAAGCCGATAACGTGATCCCTCTGTTGGATGATCTAGCGAAGGTGGCAGAGGGCCGCTAACCGGCTGCTACTCCAATCCGACAGCGGCATCCAACAGCGCGCCGTACTCGGCTGGCACCGCTCCGAAGTCGGCGCGCACGCGGATGATCGTGCGATCGCTGCCGCGGATCAGTCGCCCGCCCCACCGGCTTCCGACGTGCGCAGCGTCAGGCAGAGCGCTGACGCTGGCGGACCCCAGCGCTGGATCGAGTCGCGTTCGCACATCCGCTGCTGTGAGCACCCCGAGTTCAATGTCCAACGGCGGCGGCGGCGCCTCCGCGTTCAGCAGGATTTGCAACGCCCACGGGTCTCGGGCAACGTGCCTCAGCGCG
>Ga0315336_1003968_pt1 | contig 18586 bp, 24 predicted proteins | sample ASW5metaG_FD_204512 | JGI IMG/M metagenome (GOLD analysis project Ga0315336, IMG submission 204512) | Ammonia-oxidizing marine archaeal communities from Monterey Bay, California, United States - ASW #5 | ecosystem: Environmental > Aquatic > Marine > Intertidal zone | place: USA: California... | reverse complement strand
TAGTAAATCAGCATTACGAGTTTTTGAAAAATACATTAATGATTGATGATGTTGGATTGATAACTGGTGAGGATTTACTCACAAAAAGAAAAAAACTTTGGATCAACAGTGTAATATGTGCAACACCCGAGATCACCAGAAATGATATTGCTAGGAAAATTGTTGACACTGCTCAATTTAACCTGATTATTTTTGATGAAGCACATAGAGCTGTTGGTGATTACGCTTATGTGGAAATAGCAGAACAACTAAGCGGGTCAAATGTGAGATTACTTGGAATGACTGCTACATTGCCTAGTGAAAAAGAGAAAGCAAAAGAAATCTGTGATAATTTACATGTCAGAGGTTTAGCTGAACGAAATGATTCAAGCCCGGATGTAAAGCCGTACATTCAAGAAACCAAAACAGAATGGATCACAGTAGATCTTTCACCTGATATGAAAGTAATTCAAAGATACTTGAAACTTGCACTAGATCAGCGTTATACTGAGCTTAGAAGAAATGGACTAAGACTTTCTGATAACAAGTCACTCTCACAATTATTAAACTCAAGACAGTTTGTTTTAAAACAAAATAGACGCTCAGCAAAGCCACTATTTACTGCAATTCGAATAACATACGCACTGAATATTTTTGAAGCACACGGTATAACACCATTTCTAAAATTTTGTGATAGAACGAAGAGTAAAAAAGGTGCTGGAATTAAAGAACTTTTTGAAACTGATCAAAATTTTACAAAAGCAATTGATTTAGCGAAAAATCAGCAGGCTAATGGTATAGAGCATCCTAAAATTGACAAACTAGTGGAAATCTTACGCAATGTAGAATCTAAAGTGTTAATTTTTTCTAGCTATCGTGATTCTGTTGATGTGATCCAAAAAAAATTAGTTAGTATGAACATTGCAGCTGAAATTTTAATTGGAAAAGCGGGTCAAACCGGACTCAAACAGGAAAAACAGATAGAAACTGTACAGAGATTCCGTGATGGGATAACTAAAGCTCTTGTTGCAACACGAGTTGGTGAAGAAGGGCTTGATATCTCTGAAGTAAATTTAGTAATTTTTTATGATAACGTTCCAAGTTCAATCAGATTTATTCAGAGGAAAGGAAGAACTGGTAGAAAAGATGCTGGTCGTTTAATTGTGTTAATTGCAAAAGATACAATTGATGAGGCGTATTATTGGATTGGTAAAAGAAAGGTAAAGTCAGCAAGCAATATGTCAGATAAGATTAGCAAGCATCTTGAAAAAAAGGAACAAGTGATGGACGACTTTTTTTGATTACGATAGTCGTTTGATTAAATGGTATCCAAATTGAGTTTTTACTGGTTCTGACACTTCACCAATTTGTAGTTTGAACGCTACTTCATCAAATTCTTTTACCATCATTCCTTTTGTGAAATATCCCAAATCCCCATCTTTTTTGCTACTTGGACATGTAGAAACTTCTCTAGCAACTGCGCCAAATTTTTTTCCTTTCTTAATCTCTTCTAGTAATTGTAAAGCTTGGCTTTGTTTTTCTACAAGAATATGTGAGCATTTTATTTTATTTCCCAAAGTTATGATATGTTGATAATGAAAACAATATATATTTTTTAAAAAAGTAAATTAGCCAGGAAGTATTGATTTTGTAAAAAATAGCAATACTATCGTCTGACGTATCCTCTACCTGATCTAGTACTTGCTCTTTTTCTAGTAGTGGATTTTTTGTATGATCCTGAAGATGATCTTTTGATAGTTCCTCTACCAGATCTCATACTTGGTTTTGCAGTCTTTCTTTTAGGAGCTGAACGGCCACTTGACGTAATGTAACCTCTTCCGGAGCGTCTCACTTTACCAGATGCTCTGGCAGCCCTCATACCTGTTGCACGAGATGTGCGTTTTTTACTACCACCTCTGCTAACAGTTCCTCTACCAGATCTCATACTTGGTTTTGCTCTTCGCTTCGATCCATATGATCCTGAAGATGATCTGCTAATAGTTCCTCTACCAGATCTCATACTTGGTTTTCTTTTAGTTTTTGACCTGGCAGAACCTACTCTTGCTGTACTAGTTCCTCGATTTGTACTTACTCTTACCATGATTATGCGCAGTTACTATGATTTTTAATACTTACTATGTGCGAAAAATATTGTTTTTTTTTAAAAAAAAAGAAGTTTAGAGGGTTATTACTGATGTTCCTCTGTTTGTGGTTATTTTTTGACCTTTTAATTTGGTCTGTGAAACAACAGGTATATCTTTAGCCTGAAATGTAGCGGTTCCTCTTTGAGTAACCAGGGTAGTGCTAGCACCAGATATCTGCAATCGCTCTTTTTGTAATTTCTGGGCATCTGAAGTGAATTTCCCAAAAATGGCGTTTACAGTCTGAACTGCTGTTCCTCTTTTTGTGGTTAATTTTACCATAGTATACTATTTTTTTTGTTTATGATATATTGTGGTAAGCTTCAATTATGATATTACGCTTAGACAGCTTACTTTTCATACGTAAAACATTCTGACAATTACATTATTTTTTATTACGCATACAAGCAACGTTTTATGTGGAATACTACAATAGAGTAGCAGAGAATTTCTTAGAACTTGCTAGCACCCAGAGATTACATCTATTATTCAAGCTTATGGAGAGAAGTCGTAAAAGGATAGAACCAATGGCTAAGGAGCTTGGTGCTACAAAGCAGGAAGTTCATAGAAATTTAGTACGGTTAGAACAAAGTGGTCTAATCTCAAAAGATAAAGAAGGAAAGTACACATTGACTACTTTTGGCAGGGCTTCATGCCTACAGATATCCACTACAATATTCTTGTCACAACATTTGGATTATTTTGAAGATCATAATTTTGGTGATGTTCCTCACAAGTATATCATGAGAAGTGGCCAGCTAGCTTTTGGCACACATATCAAAGGCATTACAAAAACCCTAGAAAAATGGAAAGATGTCTACAAAAATGCCAATGAGTACATTTATGAAATTTTGTCAGAGATACCAGGGGATCTTTTTGATCCTCTTACAAAAAAAGTAAAGTCCGGTATCAAATCTCAATACATTGTTTCAGAATTTGCGATTGTGCCTCAAGGTAGAAAAGCAGAATTAGTGAAATCAGGTTTTAACAAATTGATTGAAAAGGGATTAATTGAAAGAAAGATGAGAAAATCTGTTAAAGTAGTCATAGTTTTAAACGAAAGAGAAGCATGTGTTTGTTTTCCTAATCTCAACGGTGAAGCTGATCTCACTGAAATGTTCTATGGTGATGACTATCAGTTTCATGAATGGTGCATTGATTACTTTAGAGATTGCTGGTCTGACGCTGGCATATTTATAGAGAGTAAGTTAAAAGAGTAACATAATTAATGATACTTTAAATTATTCAAATCTGGACTGTGGTTAATGAAATCGTATTTTTCTATAACTGATGCTAATAAAATTCTTCCAACAGTAATTAAGAAATTTAATTATGCAAAAAAAATGAAGACTGAAGTTATGAGAATAGAGCAGCAGTTAACTTCTGGCATGACACCCACAACTTCTTTAGAAGAATATACTTCTATCAAAAGAAAACTCAATTCCGTAGTTACAAAATTTTATCAATCAATAGAAGACCTAGAGAGTACAGGCGTGGTATTGAAGGGGCTTGATGATGGCCTACTTGATTTTCCTGCAAAGCGTTTTGATGATGAAATATGGCTTTGTTGGAAAGATGGGGAGACAGAGATTAAATTTTGGCATGAAAAGGACACTGGTTTTATGGGAAGAAAACCAATTAGTGTAAGTAATGAATCATTAGTGTAATGATTTCCGTTTGGCTACGTGCAATACGTATACGCTTTTTACTTGCATCAGTGATTGCGGTATCTGCAGGGTTAGTAATTACTTGGTGGCATACTGGCAATATCACCATATTCGATGCTATACTTACAATGTGTGGTGTATTAGCTCTTCATGCTAGTGTAGATTTACTTAATGATTATTGGGATTTCAAACGAGAAATTGATACTACGACACGTAGAACAAAAATGAGTGGTGGTTCTGGTGTACTTCCTGATGGTTTGCTGAAGCCTGCACAAGTTTATGCAGCTGGTATTGCTTTTTTGATAATTGGAGCAACAATTGGTGTATATTTTGTTGTAACTGACGGTATTATAATAGGAATAATTCTTGCCTTTGCTGTAATATCTATTTATTTTTACTCAACCAAACTAGTAGATTGGGGATTAGCAGAAATTTTTGTTACAATCAAAGGAAGCATGATTGTAATAGGAACATATTTTGTACAAACATCACAGATTACTGAATCAGTCGTATTGTGCGGGATTGTTATTGGCGTATTATCCTCACTAGTCTTATTCATTACATCATTTCCTGATCACGATGCAGATAAGGCAAAAGGAAGAAAAACCCTTGTTATTAGTCTGGGAAAACAAAAAGCATGTTCAGCGTTATGGATATTTCCTAGTATTACATACGGAATAACTGTATCTGCCGTTGTTTTTGAAATTTTTCCTATTTCCTGCTTGATTATTTTATCAACGATACCGTTGATAATAAAATCTGGGCAGAGATTAAAGCAAAATTATGAGGAACTAACTGGTCTTGTTTCTAGTATGAATTTAACATTATATTACAGTAGAATTACTGGTGCATTACTTGTTATAGGCTTTCTTGTTAACATTGGTTAAAAAATTCGATAACACACTTATACATTAAATTAAGAATAATGTTGTGCCAGTTGATCCTGTTTGTGGAATAGAAATGGATGAATCTTTAGCACTTGTTCATGAGCATGATGGTGAAAAATATTATTTTTGTTGTAATGGTTGTAAACGAATTTTTATAAAAAAACCAAAAAAATATAAAAATTAGCATTAAAGTGGAAATTTTCCGCACGTCCTACAAAATTTTGAATCATTAACTATCTCTGCATTACAGTCTGAACACAGGTTTTTCCCAGATTGGTATTCAGGAATTTTAAAATCTTCTTTGTAGAGTTCATAGTAATGTAACGACTCTTTTGTTCTAATCGTTATATCATCCTCACTCTTTATTTTTTTTGTTTTTTCCTTAAAAATATCATCTGTAATGACAGAGTCAAACATCTTAGTTAAGCTAACAGTGCCAGAACCATCCTGCATCGGTGTTTTTTCTCTCCACACAACGTTTGATGGTAAGGCATTTTCAAATGCCTTTCGTAAAACCCATTTACCAAATTTGATACCATCTTTTTGGTTTATTAGCAAATTAATTGGTAACGTTTCAACTAACTTGATAATACTTTCATTAATGAATGGCATCTGAATTGACATACCTAATTTATCGGCAATTTTTTGCGATGTGAAATGCATTATTTTTTTGATTCTTTTTAATTCATTTTGCAGCTCAGAACGATCTTTTTTTACTAAGAAATTGTATCCTGCGAAGATTTCATCTGCACCATCACCAGTAATAACTTTTGTTACATTTTTTTCTTTTAATAGATTCAAGTAAAGATATGGAACAATTGAATTTCTAATCTCAATATCATTAAAGTTTTTTAATATTTTGACTGTTTCTTTTATCGCATTTAACATCTCATCAATATTTACATATTTTAATTCTAAAGGAATATCAATATGTTTTCCCATAATTTGTGAATATGGTAAATCAGAACCAATAAAATCTTTAGTGATAATTGTTATAGCGTTTAAATCTTGATCTTTTTTTATCCATCCTAGAATACTGCTATCAAGACCGCCTGATAATGCAATCCAGTTTGCATCACATTGTAGAGTAATTTCTTCTAGCAATGTTCTAATATTTTTTATAGACTTTTCCATATAATCTCAAAAATTCTATAGATATTATGAGTAAATAGTTATAGCTAATTTTAATCGGATTTTTATATCATTGATATTGTATTTGTTTATGTTATTACCTGCTGAAATAGAATCAAAATCGTTGATTCCTGCATTACGAGCAATTTTAGCAAAAGATCTTGCTAAAAAACATAACATACGTGAGGATAAAATATCACAAATGTTGGGTGTTACTCAGGCTGCAATTAGTAATTATATTCGTGGGATACGTGGTGATCCTAAGCTAATTGAGAAACTTCTAGAAGAAACGCAAGTTGCAAGTATGATTACTGAGATAAGCGATAACTTAGCTTCTGACAAGGCATACACACCATCTAGTTTATCAAAATTTATTGGGTTATGTAATTACATAAAATCTAGTTTGCTTATTTGTGACATTCATCATAATCTTGAATCGAATATTGATGATGAGATATGTAAAGAATGTGAAAACATGCTACTCAAAGGTCCAGGCAGCGTATATTAACCACTAATTTTTATTATTATAATTTCAATTGTTGAAATCAGACGTCCATCATCTAAGGTTTCACTGGACACAGAAATTTTCTCAGTTTTTGATCTGCCACTTAGCATATTTTGAGTAATTATATTAGCAACAGAGACTGTGGCTGGACAGGATTCTCCTTTTCCTTTGATTGTTATCTTACCAATTTTATTTAATATTTGTAATACATCAATTGCTAAATTCATCACAGGTTCATTAGTAATTAGAAATTTTTCAATTGTGTAATCTATTGTCGATTTGAACATTTTGATACCTAACGTTACCATTAATTAACAAAAATTCAATTCTTTTAAATTTTATAGATGATTGATCTATTCGAAATGCTCTAATGGAATATTCTGATAATCTTGATTTGGCAATGTTCTTTTAATTACAATTGGTAGTATTCTTTGTTTTAGTTCTTCCATTGCTATTTCAAGTGATGTTTTCGCATTTTTTGGAATTTCAATGAATATAGGTGCACCAAGAGATAGTTGAAGTGCTCGTGCACCCACAATTCTTGCCTTTTCAAATCTAGTCAACGTAGGTGGTCCAGTAACAATTAGGTTATTTCCACTGGTAATTTCTGTTGCTTTGTGTTGCAAATCTTTAGTTATCACTTCACGATTTCTAATCTTCTCACACTCTTTATCAATTTCAGCAATTTCTTTTTCAGTAAGATCCTTTCTGTTATTTTCACGTACTTTTCTATAGAGATCAATTGCTTTCTCAACACTATTAGACAGTACTTTGGACTCGATTTCATCGACCGAGTCAGATTGATCTTTTGAATTGATAACTTGGTCTGTTTCCTCCGTTTTTGCTTCTGATTCAGACAACCATTAAATCATTTTGAAAGCGGTTATATATTCTACGAGCTGGGTATTGAGAAATGAGTTCAGGAACGGTTTCAAGAATTATTGTTGTTTTAGAAATTAATGGTACTGAAAGAATTTCGTGTGAATTGAAACGCCATTTTTCTCCAATTACAGTTGGATTAATCACACGTATGTTACCATTGAAAGGAAATGCACATCGACTTGGCCAATCCGTTGTATATTTTGAAACTAAAATTGATTCAGGAATAAAACGCAAAATGACAGATTTTAAAAAAGGTGATATTGCATTTTTACCAACTGAAGGTAGTATTTGCTTCTATATGGATGATGTATTTGGTGGAAAACCAATGGCAATTATTGGTAAAATAACAGGCGACATTGAAAAATTAAGTGAAGTAAAATCCAGTGATGTTTTATCACTTTCCAGAAACTGATTTGTATAAATGATGACCGCTAAAACCTCCAATCCTTTCTACAATTCCCTTTTTGAGTAATTTTTGCAAGAATGAATTAGCTTCAGAAATTTTAACTTCGGTTTGTCTTGACAAGTCTTGCACAGTGATTACTTTTGCCTCATTAATGTATTTTATTGCCTTGGTCTCATCAATAATAACTGAAAGATCAGTTTTTGTTGCATTGCTTTTTTCAGACTTTTTAGATTTTTTTGACTCGGCATCTTTTTTTTGTGATTTTTCTTTTTGTGCCGGTGTTTTATTTTTTGAGCCACCCATTTAATCCCAAAAAAGAATTCCTACTTATAAACGAATAATTGGTTTTACAAATATTTTTTTTATGAACACAATACCGTAATGATATAATTTATTATCTATAGTTGTAGAAAAATTTTATGGGAATAATTGCAAAGGGTGCAAAATGTAATGTATCTGGCTGTGATAACGATGGGTTCCGTTCGTTAAATACTAAAAAAATTGAAGAAGCTGGTTTACGTGTATCATCTAATAGTAAAAAAGCTGCTCTTTGTAAAGAACATTATAAAGAATGGAAAAAAGAAACTAAAGAAGATAGATCATTAGATCGTGCAAGATTTGATATATATTAAAATATATTTTGTCAGCGTTTATTTATCATAATACGTTTCAGTATTTTTAAAAAAATTCTTTTTAAGATTATTATAATATATGTCAAGTTTTTTGTAAAGTCGTTTCGGTTTTCTTGTTTTTTGGTTACTAATTACATATAACGCAAGAACAGGGAATGCTATTGTTGCATCAGCATAAACAGTTACCATATCATGATGTGCGTCTTGTACCTTGCCCCAGCTTTTTCCTTCTTGGAGTGTGGCACCTGATAATCCACCAGTATCTGGTCTCGCATCTGTTATTTGAATTATGTAATCTTGACCACCAATATTTTGTCTGAGTATTTGATCAAGAAGTGGACCAGTCTGTTGAGCAGTATTTTTTGGAACTCCACCACCTAATTCAACTATTCCAGATTTTTTTGAATTATACAAAATTGATGCTTGTTCCAAAATTTCTCTCACAAAATCTAAGCTGTATGTTTTATCTCTCAGTCTATGAACCGCCAAATTAAGTGCAAGAGAAGAATCTTTTAGCGTTGAAATGTAAATTGGTACATCATAATTATATGCCGTCGTCACAAAACTTTTTTTAGGATATTTTGAGTTTTCACTAGTGGTTTTACCTAAAAAATTACAAAATTCAGCAGTGGTAAATGGTTTATCAATAAAATTATTTTTGAATGCTTTTTGAATAACTTGGTCTTGAGCTTCTAATGTTTCATAAAATTTGATAAACACATCTCTAATTCTAACTATTTCCATATCATATAATTTCATGTCATCAACCTGAAAGTTACCTTGCTTTACTGGCAAGCCCCACGCAAAATGATCTTCATGATATACATTAGCGCCAGTTGTAATTATCCAATCTATAAAACCTCTTTCAATTAAAGTCTTAAAAATTCCACCAAAACCAACTGGAGTTAAAGCTCCAGAGGCTGTTAAACAAATCGTTGCATTTTCTTTTATCATTTTTGCATACAGTTTTGCAGCCTCTCCAAGTTTTCGTCCATTAAATCCAGACTCTGAATAAATTTTGACTAAATCCTCTATTGACATATTTGGATCAAGTTTGATATGTGGAATATCCTTGCCCTTAAAATGATGATGATCCATTGGATGAAGTTGTATGTTGGTGAATAAACCTGTTTTGGCACAACCATTTAAAAAAATCTAAATTGAAAGTAGATTAGGATCTAGTATGAAGTATATCGATATCGCAGACTCAAAAAGAGTAGGCCGTTCTCCTGACAAAATTATTCAAGTGCTTTCTAATGGAACTAGTGTTGAGAAAGGCTATAAAATAAAAAATATACAATTACGATTATACGCTGAAAAAAATGACAAAAAACTAGGACCGTATTCTCTAATTACATCATTGGTTGAAACTGACAAGGGATCCGTGGAAATGATTTATGATGAAGGATTTCGTGGTAATAATGCATTAGAAAAATCTAGCAAATTTTTGACAGAGAGTTTGGGAATTTCTGGTTTAATACTTCGTTCCTTAATATTTTTAGATGGAAAATGACAAACACATCATATCATCAAAAATTATCTTTAGATGACAAAAAGCCAATTTGTTCATTGTGCAACGAAGAGTCACTTTACTATTGCACAATGAATGATGAATATTACTGCATTAAACATGTTTTAGGTCATGATGAAAACGAATAACTACTATATTTTTTAAAAGCTAATTATCTGATTTATCTATGGAAGAAGCTGAACATAATTCAAGAATTGAAAAAATTGCTGAAATGATTTTGTCTGATAATATTTCTCTTGACGAGCAAGAACAAGATATGCTAAAAAAATATTATGATTTTGCAAAGCAAAATTATGGGCTTGAGCAGGATGCTGCATCTGAATTAGTTAATGAGGCATTTTTATATTTAAAATTAAAACAAGCACCAGATATTGATCCATTAACCAAAGGTGATGAATTTGGTGCTGGATTCAGTTAGTGTTGTACATATCTAAACGTAACATGAAATTAATTTTATTTTTCATTTTTGTATTTTTTCTTGTTGGAATTTTAACAATTCCTCAATCTTTTGCGCAGTATAATGATACAATACCATCATGGATTAAGAACAATGCAGGTTGGTGGGCTGAAAATGAAATTGATGATTTTACATTTGCGCAAGGTATCGGTTTTTTAATAAAAAATAAAATTATTCAAATTCACGATTTACCTACAACTCCAGATGGTGATATAGTCATTGAAAAGGACATGGCAATTCCAGCATGGATCAAAAATAATGCAGGCTGGTGGGCCGATGATAATATTTTAGATTCAGATTTTTTATACGGCATTAAATTTTTAGTGGAAAACAACATAATTCAGTTCCAATCTGACTATTATGACAAAACTGGGAATATTGAAAAATCCCTACTTGATTGGGATACAATAGTTAACGATTCAAAACATGCATACGATGGTTCTATTAAAAGGACATCTGATTGGTTCAATCATGATGAAGAATATTATGACTCCATAACTTATCTTATAAAATTTAATTCTGCAGAGAATTTTGTATATGATTTTAGCCAACCAACTTTGCTAGATTCTGGTGTTTGGCTTTATCAAATTACTGGAAATGAAAAATTTCTTCATAAAGCAAGAAATGTGGCAAATGTAATTGAAAAGTTCTATTTGCATGATTCGGGTATTGTAATGAATGTGCATCCATTTACACCGACTGTTAATGTTGATGAGGTACATACTAATCAAGAAATTCTCTCTGATATAGCAAAGCTTGCATTAATAGATCCAAATTATTTGCAATTAACAAAAACAATTGCGGATGCAGTTCTTAAACATGAAATTAATCATGAAACGGAGTTATTTTATACCCAAGTTACACTTGAAGGAAAACCTACTAGAACCTATTCTGATGGTGTGAAATGCTTTTGTAATTATATGGATATGTCATACGGTGGTTCTGTTGGTTTGGAATCTCTCTTGCTTGCATATGAAGCTACTTCTGATACTAAATACCTAGAACAAGTTAAACAAACTATTCTTGCATATTGGGAGTTAAGAGATAAAGAGACAAACCTAATTCCGTCAATGGTAAATGCAGATACTGGAGATGTAAAAGATCCTTATATGGAACAATATGGTGCAGGAATTTTTTTGAAAGTTTTACTTCATTATTATTATTTAACTGAAGATACTGAAATTTACAAAATTATTGAAGATTATACTGATGCTGTTGTGAATTATTACTGGGATGGCAAAACTTGGAATTATCGTGTAGATTTTGATGGAATAATTAGATCAAATGTTATTGAGGCAAATTATGGCAAATTGGATGATGCATTATTCCTAGTCTATGATTTGAATCCAGCTAGGTTCCAAAATGCATATGACCTAGCGAAATCAGACTATGATTTTTCGTTTCAGGACAAAGCCAGTGTAATAAACGGACTTGTCACTCATTCAGTAAAAGATGATGGTTCTCGTGAAAGCATTGAATCTATGATGACTTATGCATTCATAATTAATCAGAATCCTGCAGTAAGACTGTATCAAGATGATACCGACATAGGATATCTTGAAGACATGAAGGTTTTTTATGAGAAAGTTATTTTTCATCATAAACGTGAATATGGATATGTTTATGGTGTAAATGCTTACACACTTGAGGATGTTGGATTGGGTTCAGATTTAAATCAACGTGCTGTTGGAATGATTGGAAATAAAATCAATTTATCGTTCGTTCCATCAGATAATGTGAAGATTGTATGGACCAAAATTGGAAATTTTGAGATCAGAGAACCATTTATAGTACATTTTAACGAACCAGGAAGATTTAACGCTATCAACTTTGATTATAAAGAAAAATCCATATTTTTTGAAATAATTGAAAATAAAGGAACAGTCACATTTTCAGGTGCAATAAAGAGTGTTTTAGTTGACGGTCAAAATTATTCTAATTTTAACAAAAATACATTAAATACGTTAGAAGGCAAGTATAGCTATAAGGTTACATTGTTAGATTAATAACATTTATTTCAATAATTCAATCTGTGTGAAATTATGCGTATTTTACAATTACATTGTGATAGTATAGAATATACACCAACAAAGAAGGAAATAAAATCTGCAGAGGAAATAGAACCTAAAAAAACTCGTATAGAAGATGTTGTAGTGTGTTTTACTGCAATTGAGGAGGATGATGATTCAAGTGTTGCAAAAAATGCAATCATTGATATTCAAAAATCAATGAAGCAAATTGGTTGCAATAAATTACTACTTTATCCATATGCACATTTAAGCTCTAATCTTGCATCGCCCGGTACTGGTCTTAAAATTTTAAAAGAAATGCAAGAATCATCTATTGGAATTGAAACAACGCATGCACCATTTGGATGGACAAAGGCTTTTAGTATTCAAGTTAAAGGGCACCCACTTGCAGAAAGTTCCAAAGTTTTTTCTAAGGATTCAACTAAAGAAAAAATATCTACTGCATTAGAATCAGAGTCAAAGATCAAATCATATTGGTATATAATGACACCAGATGGTAAAATGGAGGAATTTGAAAAATTTAATTTTTCAAATCATAAACAACTTGAAATACTTGCAAAATATGAATCTGTGAAGAAAAGAAGTGTGGATGAACCTCCACCACATGTAAATCTGATGAAAAAACTTGCAATTGCTGATTATGAACCTGCATCTGATTCAGGAAATATGAGATTTTATCCTAATGGCAGGTTAATTAAATCTCAAATTGAGCAATATGTTACAGATAAAATTCGTGATTATGGTGGTATTGAAGTCGAAACACCAATCATGTATGATTCACATCACCCAAGCATGGAAAGTTACTTTAACAGATTTCCTGCTAGACAATACAGTATAGATTCAGAAGGCAAACACCTTTTCTTAAGATTTGCAGCATGTTTTGGGCAATTTTTAATGGCTAGTGATTTTCAGATGTCATACAAAAATTTACCATACAAACTCTATGAACTTACTCGTTATAGTTTCAGAAGAGAACAATCTGGTGAACTTGTTGGTTTAAGAAGACTAAGAGCGTTTACCATGCCTGATTGTCACGCATTTTGTAAAGATGTGACACAGGCTATAGATGAATTTAGAAAAAGATTTGATCTTTCTCGTGAAGTTTTGTCAGGATTGGGAATTGAGGAAAATGATTATGAGGTTGGTATCAGATTCACTGAGGATTTTTACAACAAAAACAAGGAATTAATCAGTGAGATGGTTTCAAAAGTAGGAAAACCAGTTTTAATTGAAATGTGGAAAGAGAAATTCTTTTACTTCGTACTAAAATGGGAATTCAACTTCATTGATAATTTAGGTAAGGCTAGTGCATTATCAACTGATCAAATTGATGTTGAAAACGGTAAACGCTATGGCATCACATTTACCAATGAAAAAAATGAACAGGAAAATCCAATAATTTTACACAACTCACCATCTGGTGCTGTGGAGCGAGTGATTTATGCATTGTTGGAAAAGTTTGCTAAACAAGCAAAAGAGGGTAAAAGACCACAATTTCCACTTTGGTTAGCACCTACACAGGTGAGATTAATTCCTCTTAAAGATGATTTTCTAGAATTTACTAGTAAACTTGCTAGTGAATTAACTGAACAAAATATACGAGTTGATATTGATGACAGGAATGACACAATAGGTAAGAGAATTCGAGATGCAGAAAAGGAATGGATTAGTTATGTTCTGGTTATTGGAGAAAAAGAAGTTAATTCTTCTAGTTTGAGCATTCGTGATAGAACCACTGGTGATGTACGTCAACTTTCTATTGAGGATCTTGTAAGAGAGATTAAAAATGCAGTAAATGGAAAACCTGTTTCAAAATTAAATTCAGCAATTTTACTATCTCAAAGACCACAGATAATGGTGTAGCAAAATGAGTTATCTGGATCTTCACATGACAAATTCACCATTGATCATTAATCCTAATAATGATTCTGAGTCTGTAGCTGTCATTTTTGGTGTACCATTTGATTCGACACATTCGTATAAACCGGGCTGTCGTTTTGGACCTGATGCAATACGTGACGCATTTAATAATATAGAAATTTTTCAGCCAGAATTTGGGGTTGATTTGGAGACTGCAAATATCACTGATCTTGGCAATACCAAACATACAGTTGTTGCGACTGAAATGTTACAAGTGGTTGAAAATATTACTACTGAATTAAAAAAACAAAATAAGCAGATAATAATTTTGGGCGGTGAACACTTGATCACTTTAGGAAGTTTTTCATGTTTTCCAAAGGATACTGGTTATGTAGTATTTGATGCACATTATGATCTACGAGATGAGTATGCAGATATCAAACTCAGCCATGCTGCATATCTAAGGAGATTAGTGGAAAAGTGTGGTTCAGAAAATATTGTTCATGTTGGTGCAAGAGCATTTGTTAAGGAAGAACTTGCGTTTCTTCAAGAGCATAATATCAAAACAGTATCAGATAAGGAAATTCGTAGTGGTAATGGTGTCAAATCACTAAAAGACATCACATCAACTTTTGATAGTCTTTATCTGAGCATAGACTTGGATGTGTTAGATCCCGCATTTGCGCCTGGTGTCGGTAATCCTGAGGCTGTAGGAATATCATCTAGAGAATTATATGATTTAGTTACAACGTTACAAAACAAAAAGATAGTAGCTGCAGACATAGTAGAGTTAAATCCAACTTATGATAATGGGGCAACTGTATCTATAGCCGCAAAAATGATATCAACAATTATCGCAATGAATCTGAGTAAGTGATATTATTGTTAAATAATTTACGTGATTCATTGCAACCACATCTTGAAAAAATAGGTAAAAGTTTTGCATCTACTGGCATCTCACCAAATGGGTGGTCATGTATTGGGTTAGTATTTGCATTTGCATCTGCAATTGTTTATGGATGGAATATTGAATTTTCATTGATCATTGGAGGTGTAATTCTACTTGTTGCCGGATTTTTTGATATAGTTGATGGCCAAGTTGCCAGAGTTTCTAAAAAAGTTACTAGATCTGGTGGCTTTCTTGATTCAGTATTCGATAAGATAGCAGAAGTTGCTATCTTTCTTGGAATATTAGTTGGTGGTTTTGCTGAACCATATTTGGTATTCTTAGCGATTACATTTTCACTACTTGTGAGTTATACACGCTCAAGAGCAGAATCATTAGGAGTAAAATTACAAGGGATTGGAATTGGTGAGCGAGCAGAAAGACTTCTTGTAATTGCTATTATTGGAATTATCGGGTTTATGGAATATGCTGTAATTATTGTGATAATAATTGCAGCTATCACCTTCATTCAAAGAATTGTTGTTACTGCAAAAGCATTAAGAGAATAATATTATCTAAGTTTAGTACGTTCTCTTCTTTTTGCAGATGAACGAATTTTTAGAATTTTGAAGTGAATTGCACAGGATATGCAATACCATTTTAAAATTTTAGGAGATGCAATATATGTTCCCTGAGCTCTAAGTTCTTTAGCAAGTTGGTGTTCAACCAGACTAAGACGGGATGTAACTTTTTTTGCTTTATCTTTCGGTACTGTTTGCCCACAATTTGTACATTGAACAATACCTGAGGAACCTTTTCCACCTTTCTTACGTCCTCTACTAACACGCTTAGATGGCATACAGTTAGATAATTATCCCCATTTATAATCCTGAGGATAAAATCAGAATTAAATGAAATTAGATGTTATCTCACATTGTACCATTGATACAATAGAGATCAATGATTCAAAATATGTTGTTCCTGGAGGTCCTGGTTGTTATTGTAGCCTAACTGCTAGAGCTTTAAAATTTAATGTTAAATTGCATACAAAATTTGGTCCTGATTTTACACTTGCCGATTATTTAACTGAGCAAAAGATTGTATTTGAAAATGCATTCTCAACTGAACTAACTACACAATTTACATTACGATTAGTAAATTCAGAAAGAACATTATTTTTGAAAAATAAATGTGAAGCAATTAACAATGTTAACTTAGATACGGACAGCATAATAATTAGTCCATTATTTGATGAAATTCCATTTGATCTGTTTGAAAAAATTAAAAACGATGCAAATTTTGTTTTATTGGATCCACAGGGTTTTTTGAGGCGTGTTAATTCAGAAAATAAGATATATCTTAAACAAACAAATCTAAATTTATCTGGTATATCAGCGATAAAAGTAAATTCTGATGAACTAATTTCACTTACAAACAGTTCGAATCTTGATGGAATAAAAATTCTTCAAAAAAAAGGGATAGAGAACGTGATTTTAACTGATAAACAAAACATAACACTACTATCAGAAAATAAAATTTATACAATAACATTACCAGATATACAACTTAATGATACTACTGGTGTAGGTGATATTTTCTCTGCAACATTTTGCTGTACAATGTTAAAAGAAAAAGACGTTCTTTGGGCGCTTAGTTTTGCAGGTGGTGCAGCACAGGCTGCATTGGAAAGTGGACAAATTGGCTTGGAGAAGATTCCCTCAAAAGCTGAGATAGAATCTAATGCATATTATTTTTATAACACAATCAAGTTTAAGGAGATTTGATTTTTATTGTACGATGAAAATTGAGTAGTATGCGTATTGGTATTGCTGGAACACAAACAACTGAACTCGTAGCAAAATCAATTAAGGAAACATTATCTGATGTAGGTTTTGAGTCATTTTATTTCAAAAACAATTCAAAAATTATGATGGCTGATTTGGTAATTGTTTTAGGTGGTGATCGTGGTGTACGAAATTATTTTCATAGTGCATTGGATGCTGATACACCAGTTTTAGGGATAAGTGAATCAGAATCTAATGGCGTATTAGCCCAAATTGAATTGAAAGAACTTCCTTCCTATCTTAATCGTATCAAAAAACAAGATTACGTTATAGAAGATGTACCAAGGATTGGAGTTAAGGTTGATGGTAAGAATACATACCCTGTTCTTAACGATGTGGCTGTTTTTACATCAAAAAGTGCTACATTGATGGAACATATTTTACGAATCAATGGAGAAGAGGTTTGGCATGACAGCAGTGATGGTGTTATAATCTCTACACCAATTGGTTCTTCTGCATATTCAATGTCAGCAGGTGGACCTGTTATTTTTCAGGCTGCAAATGTATTTGGAATTATCTCAGTTAATTCTTTAGATATAACTAGAAGACCAATCATAGTTTCTGATAATAGCATTATAGAAATTGATGAAATTTCATCTAGATTACATTGTGATGTAGTTTTAGATGGAATGGATAGATTGAAAATTAATAATAAACTTGAGGCAACAAGGTTCACACCACCGGCAAGGATTATTCGCATGAAATCTGATTCTACAGCTATATCTGCACTTGCAAACAAAGTAAAACTAGCTGAAGAATTATTGGCTATGCCACCAAGCTCTAAACTGTTGCTGAAAATATTAGAGTATGAAGGTTCTATGACACAGAAAGAGTTGGCATCAAAAACATTACTGCCGGATAGAACAGTTAGATTAGCTATGAAGCACCTAATGGAGAAGGGATACATAAAACGAAAGGTCTCAATGCAAGACGCTAGACAAAAAATTTACGAAATCGCAAACTTGGATTAGTTTTGTGAAGATGCTGTAACAAATGTTTTAAACGCATCTTCTGGAAATCCAGGCCTACTGTTAAACTCTGGATGATATTGTACACCTAAAAAGAATTTGTGTGTTGGAACTTCTAAAATCTCCATTCTTTTTTCATCGTCACTTTCTCCTGAAAAAACCATTCCTTTTTTTAGGAATTCTTCACGATATTTAGTATTGAATTCATATCTGTGTCTATGCCTTTTGAAAATTTTATCAGAATTGTATATTTTATGTGCTAATGAATCTTGATTAACTCTAATTTCATTTGCACCCAACCGTAACGAACCACCCATATCAGTTTCATCCTTCTGCTCAGGCAAAAGATCAATAATTGGATACTTTGTATCAGCAACAATCTCAGTAGAGTTTGCATTTTCAAGATTACACATTTTACGACCAAATGCAATTGCCGCCAGTTGAAAACCAAAACAAATTCCAAGATAAGGTATGTTTTTCTCCAGCGCGTATGTAGCTGTATCAATTATTCCTTCAGAACCACGTGTTCCAAATCCACCAGGTACTAACACACCATCAAAATTATCAAGCTGCTTCAGATTTCCATTGAGTGTTTCCGAATCAATCCAATCAATATTAACAGATCTTCCAATTGATGCAGAAGCATGTTTGAGTGCCTCGTTAACACTAACATAACTATCTGCTAATGTGACATATTTTCCAACCATTGCAATTTTAATTGTATCGTCTGTTTTTTGTAATGAGTTGACGATCTTATTCCAGACGTCCCAATTTTTTGAT
>Ga0315336_1003967_pt1 | contig 18591 bp, 15 predicted proteins | sample ASW5metaG_FD_204512 | JGI IMG/M metagenome (GOLD analysis project Ga0315336, IMG submission 204512) | Ammonia-oxidizing marine archaeal communities from Monterey Bay, California, United States - ASW #5 | ecosystem: Environmental > Aquatic > Marine > Intertidal zone | place: USA: California... | reverse complement strand
GAGGGGGGACTTCCAATGTCGGGGGCGGATAAGGCATTTCGGAAAGTGCCTGTTCGGCAGCGGACATAGCCTCCAGGTGTCGCTCGGAACTTTGATTCAGCCATTTTGCTGTTTTTTCGCCGCCACCGGCAGCCTTGGCAGTATCTTTCGTCATATCTTTCATCCCGCCGCCCGCTTCCTTGATCCCGGATCCGGCCTCTTTCGCCGCGCCGGCGGTAGCATCCTTCAATCCGTCTCCCACATCCTCGAGGTCACCGGTGAACGCTGCTTTCGCCGCGCCGAACAAGCCGCCGCCGACCTTACCAACTGTCTTTGCGGCGCCTTTGCCAAGGTCCTTTGCTTCTCCCGCCACGCCCCCGGCCATCTTCATCGCCGCATCCGTGGCACTCCCGGCGAGATTCATGGCCAAGCCGGTTGAAAACCGGCTGGCGACACCCAGAAGAATCGGACCCAGGTCCACTTTCGGTTTTTCAATGGGGCCATGGACGCTGAATGGGTATTCGTGCTTCTTGTCGGTAGATGCTTTGCCATGCAAATCGATGGAAGTTGCATTGAGCGCGACCGAGAATCTTCCGTCGAGGCCTTCACCCCCGACTGCCCTTCGCGCCGTATTCGGGACGAGTGTGCCGAGCGTATCCAGCAGGAGTCCGGTCAGCTTCGCCTGGGCGTTTACGTTCGGAACTCCGGCGCCAACCTGACCAACATTCGCCCGGAGCCCGAAGGCCGCGGGCGGGTTATCGCCCTGGTCGATCAAGAAGTCGAGATTCATGGAGGATGTTTCGACCGGAGGATTTTCAAGAAAAGCCATGATGTTTTCACCCGCGATATTCAAATCTTTGATGTTTATCTCGATAGGAACTTCATCGCCCAACTTTGCATCCGTGTAGGCAATGGAAAAATCCGTGAGGCCAAGCGCGGCGAGATAAACGCCGACGGGCGCGCCCGCTTCCGGGTCGTCGGACGTGTCCGGCGTGTCGGCCACTTCCGATGGAGCGCTCGTTTCCGGCTCAGATGTCGGCGTCAGGCGGGTGGCGCTGAGAACGCCGTTGGTATCGCGAACGAGATGTGTCCGAAGTCCTTCGATGTCGAGACGGTTCAGGCTCACGATATTGTCAACGAACGGCTTTGAGCCGATATCCAGGTGAATACGCGGCACCTCGAGCAATGCGTCGTCGCCAAATCCGTCCGGCTGGGCGATTTTGATTTCTTCCAGTGTTACTCCACCCTGGTTCATTGTAACCGCGACGTCCTCTCCAATCTTGACTTGGCAGCCGTCGAGTTGAACGCCCAGCAGGCCCAGGCCGATCTTGCCCGGAAGAGATACCGCGATATCACGGAGAGTGAATTCCAGTTTTTGCGCGTTCACTTCCGTGGATTCCCCGAGTTGAACTTCGCAATTCTCGAGGAGGACGCCGAAATCGCCCAGATCGACTGACGAGGGCACCGCATCTGTCGACTGGTCCGTATAGGTGACTGCCACGTCGCTCACTTTCAGATTCTCGAGGGCAATGGACAACGGCTTTGACTCTTTCGGCGTATCATCGGACGGTTCTGCGGTAGCTTCTTCTTCCGGGGAGGGAGGCGGACCGAGCCGGGTGACGTTGAGGACACCGCTTTCGTCCTTGATCAGGTTGGCGGTCAGCCCATCCAGCTCGACAGCCTCAATGACAATCAACTCTCCGCCGGTTAGCGATCCCACGTTTACCCTGGCCGTGACCCGCTTCAGTTCCAGCAGTGCCGTGTCGCCGAATCCATCCGGTTGTCCGATTCGAAGCCCGTGAATTGCCGCGAATCCCTGGCCCAGTTGTAACTCAATGCGTTCGAGAGACGCATCTGTCTGCAGGATTCCGGGAAGTTTTGCATTCACAATGCTTGTCGCAATGGAAGGCAGCTTCACCCATACGATGGCAAGAAGAACGACAAGAATCAGCAGGAGGCCGAGGGGAATCTTCCACCAGAGACCGCGGCGTTTTCGTTTTACGTTTCCAGGGGATTCGTTTGAAGTGTTTTTGTTCATTGTCGCTCTTCGACTAATGCAAGTCTTCGTCCTTCCAGTATTTCGTTCCAGATACCATCGCGCTGGCCATCAATCCGGCGTCCGTAAGTTGATAGACTTCGATCCCTTCCACGAACGAAGCCTCGCTCTCCGCGGCGGCTCCCTTGTCGTCGCTCTTCGCGGCTGCCGCTGCCTCCGCCCCAAACGACCACCCTTCCTCAACGAACTGGTGAAATTTGTCGCGATCGTGAAAGATGAAAATCGTCCGAATATCTTTGGCGCCCAGGCCCAACCCGACGCCGACTTCGGCCATCCGCATAAAGGTTTCAGCCCCTGATTTGTTGTCCACGGCAATTCCAAACCCATTGCCGCTGCCGAGGGCAAAGATCTTGATGTTGATATTGCTGAATACCGCGTAGCCCTCGGAACTCTTGATACTCTCTTTCGCGGCTGCATTCTCAGCGAAAAGGCTCGTGAGCGCTTCGCGCTTCATATTGTGCACGTACGCGCGTTTTTCCTCTGCGGTCTCGCCTTGCGCGGTCGCACAGCCGGAGAAAAGGGCCATCATCATCAAGCTTGCAGCAAGTCCTGCCAAGGCAGGCCGGAATGCATTCCGTAGGGTGATGGCGGAATCGCCCCTTTCGGTGTTTCGGTTTGAAAGCCCCTTGCTGGATGCGTGAATCATTCTCGTAGTCCCTTCCATGGTTGTGATCAAGATCCCTATCGGCGGTTTTTCTTGTGTATCCGGGAGGGAACCTAATCCAGACCGTTGCGAAGCGCAATCCGAAAGTAGGTGATCGACTACTTCGGATGTCGAAGAATTCCGATGCCATGAACTGTCAGACTGACGTGCGCGACGCCCTGCCAGAACAGGAGAATGGTAGCGCTCCACGAGATGCGTCTGACCCAGGACCGTACCCAATCCTCAATACCCAGGAAATCGACGATCGCTTTTGTAATTCCCTGCCGAAACGCCTCAACGTGAGCAATAGCCTCTTCGAACGCGGCATCGATTCGGCCGCTGAGCGAATTGAAAATTTCCACGTCCGCAATTTCTTGGCCATTGGTTTTGATTTCGGCCCACAGGCCCCGAATTTCTTCCAGGATTCGCAAGGCTTCGCCCATTTCGGATCGCCCGGTCCGAAGCGCGGTGCGGAGATTTCCCGGCTCAATGGATAGGTCTTCGAACAGCGATGTTGTGGTGCTTACTCTCTCAACGATCTGATCAGCAAAGTCGACCGTCATTTGCGCGATTACGATCCACGAATTCACTCTCTCGATTCCGCCAAGGAATTCTTGTTCAAGCTCGGCCAGTTCGGCCTGGCCCGGAATCGCTTCGACCACGAGTTCGGTAACGCGTTTCTGAAATCGGTCGCTTACCTCGCGAGCCTCGGCGCGCAGTTTTTCCATTCGTGCGATTGATTCCTGTGTTCGGTTCTCCACGAAAGTCAAGCCGGTCCCGATTCCGCCGAAGAGTTCGGACACTACGGTATCGACGCGAACAACGACGACCCAGGTTCCAATGAGGCCGGTCACGCAGGCCGCGACGCCCGCAGATCCCAGGAGGGTCAGGAGAATTCCGAGCGCCTTTCTTTGCCAGTTCATGAGCTAGCCCGCATTGTTGACACTCTTTCTACTGCGCGAAAGGATGTAACGCGAAATCAAGGAGTTGGGCCCGGGCGTAGGGCCAATCGTGTGTCTACACGCCTTCGCCCGCCGCCCGGGCCCAATTCCTCGACTTCGTGCAACCTTCATTCGCTCGATACGCATCAGTCTGAACAATGCGGGCTGGGGAATGAAACCACAAATTGCACCCGAGACTCTAACGCAACAGAATACCTTGGGCTTCGCAGGTGCGCGGAGTGCGGAGTGCTCCGGCCGGTGGGAACGTATCAAACCTCGTCGTCCGGGAGCCCCAGCCAGGCTTTGGCCTCATCCATGTTCTTGAATACAGTCAGGTCGTGCGCGTGCTGGTCGGTGAGGAGTTGATACATGCGGGCCATCCCGTAGGTTATATCGTTGCCGGCGACGATGGCCCGACGCGAACCTTCGCTGAAAGGATTTCTTTCGGCGAGAATCCGGATGCCTTTCTGGGTCATCTGGAAGTCGTCGACGTCTGTCAGGTCGAGGAGTTGCCAGAAGGAAGACTTGAATAGCGGGTCCTGACTGAATTGGTCGCGGTGGACTATCGTGGCTTCATCGGTCATAGTTCCCGATGCCTTGCTGAATACGATCCCGCGTTCTTTATTGATGATGTACTCTATCGACATGTACACACTCTGTGCATCATGGAGAATTCCCCGGCATTGCTGATGGCAATGACCCGCCGCGTTCGATCTCGTAGCTTGCAGGCATTTCCTGCTCTCTATCGGATCCAGAGACTATTTCTGATTGACGAATCGGCCGACCGGGGCAAGAAGACCATCCAGCCACCGCTGACAATCAACACTCTTCTTGTATCGGCTCTGGCGGAAAAATGCAATGAGAAGTTTCGCTGAATCAAATGTTTCGAACCTGGCAGGGACATCCGGCCCGTGGTCGGAGCAAGCAATGGGAAAATGATCATGTAGAGTCCGGGTTCACTCCGTGATCTTCTCCTCCTCTCCTTTTGCCCCGCCAGGGGTCGCGGGCGGCGTGCCGCGATGCTTCAATCCTCGCAGTTTCCAGGCCGCGAAAGCCGCGGTCAGAAGCAGCGTAGCCAAAAAGTACCCGGGCCAATATTGCATCGCGTCCACAAAAACAAGGTCTTCGATTACTGAGATCTCAGCGTCCGGGTTCTCGGCGCGAACTTCCGGACGCCGCAATGCGACCAGCAGGGAGTATAGAATACCGATTCCTGCGTATCCCAGGTTGAAGACCAGCCCGCGGAAACTCAGAACCGTGGCACGCCGGGACGCGTCGGTGATCGAGTTCAAGTAGTGGCTCATGAAGAACATGAGGAGGAAGAAGGCCGCGAAGATCGGGATGACCGGTAACAATCCCAGGTAGGGGGTTCCAAAGGTAAGGCCCCAGATTCCGAGCCAGGAGAGGCTCGCCATGAGCAGGACGTTGAAGCGAGGCGATCGGGTCTGCGTGAGCCTTTTCGCCCAACCGGGAATGATCAATCCGAGTAGTGAAAGAGCCGAGCCGATGATGCCGAAGCTTGCTTCCGGAAGTTGGATCACACGGTAGTATTGGCTGCTCATGGTCAGGAACAGGCGGATCATGCTGTCGAATGTTACGCCGGTCAGAATAATAACAAGGGCGGCTGGAGTTTGAAAAATCCATAGCCCCGTTCTCAGGGTCATTCGGGTCGCATTCCGAAGTGCGCAAGAAATGTCCTCCCTGCAAATGCGGAAACCCTGCGCGCCCGGGCTTCTCACATCTCTCATGCGGAGGGCTACGCAGAATGCGCCGATCGCCGCCAGCAGGCACAGCACGATGGGGAAGCGGAGCGTGAGGGCCTGCGAGAGCTCGGCGGTACCCCCCAGCATGTGAAAAACCCTGTTCATCAGGACCGGGTCGTAGACGGTGGCCCCAACGGTCGACGAGACGACGAAAGCGATTGAAGTGGCGTGCATCTGCCGTTCCAGGACCCTGGGCCAATCGGTGACATCCCCGCCTTCCGCGAGCGAATCGTAGGCGAGCGCCTCATCCGCTCCGCTTGCCGCCGCTTCCGCCGCGCCGCTGGCAATGCGGTTGATCAACAGGAGAGAGAATAGCAGGGGCGACGATCCGACCGGTGCGAGGATGAGTACCACCATCTCAAAAATCATCAGGCCCGCCGCGGCCACCACCAGGTTGCGCCGCCCCACGATATCCGCCAGGGCTCCGGATGGAACCTCCAGCAGAATGATCGAAGCGGCCCAGGCAACGTTCAGTAGCGCAAACTGGTCCAGGCTGATGCCCAGGTCCAGAAACAGGATGGTGAAAATCGGGTAGTAAAATCGCGCGCCGAAAAGGACTCGGAACCAGATGAAAAGGCGGACATTCGGGATTTGGAACGGTGAGGCCATGATGGTGCGTTGATGTTCGGGCTGAGTATCGAGTGTTTGGTCTTCTGCATCGAGTATCGAATTCGACCTTTGACCCAGCAGACCTTTTCGATTTGACTTGGCGGTGGCGGCGCGTACCGCGTAAGGTGGCGGGCCAGCCAAGCTGAGAGTTCCGTGAAGAGATTGGACCCCTTTTGACCCTGTATGGGTGATGCCAACGTAGAGAGCTGGAATTCGTTAGGTGGAACTTTCCCCGGATGCATTACTCCCTGATTTGATCAAAGCTAAGGAGACAACAAGATGGCACAGGCAAAGAAAGAACTGGGTGAAAGTTTCGGAACCCATTTTCCCGCATCCACAAAAATCTATAAGGCCGGCCGGCAGACGGGTGTGCGCGTCCCTTTTCGCACCATTGAGTTGAATCCTTCCCGGAGCGTTTCCGGATCAGTGGAAAAGAATCCCGCATTCTGCGTCTACGACACCAGTGGACCGTGGACGGATCCTGATGTGGAACTGGATGTTCGCAACGGCCTTGCCGAATTGCGCGGCGACTGGATTGCGGCTCGGGGAGACACCGAGGTATACGAGGCACGGGGATATCAACGCGGCGATGACGGGAAAAGTGGATCCCCGGCCCGGGAGCCCTTCCCCGGTCTTGCTCGCCGCCGCCGCCGGGCGGTTTCCGGCGGCAACGTGAGCCAGATGCACTATGCCCGGAAAGGGATGATTACCCAGGAAATGGAATACATTGCATTGCGCGAAAATCTGGGCCGTGATGCGGAGGCTGAGAGCACCTATCAATCAGGCGTCGACACCGCTCTTCAGGGCGCTGCCCAGACCGGGCCTACCGACGGAATGAATCATCAACATCCGGGTCAGGCCTGGGGCGCGGCGATGCCCCGGCACATTACCCCGGAATTCGTTCGCGACGAGGTCGCGAGCGGCCGGGCAATCATTCCGTCCAACATAAATCACCCGGAAAGCGAACCGATGATCATCGGGAGAAACTTCCGGGTGAAAATCAATGCCAACATCGGGAACTCCGCGGTTACTTCGAACATTGAGGAGGAAGTGGAGAAGATGCGATGGGCAACCCTGTGGGGCGCCGACACCCTGATGGACTTGTCGACCGGGAAGAACATTCACGATACCCGGGAGTGGATCATCCGGAATTGCCCGGTCCCGGTCGGAACCGTGCCGATTTACCAGGCGTTGAAAAAAGTTGGAGACAAGCCGGAGGATTTGACCTGGGAATTGTATCGCGAAACGCTGATCGAACAGGCGGAGCAGGGGGTGGACTACTTCACCATCCATGCCGGGGTTTTGCTGCGCTACATCCCGTTGACCGCGCGGCGGGCGACCGGAATCGTAAGCCGGGGCGGCTCCATCCTCGCGAAGTGGTGCATCGCGCATCACCGGGAGAATTTCCTCTACACCCATTTCGAGGAGATCTGCGAAATCATGAAAGCGTACGATGTGGCGTTTTCTCTCGGAGACGGACTGCGTCCGGGATCGATTGCCGATGCCAATGATGCGGCCCAGTTGGGAGAACTCGAAACATTGGGCGAGTTGACCGAACTGGCATGGAAACACGATGTCCAGGTAATGATCGAGGGACCGGGACATGTTCCCATGCAGAGCATTCATTCGAACATGAACTGGGAACTGGAGGCCTGCAAAGAAGCGCCCTTTTACACCCTGGGCCCGTTGACGACCGACATTGCGCCGGGATACGACCACATCACCAGCGCGATCGGCGCGGCGATGATCGGGTGGTATGGATGCGCTATGCTCTGCTACGTAACCCCGAAAGAGCACCTGGGACTCCCAACACGTGAGGACGTCAAAGCAGGCGTCATCGCCTACAAGATCGCAGCCCATGCGGCCGATCTCGGCAAGGGGTTTCCTCAGTCCCAGGCGTGGGACAATGCCATCAGCAAGGCGCGGTTTGAATTCAGGTGGGAAGACCAGTTCAATCTTGCTCTCGACCCGGAAACCGCGCGTGCCTTCCACGATGAAACCTTACCCAAGGAAGGTTCAAAGACAGCTCATTTCTGCAGCATGTGCGGCCCGAAATTCTGTTCCATGAAGATCACCGAAGATGTCCGCAAACTCGCCGACTCCCTGAAGAAAAGCGAAGAAGATGTGATTACGGATGGAATGAAGGAGAAGAGCAGGGAATTTGTGGAAAAGGGCTCCGAACTGTATCAGTAGGAGCCGGCGCGCGCCCTTTACACAAATCTCGGTGCTGGACAGACAAACTCCCGGATGGTTTGTCTCCGAAAATTTCCAGCATTCTGACGCAACAGATTTGGTGTGACCTCCATCCGCGCAGTAGAAAAAGTGTGAACGATGCGGGCTAGTTTAGCAGCAGTGCCCTCGTCTTCAGCAGCAGACGTTCCTCTGTGCTCAAAGCCTTCCGTTCCTCGAGCAACGCGGCGAGGTCCGCCGGCAAATCGGTGATAATGCTGTTCACCCCGAGATCGATGAACGTGGACATCATTTTACGGTCGTTTATCGTCCACACGTGAACTTCCTTCCCGCTGTTGTGCATGGTGGCAATGAATGCAGGCGTTGCCGTTCCCGTTGCCACACTTATGATCTCACCGTCGAGATTCGAGAGATTGCCGATCGATTTTGCTACGATCTGCCCAATTCGGAGGCGTGGTTCCAATTCTCTGACCCGTTGGAGGCCTTCGAAAGAGAGTGATGTCACGATGCATTCATCGAGAAAGTCTTCTTCTCGGAGAATGTCAACGATGCTCTGCTCGAAATTCAATTCCTTGCCGTGAAACTTCAGCTCGATATTCAACTTGATGCGCCCCCTGACCAGGCGGATCACGTCCTCGAGCTTTGCAATCCGTTCCCCGTGAAATTTCGGATCAAACCAGGAGCCGACATCGAGTTCCTTCACTTCGTCGTAGGTGGTTTCCCACACCTTGGTTTTGAGGTTCGCAATTCGGAGAAAGTCCGTGTCGTGAATCATGATGATGGTTCCGTCACCCATCTCCTGTACGTCGATTTCGGCGAAATCCGCGCCGTCTTCGATGGATTGCGCCACCGCCGTCATTGTGTTCTCGGGCGCGGTCACGGAACTTCCTCGATGTGCCGTAATTGTTACATCGTCCTCCAACTCGACACGTGAAATTGCGTAGGAGGCAATTCCGACCGCAATCGCGAGGACAACAAGGAGGGGAGTCCAGACGGCTGCCCCGGCGGCCCGGGCTTCGGTGGAGGGCAGGGCCTCCAATCCTTTTTGTCGTTCCTCGTAGGGAACAACCGAAGCATGGACGCCGTATCCAATGAGTGCATTGAGGGCAACCGCAAAGAATGTGGCGGCCCAGGATGCGATGAAGTACAGGGCAAAGAACAGTACCAGTGCCGGCAGGAGCAATGCGGTTTTCTCGGGCAGGACGTGAAAGACGATTTTGCCCAGAAGGTCGAATGAAGTCGTCACGAGGCCCGGAAGCAAACCTACCGCAATTCCGCTGCCCAACAGGAGAAGCGCGGTCGGAAATCCGATTGACCGCATCAGCGATTCGCTCTTGGCCAGGGCTTCACGAGGTTGCTTGTCTTCCTGGATGACGACCGGCAAGGCCAGGATCCACTTGATGTACAGCTTGCCGTTGACGAAAAAAACTACCAGGGCCATAAGACCTGCGATCCCAAGCGCGATCCACCAGACCGGAGGTTGTTCGGTTGTGAGATAATAGATGTCGTACGGCGACAGGAGTTTGACGTACGTAATTCCCACGACTGCCAGCGGGACGATCAGCCGGAGTACATGGGCGCCGATCTGGATGGCGCCGAGCTTGGCGAGACGGGGGAGATCGCGGACCATGATGACGAGCGCGGAGGCGGCGGTCAACCGGCGCCCGGCGTTCCGCGCGCGAACGATCAACATGATTCCTCCGTGTTCGGCGAATAGAATTGCAGCGGTCGATACGCCGAAAATCAGAAGCCAGAAAATCCCAGCGGGAGATAAAAGGAACCCTGCGATTTCTTCGTTTCCGATGCTCAGCCTGCCACTGGTAGAGATCAGCTTGGTCAGGATAAATGCCGCCAGGGGCGCTAGAGCGATGGCGGCCAGTGCCTTGAAAAAGAGGTCGAACGCGATCAGTGGGCGAATGCTTGCGAGCAGATCCTTCCTGGCTTGATCAACTATTTTCAGGATGTTGCGCATGATTTCACCATTCCAGTTTTACCCGTACTCCGGCAGTAATCGCACTCGGTTGATCGCCCCCGGAAGCATCGACGCCCCGATTCGAGAGAAACTCTACGTAAAACATGTCATCAAAGGTATTTCTCCAAAACGTATAGTGGATTCCGGCAATCAGTTGTCGATTCACCAGGCTGCCCGGGTAATTGTCATCGTCTGGAAGCAGGTAGTTGACCCCCGCGACAACACGGAGACGGGGGTGAGGGTCGATCCTACTGTAAACTTCCCAACCGAATGCGTCGAAGAAGAATCCTTCTTCATCGACTTCATGGTTTTCGAAATAGCCCACCGTGGAAACCGCGAGAAAGCGGTCCCTCATGTATCGCACTGCGAACGTCGCGGACTGATCATTGCCGGTGAATCCACGCTCTCTCATCTCCGGAGTGATGTGCTGGGGAGACGCGAGATTGTATGCCGCGCCGTAGCCCAGTCCGATTTTAAGAATCTGCATTGCTGAAACCCCGACGCCGTAGTCATAGTCGAACTTGCTTTCGAATCCGGGGATCTCGGTATCGGTTTGACCCTGCATGGACAGCTGCCACATCTCGCCGCGATACCGGATCTGCAGCACGTGATCCGCCCTGCCGGTGCCCGATCCGCCGCCGTCGGTGTTGGCATTGTAGACGCCCATGGAGGTTCCCCCGTACACCGCAAACCGGTCGGTCAGGCCGGCGACATCGTAGTAGGCCGACCAGTTCTTTCCCGCCAGCGCCCGGAACTGGTTACGGCGGTAGCCCGCGTAGTAGATTCGTGGTGTGATCGTCGAATTTGCGTCCCGCTCGGACGTATTCGCATCTCCGGAACTAAAGGCTTCAATCTGGTCGACGATGTTGATGCCACCTTCGGCTCGCGCGAAGATTTCGTTATCATTGGACAGGGATTTCTTCGCAATAAAGCCTACGCGGGACGCTCCATCGTTGATCTGGGTTCTTCCGCTCTCATGGGTCACGTTCAGACGAATGCTGGCGTAGAGAAGCAGCATGGACTTGATCTTCTGCACGATGCCGAGGATCTTCCTTGCCTCCGGCGCAAAGATGAACGGCGGCGGTCGCTCCTCGGCAAGCGCTTTCCGGTCATCCAGTTTATCAAGGAGGATGTCCTCTTCCTGGCTGCCGCGCGCTTCCGATTCCGGAAGGGAGGAGTCGTCGGACGATTTGGACTCTTCCGCCTTGAGTCCTTCTACGGTTTCCTCCGCAGAAACGCCAGTCTCCTCTCCAAAGGTAGAGACAGATCCGAGCAGAAGTACTCCGCATAGCAACCGGGAAGCGAAGGTTCGGCCTTTCATGCTGAGGGACGGGGAATTACCGTCTATTTCCCTGAAGTGCCGATCATTCCCTGCTTCCGCAGGTCGGAAATCACTGCCTTCACGATCGATGCAATGTTCTTCTTCTCGGATCTATCATCGGTCACGGATTTCTGGCCGGACCAGATGAGCTTCCTGGTTTCTGCGTCGTAGAGATTCGTTTCCAGGTAGGTTTCCAGGTAGTTGCTCACATACCCCGGCCCATGGGTATAGGTGTAGGACCAATCGTACATTCCGTAGAAACTTCCATAGTGGCTGGGGTACCTGACGGGTTGCTCGTAGCGAATTTTGTCTTTTTCGCCGACAACGCGTGTCACAATCACGGAGTCCGCCTTGAGCTCTTGTACAACCTGGTCAACCTCTTCCTTCGTGAGTTTTTCTTCTTTGGGCAGCACGCTGTAGCTGGCGGTTGCGGCCAGGCCGGCTGCGGCGAGTTGAGACACGAAGTGATCTTCATATCTCCTACGCACCGAGTCGCTGACATCCACGGCAATAATTACGGTTTTCCCGATATTTCGCCCCTCGAACTCGGGATCTGTCCAGGAGTCCATTTTAATGGAAGTGCAGGCGGCGATGAGGCAACTACACGCAGCCAGTACGATCATCGGGCGGGCAATCTTTTTCATAAGTTTTCCTTCTGCTTGTTGAGTCGTTACTAGGCTAAGAAACTGAAGTACCCCAGGGCAAGGCCTAGCACCAGCGCGAAACCGCCCACCACCGACAAAAACGCTTGCCGTTGGTAGATGCCGCCCATCGTGTGAATGATCAGATCGGGCAATGCGAGTATGAGAAAACCTTTGACGAGCGCCGCCCATCCCAGGAGGGTCAGTATGATTGTCCACCCGGGTGTCCAGTCATTGTGAAAGGTTACGATCAATACGCCCGCTGCAAGGGCCATCGCCCCGCCCAGATAAAGCAACGCCGGACTCTCCGAGAAATCGGCGATCATTTTCTTGTAATGTGCCGGGCGCACCAGCATGCCCACGCCAACAGCTATGTAGAGTGCTGCGAATAGTCTTCCGATGAGAACTGATGTTTCCACGAGAAGCGTCTCCCTTCTTGATGAATCCCGGACATAGATAGCACATTTTCCCGCGGGCTACGGATCGGAATTCAATGGTTCGAATTTGGTGATATTTACGGCGTAGCGGGGCACACCCGAATTGGACCGATACCGTACCAGGAGCCTCTTCGGAACAGGGGGCCCCTCGGAATCGATCCAGAGTTGCCAATCGGCGCCGGCGGTGGTGCCGATGACGTGATGACAGGGCCGACCCTGGATGTAGTGGAGTCCCATGTACTGGGCATGTGAGCAATCTTTCGTTACCAGTTCATGAAAATTTTCGTGCAGCAAGTCTCCCGCAGGCAACACCATTCGGTGAGAGGCGTACAACTGCGGGGCGAGAGTATCAAGAGTTCCCTCCGCGGGAATTTCAACCTCGTGGGGAGGGGTGCCCTCGACAATCGTAAAACTCACTCCGTCGTATCGCATGTTTCTGATGTGACCATTTGCGCCTCTTGACTTGAGTTTCAGTTTGTCGGGCCGAGTCACAAGGTATTCGTGCTTCGCGCGGACCTGGACCGGTCCATTCGGCGTGAGGTCCTCCCGGATATCATCGAGCGCCATGGAAAAATGCTTCAGATTCTGAAGGTAGGTACTCATTGCACGCACATGATTCAGGGCCGCCTCTTCAATCACGTTCTGCTGCGGCGGTGCTTCGGCCGCGCGACGCGCTTGATCTTCCCGCTCCCGTGCGCGCTGCTTTTCCTCCGCGCGCTCCGTTTCCAGATAGCTCTTGGCCTCTTCGCTCAAGTGCCGAACGTTCACCGTACCCAAGGCAGCCGGAACCCGGTATTCCTTCCGCCAGAACTCATCCTCGGCGGCTTGGACGCGCCGTCGTTCCGCGTCTTCCATGTTCTCCGCGCGCTTCTTTCTTCTGTAATCTCGATCCTTTCCAGGCCCCCGTTCTTTGTATTTGAAGGAACTGCCTCCCCATCCCCTCCATCCATGGCTGCGGCTGCGGCCACGGATCGTGATGTTCGCCTCTGCTTCACCGATGTCCGGCGGAACAATGATCAACAACCCCAGGGCAAGTAAGCTTGCCTGGCTAAAGAGAGAACGAATGCGCGGGCTCATCATTCTACCTCCTTTAGAGCGGCTATGATTTCCTCGAGTTCGACCCAATTCGCGTTGTTCGGGATGTTGGGCACGAACGCATCCGCCGGGATCGGCTCGAAGCGCCAGTTCGTGTAGTCTGCTTCGTAGTAGAGTACATCTGACCCTTTGGGGTCGCGCATGATCAACCGTGCTGGAGTTTGGGGGGAATCCTTCGCGACACACAATTCCCAGAGAAAATCGTCATCTTCGAACTGCAAATGGTCGTACGACTTTCCCTGCACCGTCGCCACCCCCACGTGTCGGCCTGCATCCGAAGTCGCCCGAACGGTTTCCAACACGTTGGAATAGAGAAAGTCATGGCCGGGTAGCAGGATATCGTGCTGGGTTGCCATCCAGTCCAGGAATGCGTCGAGGTCTTTGGGCGCCGCGGCCTTCGCCACCGTGCCCGCTTTCCTGTTATGAAGAGTCAATTCGCCCGCCGCGTACCAGAGAGCCAGTGAGTTGCCGCCCACGGTCCCTTCCGTGTATACTTGGTCTGGACGCCTCACCTGAACCGTATATCGCCCTTCCAGCTGCACAATACGATTATCGTCCGTGGGAACGTCGATCAGGTCGCGTGTCTGGAACGAGAATGAACCGGCGCGTAAGGTCTCCGTCATGGTGGACAGAACTTTTGTGGCGCCGGGTTTTATATGCGCGGGACCCTTCGCGTTTGCCGCGGCGACGGCGAACGCTCCCAGAATGATCAGCCCCGTCGTGAGACACTTCCTCATCTACTACTCCTGATTCTTTTGATTTCCGCAAATGTTCGACGGGATTTCGGAAACCGTGGTACGGGTTGTACTCGTGTCGAAAGTCTCGGTTCCGCGATCCGGAAAACGTTCATTCATTTGTAGTAAACTTCTCGTAAATTGTACACTGAAGATCCCGCATGGTGCAGAGACCGCCCCAGTCGCCATATTTCATGGGACGAGCTCCCGTCTTTCTCCTGGGTCCGAATTGCTCCCGGTTCATTGCAAAGACATTCTCCACGAAGTTCTTGCTGCCAAGCGCCACCCCGTCGCTCAGGTACCTTACGCGACACTGCATCAATTCCTGGGGACTCAATTTTCCGCGTTCATCAATCACCTTTCTCACCTTCTCCGGTGAAATTCCATGGCGTTTTTCCGATCTTTCTCCCCGTATGTAGAGCGTTTGACGGTACGATCGCGAAATCCGGCGCCAATCCCCGCCGCTTTCCCCTAATACCGCCCCGATCCCTTTGCGACTCCAGCGGTTCCCGGAAACCGCTTCCGCATACCCACAATACCGGTATTCTTTCGGATCCTCCACTAAGCCCGCGCGCACTGCGTTCAAATCTATGTAGGCAGCCATCGTTCGCAGGGCGTCCGGCTTGAATTGCACCAGCACGCTCTTAAACCGCCCTTCCCAAAGCGTGCCTTCTCGCTCGTGGTACCCGTTGAACCACTGGGTGAACCGCTGCTTGAGCGTTTTCATGAACTCTGAGAGATCGTACATGCGGCAGAGATACTGCTCGCGAAGCGCTTCGGCCCGATCAACCTTTCCCTCCGCTCGATACTTTTCGAGCAATCTTCGGATCTCGTTGACGTAACCCCTGTCGTAGATAAATCCAAGCCGTCGAAGAAGTGCTTCATCTGTAAGTTCTTTTTGTCGAGGTACTTGAACCAGAATATGAAAGTGGTTGGTAAGGATGGCGTAGGTAAGAATTCGTACCCCGCTGAATGCTTCTACACTTCGCATAACGGATCGGAACTTCTCCTTCTCCACGCTCCCAAGCACCATCTGCCGGTCCACGATCCGCGAAACGCAATGATATGCTGCCCCGGGATCCCCAATAATCCGCCTCATTCTCATCCAATCTCACCACCTTTCCAAACAAACGCTACCATTCCTCCCAACCCCGTCAACATATAACGGGCCTGTCCCTTTATAGGGTGATTTGGGGATTTTTTAGGTGTGTTGGTCTAGGTTGACCCAGCGCTCGAAGGCTTTTTCGATTTGTTGGGGTAGGGCGGCGGCGCGCTCTGATGTATCGCGGACTTTTTCCGGCGGTTGCTTGAAGAAAAGAGGATCGGCCAGCTCCTCGTGCAGCTGCTTCAGTTCGTCTTCCAGTGCTTCGATCTGTGCCGGCAGCTGTTTCCACTCCTCCCGTTCGAGGTTGCTGAGCTTCCTGGTCCCGGATCTTTTCCGGGTCATCCCGGGCATACCTGCGGTGATCGGATCCGAGATTTTTTGTCTGCGGACGGATTGCTCCTGCCAGTCGCTGTACCCGCCGACATATTCGCTTACCACTCCTTCGCCTTCAAACACCAGAGTACTGCTGCAGATGTTGTCAAGAAAGTCGCGATCATGGCTGACCAACAGAACCGTGCCGTCATAGTCCATGAGTTGCGCTTCCAGCAGTTCCAACGTGTCGGAGTCCAGATCGTTGGTGGGCTCGTCCAATACCAGTACGTTGGATGGACATGTAAAAAGACGAGCCAGCAGAAGGCGGTTGCGTTCCCCTCCCGAAAGACAGAGCACCTGCTGCCGTATACGTTCCGGTGAAAACAGAAAGTCCTGCAAGTAGCTGATCACATGCCGGGACTTGCCCCCGATCATCACCGATTCGTTTCCATTGGCCAGGTTGTCGAATACGCTCTTCGTTGGATCAAGCTGCCTGCGGTGCTGATCAAAATAGGAAACTTCAATCGTAGTGCCGTGCGAAACCGTGCCCGAATCCGGCGCATCTTTACGGAGCAGCAGGTTGAGGAGTGTGGTCTTGCCGCAACCGTTGGGGCCGATGATGCCAATCCGGTCGCCGCGCATGATCGACGTGGTGAAGTTCTTCAGAATTCGGAGGGAGTCTCCGTTTTCCCCGACATAGCTGTGTTCCAGATTCTTGGCTTCGATTACTTTTCGGCCCGATCGGGATGCCTGCTGAATCGTAATTCTCGCGTCATCGCTGCGTTCACGACGCAGCGATCGCTCCTTGCGCAGTCGTTCGAGAGCCCGTACGCGTCCTTCATTGCGGGTCCGGCGCGCCTTTATGCCCTGCCGAATCCAGACTTCCTCCCGCGCCAGTTTCTTATCGAATTGTGCCCACCGCTCTTCTTCGGCAGCCAACCAGGCTTCTTTCCGCCGCAGAAACGCGGGATAGTCGCAGTCCCACGAAGTCAGGTTTCCGCGATCCAGCTCCACAATGCGTCCGGCCAGGCGTTGCAAAAACGCCCGGTCGTGGGTGACGAATAAGAGGCTGCCGGTGAATCGTCCCAGAAACTGCTCCAGCCACAGAATGCTGTCGATATCCAGATGATTGGTCGGTTCGTCCAGCAATAATAGATCCGGATCGCCGACCAGGGCCCGCCCCAGCAGGCAGCGCCGCTTCTGTCCACCTGACAAGGTGTCGAAACCCTGCTTCTCCCCCAGATTCAGCAGGGAACAGATTCTCTGAACCGGATGTTCGCCTCGGTTGTGCGGGGAGAGCCCGGCTCGAATCACGTCGGCAACGCTGCAATGGATGTTTTCGGGAACCTGTTGGGTAAGTAAGGCTACCTGCAATCTTTTGTCGCGCAGGATGGTGCCGTTGTCGGGCGGCAAATCGCCGGCAATGATTCTGAGCAGGGTGGATTTCCCTTCGCCGTTTCGTCCGAGAAGACCGATTCGCTCACCGCGCTCGACGCACAGAGTTGCCTCATCCAGAATCGGATTGCCACCGAAAGCGATGGAGATGCTTTGACAGGTAATTAATGCCACGTCCTGATCCGCTATTCGAAATGCTCCCTACTTTGCGATGCGCCGACGCTTATAAGGCAGACGGGCGAGAAGGGCAAGTTTCCCCCAACGAACGAAGAGGGAGATCTTCATCACGGCCCACGATTGCGAAGCTGCGCGCCGGGCTCCCGAGCGAACAGGTAGAGCCTTCTCAACGATCGCAGTGCCTTGATGCCTGCATGCACCTGGTCGGCACCTTCGCAGGAAGCCGAACCGATTCTCTTGACGCGGAAACTCGTACTGAATAGGCTGGTTCGCAAAAGGATACACGCCGAATGTCCCGCCAAATTTCGCGAACCCGTTTTGCTTTTCAATCTATTATTGTCGGCATCCCGCTTGTGGTTTCCGGTTCGGAGGCAATGGCCGCCTCTGAACACTCTTCATACCACCCGCACCACGTATCCATTCCAATCGGCTGGCTCCAAAAAGAGGGCGGCCAGGATGCGTTTGCGTATGGCCTGGAATACGAGTACCGAATTACGGAAAAGATCGGAATCGGCGTCTTTTTTGAATCCGCGCAAGGTGAATTTGATCTGTTTACCTATGGAGTTCCCATCTTTTACCATCCCGTCGATCCGATGAAAGTGTTCCTAGCCGCCGCCTATGAAACCAAGGCCTTCGAGCACGAGTACTTTTTGCTTAGAGTGGGAGCGGGCTACGATTTTCATCATGGCAACTTTTCCCTCGGACCGCTGGGATGGTATGATTTTGTTGAGACTGGAAAGTATCTGGGGTTTATCGGGTTCGGCGCGGGCTACGGATTCTGACTCAAAGTTTGCGCCGTTCCAGATCGTATTTCCACTTTCTTGATACGATCTCGTAAATAGAGGAGAAAACAATGAATCTATCCATTAGCGAAATCATAGTTTGGCTTGTCGTCGGTTTGCTGGCTGGAACGGTCATCGGGCGCGTAGTGAAGGGAACGAAACAGGGTTACGGTGTCACCGCAAACCTGGGTATCGGCCTGGTGGGCGCGATGATCGGAGGGTTCCTGTTCAACCTGTTTCGAATCGATTTTGGAATGAGTTCAATCCAGATCAGCCTGCAGGACATTGTCTCAGCATGCGCAGGTTCGGCGCTATTTCTTGTTACCTTGTGGGGGGTGAAGAAGCAACGGACCAAATCGGCCGAGTCCAAGCCTGCGGGCTAGCCCGCATCGTTCACACTTTTTGTACTGCGCGGATGGATGTCACACCAAATCAAGGA
>Ga0315336_1003966_pt1 | contig 18593 bp, 13 predicted proteins | sample ASW5metaG_FD_204512 | JGI IMG/M metagenome (GOLD analysis project Ga0315336, IMG submission 204512) | Ammonia-oxidizing marine archaeal communities from Monterey Bay, California, United States - ASW #5 | ecosystem: Environmental > Aquatic > Marine > Intertidal zone | place: USA: California... | reverse complement strand
CAGAGCTTCGGACAAAATCGGCCAATTCAAAGAACTGGTGATCGACACCACCGCCAGTGCAGCGACGAGTGCGATCATGCAGCGAATTCTTTGCTGGGGAGTCAACTCACTCATGGCGTAACCAATCACCAACCAACTCGGGAGCTACGCAATATCTGTTCATGTGCAATCTTGAATTTTCATCCCAAATACATCTTGCTGAAGATCTTCAACGGGTAGTGGTCTTTCAGACGGTCTTAGTTAATTGAATTATCGGTTGGGGTGGGAGGATTTGAATCTCCGGTCCCTCCCTCACGAGTGCAGGAGTCTACTGGAACAAGTCCTAGAAACCCTTGAATTATTAGGTACTGACTCCACGCAAACAGACTTCGATGGACCGGTGAGGAGGAACAAACCAGATTTCGGCACATTTTCAGCATCCCCACCCCCTGGCGGGTAACAATATTCAGCCATTTTCATCTCACCGTCAAAGGCGTCGGACATTTTCTGCAAGACGGCGGGACAGAGCGGCAGCCCGGGGCCATCGCCGCCCTTATCAGCACCACGCCGCTTGTATCCATCGAACCGCTGCACGCGGAGTCCCCTCGCGGAATGCCGCGATAGCCGCCAAGGCTGCCGCGGAGGTTGCTGCCACAGAGCGAGTAGTAGCGCACGGCGATGTTGGAAATTCAACGCCGTCCGACGGGGGCGTTTCCTTCATCGGATCCACTCCGGAACGGCGCACGCCCTATCAATTAGCACGCGAGAACTACATTGCTCGTGCGTTTGATGGTGTCGATGATATCGACATTGATGACTTGCATCCTTTATTGGAAAGCAATGATTCCAGAGCGGTATACCCATTTAGCACCAGATTACCTGCATGATGCGGTGGCTAGCATTAAATATTCAGCACACTAGCAATTTTGAGCAAGATGGGGCTGGTGAAAATGGCCTAAAAGCAGTGGAAAATGGTGGGCGCGGCTGGATTTGAACCAGCGACCCCTGCCGTGTGAAGACAGTGCCCTCTTCATGGGTCTGTGCTAACACGAGAAGAATCAACTATCTGCGTAACTTCAACTGCTGTCTGAGGTGCTCCCTCAGTCGTAATAGTTATACACGGTGTGACACCAGTGTGACAAGGCGAACAGCATTTAAAGCCCGACAATTAGGTGCAGTAATCATCACGAGGAATAATGTGTTACATAGTTTGATTTACGATGACAGGCGTCGTATGTTGTTCGACATGGTATTTATTGTTAACTGAAAGTTCCAAATGTAGCGAGGCCATGTTTCCAATTGGTAAATAAGGCCCATTATGTGCCACCAATTCTATTGTTACTGCTTTATCTGGCGCTATGCTCATCGAGTTCAGTGGCATTTGCGAACGATCAGTGAATCGTAGTTCTCGTAGGACATTATCGGCGTCTTTAACGTAGACCACCCAAGCCATCTCCTGATGACTTTCACTGGAGTTAGTTATCAAGAAGTTAAATGAGACATATAGAGGAGACCCACCGTCTGGGCCTGGATTGCCGACAGTCGGCTGCCAGTCTCGCCATAGGTAGGGCGTACCTAGTTCAACTGAGATACCAATTGCTGGAAATCTTACAGAATTCCCTTCCCTATAGACTTCTTTAGCAGCATTGTGTGTTGGACTATCTGATCCAGCATCTTGTTGGGCCAAATTGGTTTTGCATCCACCGATAACAAAACAGGTAATACCCAGAAAAAATATTAATTTTCGTAAAATGAACATAAACCAAAGAACCCCGCAGTAGATTTCTTAAGTCTAACGAACAATCGATTGTATTAACCTATCAGTACGTTCCTCTAAGCCGGACACCTATGCCATAGTCGTGATGGTTGTCTCTGTGGAGGTAGTCTTGTGCGTAATAAGCAAACAACCCCAGATCCCGGTTTTTCTTAAGTGATGTCGAATATTGCAGTTGGTAATCAATCTGTCGGCCAGATGCCCCAAGATCAATATCCACCTTCCGGTTGTGCAACATGCCATCTGCATCGTAAAAGTCGCCGTGGGTTAACGTCATGTGGCCGCCATCAACCCTTAAAGGCTGACTGATAGAGAACTTGAGCTGGTCGGTATCGGTTATCCATCTTTGCTTTTCAAGACCCAAAGCAAATGCAGTACTGGTCAACTCATTGCTTTCAAGGGATAACAAGCCGTCACTGACCGTAGCTCCTCTGGAAAATGCTTTCGTAAATGATGTCGAGAGACTGTAATCCGCATCGACTTGATAGCGAGTCCCCAACGTAATGGCATTGGAATTGAATCCATCGGTAAAATGGAGACCACCTGAGCCGCCAGTGCCCAGTACACCATCTTCCTCTGTCAGGTAGGTCGCTGTGATTTGACCGGAGAGTCTTCGATTCTGACTGGTGCGCTTTAAAGATAGGACCAAGGCATCTGCACCAGGGGCATAGTTGCGATCTTCGACTGCAGATGTAAATGTGGTGTTGGATAATATGCCACTAGTGAGACTGAACAACTCGCCCAGCGGTTGGTGGACAAATCCATAAGCACCGCCATTGGCGATCGACCCCACCGGGTAGGTGCCCGATAGATTGTTGTTATTGGCCATCAAACCAAAGGTCAAACTCTCCGCAGTGTCAAGGTGCCTGATTATCTTGCCCTGGCCGAAGTCCCAGCCCAGGCCATCTCGTGCCTGATAACTCAGGTTAAAGTCAAGATCGGAAAGGCGAGGATGAGAAGGATCATAATGATCAGCGGATACGGTATAAGAAAAACCGTCTGGAATGTTTGTACTTGACTGATCGGGTGTATCTTCTGACTTTATCCATCGATTCAATATGCCGTCGTAACTTGGAGCAAAACTGGCCAGGGGAATCTGGAAGTCCCGATCATACTCGTCAAAAAAGGCAATTCTCTCTGGGGATAAGACTGCCAAGGCACTAGACACCCTAAGCCTTGAGCTTGACAGGGCATAGACCTTGCCGTTTTTGTTGAGATACCGTTCACCCAGTGGACTCATCGCTCTGTCTGCACGAACCAAACCCCAACCGTATACCGCATCGACCCCTGGAGCACCTAAGTCTTGCGCAGTGTGGAAAATAATATTGGCCACCGAACCTGCGCGACTTAACAAGACCGGCCAGTGGCCTTGCAACAACGCCACAACCCCTGTCACATGCGGCGCGGCCATCGACGTGCCGCTCATCGTGCAATAATGCGTGGTGCTTTGATCGCAGCCAGCAACAATATCGACGCCAGGAGCGACTACGAAGAAATGCTTGAACGCATCGCGTCCTTTACAGGATGTAGCCCAAGAGCTGCCATTCCAGCGACGAAAACAATCATTCCCAGGTCGGTTTGACCATGAAGCGATGTTCATATTCCGATCAACCGCCCCAACGATAATTAGATTTTTGAGGTCGGTATCTGGATGTTGAGAGGCTCCGCTCGCTGTGCTCCAGTAATATTGAGCTGAAAGGTTTAACCCATCATTACCAGCTGCTCTGACAAAGACCATGTTGCTGTATTTGGGTATCAGTAAATACATCCGCTCGTTAGACCAACTGTGGAATAATTCTCCAGCTGCAGTGGGGGAATAACTCATGTTGACGACACGGGCACCTGCACGATATGCATGGGAGATAAAAATGTCTTGTGCGTTTAATGGCATCCTTCCGCTATAAGTGCCCAAATAATTGTAGCCGAGGATTTCTGCGTCAGGTGCTACGCCAACAAATTGGGTTGAAGAAGTCGTCCCTCCGGACCATTTGTCTCCAGCGATGGTGGTGGCGACGTGAGTGCCATGGTCTGAATAGTAGGGAAAGTACGTATTGCCCGCCGAGTAAGTGGAACAAGGACCAGACAAAATGAGTTCGTAGTGGTTACATCGAATTACTCCCTCATCAATTACGGCGACCTTGACGCCTTCACCTTGTTCGGTGTCGTGAACGGATTTCACACCAATCCGTATCGTGTTCCAACGGTACGGGTCAGCAGATACTGTGTGCAGCGGCATGAAAAATAAGAAGCAGACCACCATTGATACAACCAAGACCAAAGTCTTCATCGTGAGTTCCTCCTTCTCTTCGTAACTATTCAATTCGCCTCTATTGGGCGATATTAGTATTGAGTTTACATGCCCTACCTAGTCGAGTTTAGTAATTGTTCTGCCTGTACATTCTCCTCGCTGTGCGGAACAGATATTCCTATTTATCTTTAGATCAAAAGGGGGTGGGGAGGGGGTGTCAAACTTAAACAAGCAATTGACGCTAAACGGCGGAATCCCTAATTAAGGTCGTTTTACGCTCAATTGTGGGGCGTCGGCCCACGCCTCTAAACCGCACTTTACGTTTTACGGATTAAGCGAAGTACCGCGCTGACGGGAAAGCCTATAAATAGAGGCTCCACTATCATTGGCGCAGCCTTCTTTTTACTACCTCTAGGTGGGAACCGAAACGGGTGGGGGACGTTCTGGCCTATTTGTACAGCGATGGCGAATAGATAAATAGTAGTGCAGTTTCTTTTGTCTACCTGACCACTAGACTATGTACACTTTCAGATTAAAAAGGGGGATCATTACGATCCCCTTTTTGTTTGACTATCCGACTACCTTTTATTAATCAAAAATTCGGGATAGATTGCACCCCAGTACATTACTTCTGAAGGAAAACAACCTAGAAATCCTTAGTTTCCTATCCCCAACCAAGTTCCTTCAGCGCCCAAGGTGCGTTCCAAATCTTGCACATCTTTTCCACTTTACCTTCCTCGTTCATTGTCAAAGCGTATACATAGTCAGTACTGGTCTGTTTCTGAGTTGGCTCAACCGGCCCCCCATCACCTACATGGGTAGCAGTAAAAGTTGCAAAGAATAGAGCAGTCTGACCTTGCTCGTCATAAGATGAGCTGTGGAGTTTGTAACTGCACCCTTTAAGAGGCCCATTCCCGACGGCTGCCATCCATTCGCAATATTCTTGGACTGTCGTAATTTCAGTCAGTGGCTCACACTGGGCTGTAAATAAGGCCTCGTCTGCAACGAATTCCTTACAACCCTCCCACCCCTTCAAGGTTTCACAGGCGTGAAACAAATCGGTCGCAGTTTGAAAGTGTGACATAAGTTTCTCCTTTCTATTCTCAGTAAGTCTTCAAATCATACCCGATATACCGTCTGTTGTTATCTACAGCGGCTTTCGTCGACGACCTATTAATTTGTTTTTGAGGTACTACAGAGACAATGTCTCGACGGTAGTTCCACTATCTGTCCAATTGAAGTAGTGGAAATTCTTAATCTGTACTGTTGTCCTTCCGTAGTGACACTATGAAAGTGTCCTACTCATTGAGCGATTGAGCTGTCACTATAATAATACGTCTCCCCCAAAGGTTAGACGATAAAAGTTTGGTGGGTCAGTGGAAAAAATATCAAGTTCAAATTCAATCAGCTTTTCCAGCCTTTCGAAAGGACCTTTCTTTTCAACCTCGTCTTGATCAGTTTGTAGTTCATCAGGGAAATTGAGCTTCATTATTTGTAATAGAAATCTAATGTTTTCTGCGGTATCAGTGATGACAACCTTGCCATGGTCGTATTGAATTGCATCTGGGTCTGGCAGATACATACCAGAAAGACGATTAGTCCTAATAGAACGTAGAGCGGTCTTGTAGGGCATCGATTCAATATCTAATACTTCTAGTATGAGACGTTGACCATCCTCAGACGATTTAGAAACGATCGTAGTTAATCGGCCAAGCCACTTCCGAAGTTCTTCGATGTCTGCTAACTCTAACTTAACGCCGAAAGACTCCTCCAGCTCGTTTGCGAACTCGATAAAATCTTGGAGGTGAGTCTCTCGTAGAGTCTGCAGAAATTCATCAACGATGGGCAGTATCTCCTCTACTGGTATGGCTTTAATTCGGTAGGCGACTAATTGGTAAAGTTCATCGAACTCCCATAATCGGGCATCTTCTGTAAACACCTTCTCGAAACTAGCACACCTAAACTTACCGGCTACATCTACATTCATAAACCATTGGTCATCAATACGGGTTGTATAGATTGGTGTAACCTCACAGATTCCATCATGTTGTATTCCATACAGCTTGTCTGTAGCGGCATCGTGCTCTATGTGCAGCCTACCCAAGTTCCAACTTCCAATTAACCTTTTATCGGTTTCAAAAGAATTTGCACCACTAACTAGATGAGTTGTGTAGACAGGATTACATCCAATTAACCAAGGTATAGACAACAAGAGAAAAAATAGTCGCCTCATTGAATTAACGCAGACTCAATTACCTAAGTTGGGTGAATGTAATGGAATTATCATCATACAACTAATGCGATTTTCGGGTCCAGTTGGTGTTCCACTTGCTCTCCAATTGAAACAATAGAAGCTCTTAAAAAGTAGTATTATCAGCACTAACACAGCCCGTTAGAGGCTGATTAAGTTGTACCGAAGAAAGAGAGAGGTTCTATGGCCAAGCGTTTAGTTTTAGTTTTATCAGTGTGCCTAACAGTGTTGCTGATCTCCTCTTGTGGTGGCGGTGGCACAAGCAGTGGGGCAGTGTCTGTTAACGGATCATGGAGTGGATCTTGGACATCGTCTACGGGAGATAATGGAGCCCTTAGTGCAACATTTACATCAACTGGAAGTACATTCAGTGGGCCAGTAACTATTTATAATTCCTATTGCTTTGGTTCCGAATTCGCGACCGGTACCGTAAGTGGATCTAGCGTAACTATAGGTGTATCAAGCAATGCCATAATATTTGTTGGTACTGTTTCTAGTTCAAACATCTCTGGCTTGTATGAAGTTTACAGCGGAGCTTGTAGTGGCGATAGCGGCACGTTTAGTCTTAGCAAATAGCTACCAGAGATGATCTAAATATGTATTTTAGGGATTCTAATCATCGTATGGCTAACAAGTTTGGGCAGTGATCAAACATTCTTACAGAGCTTATTGGACTAATTGAGGAGGTGTATGACAAGTTTAGTAGGTGACTAGACCTTGCAGATACTGCTAGAAAGACAGAAAGGCTTACAGTATGGACATACTGAAGTATATCCTTCGCACACTCTCTTAACCCAATCTCCCCACCAAGTCCTCTGCCCTTAAATGTGTATAGCGCATGAGCATCTTGGTATCTTTATGTCCAGTAATCGTAGCCACCTCTACCGGGTTAAGTCCCTTCTCAAAGAACCTAGATGTAGCTTCGTGACGAAGGTCATGGAAATGAAGATCTTCAATTCCAACTCTCCGGCAGAGTTTCAAAAACGCCCCTGATAACCCTCTTGGGCTGTATGATAATAGGGGGGTTTCATGGAGTGAAACCACCCCCCCTGGATACCCCTGGGAAGCCCTTATTTGCTCTCTAAGGACCTTGATTGCCCGTGACGACAAAGGGATGCTCCTGGGCCGATCGGTCTTCGTGTCAGGAATGAGAAGTGTTCTAGTTCGAAAATCTATGTGACTCTTTTTGATACCTAAGATCTCTCCTCGGCGCATAGCCGTCTCAATGGCAATGATTATTGAGAGACGAAGTTGAGCACCTGCGTAGTCAAGGAGTTTCCTTTCCTCACCACCTTCGAGCCTGCGGTCTCGTTCTCTGTAAACATTGGCTAAGGACACATTGGGCACTGGATTGGATAGCGCCATTCCCCATTCCTTGATGGCAAGGTTGAATACCCGGCTCAGAAGATTAAGTTCCCTCTTCAAGGTAGGAGGGGTTACTAGGGTAAGTCGGATATCCCTGTACGTTGCCACTGCCATAGGGGTCGTTTGTGACGCAGGTAGGAACTTGAAGTGCTTCCGAAGGTGATTGAGGCGGTAGCGTTCAACGTGTCCACCCCTGTGTGCTGGGAGGACCTCCTTCTCATAGCGGTCCAGTAACTGTCCTACCGTGGTGTGGTCCGGGACATTCACATGGAGGTGCCGTTCCATGTCACTTTCAATGCCAGTGGCCCATTTTCGGGCCGTAGTGAGGCTGGTAAAGGTCTTCGTGACCGATGGATGCTCTTTCTTTCGAATTTGGACGTTGTAGCGTCTCTTGCGTTTACGGATAGTGGCCATTTCGTTCCTCGTTGTGTCACCAGTGTGCCAAGGAGGAACTTCCCTGGAAACACAACGAGAACGAGTCTCTCTAGGTCATTGAAAACTAGAGAGATAAATGGTGGGCACGGCTGGATTTGAACCAGCGACCCCTGCCGTGTGAAGGCAGTGCGCTCCTCCCTGAGCTTGAAACACTCGATGATCGCTCTAGTCAGTCAGGAGAACATGGCAACTGTTCTTCTAATGAGAATTTCCTCTGTATCATACTGTTTTAACTTATCATCTTACCGACTAGAGTGATTAGACCAATTATCAAGCGATGTAGGATAAGTCGTTATGTTCGTGAATTTAGTCCTTACACCTAAGTCGATTACTACCGATGAACGCAACTGTTTTTAAACCGATGGAAATGACCGTTGCGGAAACGGTACTGAAAGAAGCCAAGCAAATTCTGGATGAACTCGGCATTGTGTTCTTTTTGCGGCACGGAACCTGTCTGGGAGCAGTCAGAGAGGGTTGTCTGATTGCTTGGGACGATGATCTGGATGTGGGCTCGGTAATCGGCTTGCACGGCCTTACCGAGGAGCAGGTGTACGAGGCGGTTGACCTGTTCAGCCAGAAAGACTTCACCCCAGACGTGATTGTCAGCGAGATCGGCATTTCCATTGAGATGAAACAATACGGTGTACCGATCGACTGGAACTGTTATCGCATCGTCGGGGAAAGTATCTACCAGTATCCGGTCGTCCAAATTCCTGTCAACTTACACACGAATCTTAAAGAAATTGATTTTCTTGGAGAAACATTTTTGGTTCCCAACCCGCCCGAAGATTATCTTAGGCTCCGTTATGGTTCGGACTGGCGTGTTCCAAAGAAATTCGGCGAATTTGAATCTGCTATGCTGGAATTGACCGACCAGAGCATTATTCCAGCAGAGCATAGAAGGACGATGTCCCTTGATAACTGCTTTGTACCGTCATCACACACCGGCTATCTCGAAGTCCTTGATTTTGATGGCTTGCCAGTTGATCAAGCACAGATCGGTATGGCGTCAACAACAGCGTTGACCGGATTGGAAAACGCCAACACAGATAATGATGGCAGAGTTTTCTTCACACTGCCCGTGGAGGGTGATTATGTGGTCTCTATCGTCTATCACGATCACCGGGAAGTTTTGTATGCTGAACGCTTGGTCCCCGGCTTGAATTATGTCTATTCCCCCAACTCTACGATTCACTCTGGCAGGCGTAATGCCTTGGTACCACAGACCGGCACTCTACATTTAACTTAAACTTTTCTTTACCTTTGAGGAGAGGATAATCATGCGCGTATATGTGGACGCCGTTGCTGACCTGTTTCATTATGGCCACGTTAACTTTTTCCGGAAAGCTAGAGCATGCGGCGATTTCCTTCTGGTTGGGATTCACGATGATAAAGTCGTAAAGTCCTATAAGCGACTGCCGATACTCTCGATGGCTGAACGGATTGCGGTCGTCGAGGGGTGTCGTTATGTGGACGAAGTTATCGGCGATGCTCCGCTCGCTATCGATCATAGCTGGATTGAGCGCCATCAGATTGATCTGGTGGTTCACAGCAATGATCTTTCCGAAGAATTCCAAACCCGTATGTACAAAGTTCCCATTGAGATGGGTATATACCGTACAGTGACATACACACCAGCTATCTCAACAACAGACATCATTAAAAGATGTAAGGCTGCAACAAATTAGATAAAGCTGCCGACAAACTCGGTAACTACTGAGGGAAATCTCAGGTATCGACCCCAAACACTTGAGACAAAACCGGAAAATTATCTACAATGCAGAAGATTTAGTGAAGCGAGAGGGCTAAGTTTCGATCGTTGAATAGTGGAGATGTGTTTCATTCCCAACATCCCACTAAAACTGTAAACTTTTCTGAAGGAAAAGGTGGCACTCAATCAGAACCCTAGCTCTCTGGCGCCCATCCTGCTTTAACAAGCCCTTCGATTAAGATGTCTGCCAATGAAGAGTTCGGTACAAAAATTTTTCTATAATCGTCTTTGGTTTTGAGATTCGGCCGCAACTCCAAATAGTCATCAAGCGCAGCTTTCGCTTCATCTCCTTTATCTAGATAACCCATTACGGACGCTCTGAAACCCCTATAAGAACCTGCGTCTGGTAATTCCGCCAAGACTTCTTCAATCACTTCATAAGCCTCTTGGTACTCTTCTAGGCCCATGTAGAAAAAGAAATAGCTGCTCTTTCGATCCATTACTTTAGGAGCAATAGGATCGATCTCTACCGATTTTCGTAAAGACTCTTCAGAATCTACATACTCTCCGCTATGAATCATCGCAGCTGCGAGTCTCATATAGGCCTCTGGATCACTTGGATTAAGTTCAACAGCTTTTTCAGCGTAATTTCTCGCCTGTGAGAAGTTACCTTTAAAAAAATAGTGAGTGGCAGTCATCAACGCAGCAACAGGGTTTTGAGGATCAAGTTCGGCTGCTTTTTTGGAATGTTCAAGCATCGCAACTAAAGTCTTTTCTGAATCACCACTGGTGAAATGCATCAACTCCCAGAAGCATATTTTCGCTAGCATCGCATGCCCATGAGACAAACTAGTGTCTAGTTTAATGGCCTTTTCACAGAGTTCTCGCGCCTTACCAAGATTTATATCTTCTCCATCTGTAGAACTTCGTTCATTGAGCATTTGAAGTGATCTTAAATAATATTCCCAAGCATTGAAGTCGGTGGGTTTAGACCTTTCTATTCTTTCTCTCTCATGACTTCCTAACGCTGGGCTTACTTTTGCGGCGATTAATGTAGAAACTTCATCTTGTACTTCGAAAATATCGTCAACATTGCGGTCCCATTTTTGGGACCACAAATGATGATCTTGTTCTGCATCAATTAATTGCGCTGTGATTCTTATTCTGTTGCCACCTTTTCTTACGCTGCCTTCGACTATATAACGCACTCCTAGTTCTTCGGCCACATCTTTGACATTTACAGATTTACCCTTGTAGGTAAAACTAGAATTTCTTGAGATGACAGGGAAAGTTCTCCATAAAGATAAATTGGTGATGATGTCTTCAGTAATACCGTCTACAAAATAATCCTGTTCAGGATCACCACTCATGTTGGTAAAAGGAAGTACCGCAATTGCAGGAGGTTTACCGTCAGTTGATTCTTTTCCCAAACTGTCCTTTCCATCTTCTATATTATTGGATAGGGTTGCAGAACTTGCAGCAGAATCTAGTTTAGGAAGTTCAGAAATTTCTATTTTGTAGGTTGGGACAGGAGTTCTTATATTTTTCATCTCCTTCTCACCCGTTGACACAAAACTCATATCGAGCTTTCGGCAGACCTCCTCATGAAACTTTCCTGAAAGCGAGATCCCGCCGGGTTCCGCTAGGGCTTCTAGTCTTGCTGCAACATTCACCCCGTCACCGTAGAGGTTGTCTCCTTCAACTATCACATCGCCCAAATTAAGACCGACTCGGAGTAACATCTGATCTTCTTCAGGCACTCCTTCGTTTCTTTGCCTAAGGCTTCTTTGAAACTCAGTCGCAGCAATGACAGCATCCACAGGACTCGCAAATTCAGCAATTATTGAATCGCCAGCACTCCCAAATATTCGTCCATGATTAGCCGAAATACAGTCGTCCGTGAGGGTTCGACAGGCCTTTAGGTTCTTGAGGGTCCGATCCTCGTTTTCCCCCATCAACATGCTGAAATTGACGACATCTGCAGCAAGGATGGCAGCGAGTTTTCTTCTGGGTTTTGAGTCATTCATGGTTCTATCTTAAACCATATAACAGTGGTGCTAATTTCATCTGAAGCTGAGAACTTAATGCTTTAATAACTGTGAAAAGCCCAAATTATTTCCCCCCGCTGTGTGGAACAGATATTCCTATTTATCTTTAGATCAAAAGGGGGTGGGCGGGGTGCCAAACTCAAACGACAAATTTGATTGGTCAATATAGGACAAAATCGAATTGTGGCTGAGACGTTCGATTAGAATTCACGTCTCAGTTTAGTATTGTGCCTAAGAATGACGTAAGGCCATGTACGAAATCGAGCTAACCGAATCGCTGTTCCCACCACAGACCAACGGTGAATTGCGAGATATCACTATCGGCGGATTACTACGTGAGACCGCGGAACAATTTGCTGACTCAATCGCGATAGTCGACATCGCACTTGACGGCAGTCCAACCCAGCAGTGGAACTACGGAGAGTTACTGACTATCAGTGAGAAACTTGCGATGGGGCTCGCATCCCGTTTCGAGCCAGGTGAAAAAGTTTTGGTCTGGGCGCCAAACATTCCCGCCTGGCTGTTCATGGAGTACGCGTGCGCACTGGCCGGCCTGGTATTGGTGACCGCCAATCCATCGTTCCAAGCCAGGGAATTACGTTACGTGCTCGAGCAATCGGGTGCGGTCGCACTGTTTCGGGTCGAAGGTTTCCGAGGCAATCCGATGGCCGAGATTGCGGCCGAGGCGGTTGTTGGCAACATGACAATTCGCGAAGTGGTCGATCTGGGCGACGAGGAGGATTTGTTCGCCGTCGGAAACCGTACCGCTAAGTTGCCTCGTGTCACGCCCAATGATGCTGCGCAGATTCAGTACACCTCGGGCACAACCGGGTTTCCCAAGGGGGCCGTGCTTTCCCACCATAACTTGTTGAACAATGCGCAACTGTTCGCGGCACGCAAAAAAGTTCATCAGCAAAGTGTCTGGGCAAACTTTATGCCAATGTTTCACACCGCTGGTTGTGCTACGACCGCGCTCGGCTGTCTGCAGACCGGCTGTAAGGTACTGATGATCAAGCTGTTCGACGCTGGGATACTCGCGCGGTTGATCGAAAGTGAGGGAATTACTACGTTTTTCGCAGTGCCGACAATGCTGGTCGGTCTGCTTGAGGCGCTGGACCGGCAAGACCGAGACGTGACCTCGATGGAAGTGATTACTACTGGCGGTGCGCCCGTTGCTCCGGAGTTGGTGCGCCAAGTGCGCGAACGTTTAGGTTGCAACCTGCAGTCGGCCTTTGGCCAGACAGAGGCATCGCCGATGATCTGCCTCAACCACGACGACGTCGCACTCGACGATGTCTGCTTCTCTGCCGGCCAGCCCCTACCGCATACCAGTGTTTCGATCCGCGACCCGGAAACCGGTGCGGTGCTACCGATTGGCGAGGTTGGCGAAATCTGTGCGCGCGGTTACAACGTCATGCTTGGTTACCATGATAATGAAGCGGCGACACGCGAGGCGATCGATACTGAAGGTTGGCTGCACACTGGCGACCTCGGCAAGCTTGATTCGCGTGGTTTCATCTACATTACTAGCCGGGTCAAGGATATGATTATCCGCGGCGGCGAGAATCATTTCCCTGCCGAAATCGAAAACCTGCTGATTGAACATCCGAGTGTGGCTGAAGTGTCGGTCGTGGGAATTCCGGACGACAAGTGGGGTGAAGTGATCGGTGCATTTATACGTACTGAAGTTAACTTACCACTGAATATCGCTAGCCTCAGATCCTACTGTCGCGAAAACTTGTCGCCGCAGAAAACACCTACTATCTGGCGACGTGTCGAGACCTTTCCGCTGACCGGGTCGGGAAAGATACAGAAATTCAAGGTCCGCGAAAACTTTGTCGCTGGCAATTATGATTAGAAGCCTCTCAATTTTAATCCGATCAGTTTGCCCCACATTCTGCCTCACAAATTTAGTAAAATGCTGAGCGCTTTAACTATATTCAGGTAATTTAAGGAGAATTAGAATGGCATCAGTAGAAGCAAAAGATTTTGCCACAGCGGCAGATGAAGTAATGACCCCCAGCAATGCAAGGGTCGAAATGGTAAACGTCGGTGGCCAAAGGGTCATGAAACTAACAGCACAGCCCGGTTGGAAATGGTCAACGGACATTAAGCCTATGGTTGGGACAGAGAGCTGCGAAGCCAAACATATCGGGGTCATAGTCGAAGGCGCAATTTCATGTCGCCATGATGATGGAACCGAAGTCACATATTCGGCTGGCAGTGCCTATGCCATCGAACCAGGTCATGACGCTTGGGTGGAAGGTGACTCACCAGCTGTCGCGTATGAATTTCATGGCATTTGGGGCGAGAAAGGCTGATTTTGCTTAGTTTTGGTGGTAATTAGAGATACAAAAAAGCCCCGTTGAAGCGGGGCTTTTGAGTTAGTAAGTCAAGAACTATTTACACAAGCCATTTATTGGCCAACATAAGACAAGAAATTGGTGGAGGCGGCGGAAGTCGTCTCAACGTATACCTGCTTGAAGTGTATATGAAAGGTCAAACCGCCTCAAAAAGTTACCGGTAAAGTTACTGAAAAAAGTGCTGGATTTAGTTGGACGGCATTGGACAGAATGGATTAGAGGGCTCTCAATTTCTGGAAACTTGTCTTGAGCGTCAGAATTTATAAGAACTACGCAGAGAAACATCTAAAGTTCAGCTGCCGGAAGAGGTGGCTTGCCGAGGATCATATCGGAACCCTTTTCAGCAATCATCAATGTTGACGCATGGGTGTTGCCTGACGGAATGTTCGGCATTACCGATGCGTCCACCACCCGCAAGGCCTGAATGCCGTGCACTTTCAGTTCAGAGTTAACGACCGCGGTCGGATCGGAAACGGGTGCCATCCTGCAGGTTCCAACAGGATGATAGCCCGTGCTCACACTCTGGCGCATGTAGTCATACCATTCATCATCGGTGTTTACATTACTGCCAGGCTGGTCCTCACTTTCAAAGAAATCAGAAAAAGCTCGTGCCGAGAGAATATCTCTGGAAAGCCGCGCCGCAGCGAGGAGTACCTCCCGGTCGGTCGGTTCCTGCAGATAGTTGGGCTGGATTCGCGGAGGGTCAAGAGCGTCTCTGGAGCAGACCTGAACCAGGCCTTTGCTCTTTGGAACATGTTGCCACGGTGCGCACGTCACGCCTGGATAGTCGTTCAGCTGCATATCCCGACGGGTATCATAACTGGCTGGAGCGTAGGCGATCTGAATGTCGTTGTCGGTGAGGTCTGGGCGGGATTTCCAGGATAGATAACAAAGACTCGGTTGCAAGGCCAGGAGGCCCCGCCGGCCAAAAACATATTTCAAGACCTCCATGCAAAGAGGTATACCCCGGCTTCGTTCATTCAAAGATTTGATGTTTCTGACCCTGGCACTTACCGGTATATAGCAGTGGTCGCGTAGGTTCTGCCCGACTCCGGGTAGATGATGGACGACAGGTATAGCTAAATCGTTCAGGGCTTCAGAAGACCCGACACCGGAGAGCTGGAGAAGTTGGGGTGTATTGAACACCCCACCGCAGAGAATTATTTCCCGAGTTGCTTCCACTTTGTATTGCCGACCACCGCGGCGGTAGCACAGTTCCTTTGCCCGTCCGTTATCGAAAAGGATCTTCGTTGCGAGCGCATTTTGCCTGAGGTCAATGTTGCCGGTGCTCAACGCTGGGTGGAGATAAGCCTGGGCTGGGCTGCACCGCCGGCCGCGATAGATACTGCGCTGAGCTGGGAAAACGCCAGCCTGATTGGCACCGTTGTAGTCGGTATTCGCGGGAATGCCAAGTTCCCTAGCGGATTGGATAAAGGCATCGGTCAGTGGGTGTTGCCAATCCAACTCTGTCACCTGCAAGGGCCCATTACTCCCTCGGAACACAGAATTCCCAGTACCATGATAGGTCTCAAGACGCTTGAAATATGGCAGCACATCGGTGTAGCCCCACCCGGTGTTCCCCCGTTTCAACCAGCCATCGAAGTCGCAAGCTTGGCCCCGGTTGAAAACGTGGCCATTGATAGCACCCGAGCCCCCAACTACTTTGCCGCGCGGCTGGGAAATCCTACGACCGCCAGTCCATTCTCCGGGTTCTGTTTGATACAACCAGTTGATTCGTGGATCGTGAACCGTTTTCACAAATCCTGCAGGAATGTGGATGTAGGGATTGCGGTCCATTGGGCCTGCTTCGAGAACACAGACCTTGTGATTCCGATCGCGTGCCAGGCGACTTGCTACTACGCAGCCGGCACTGCCTGCACCGACAATGATGTAGTCAAAGGTCTCTGCCAGCATGGAAATTGCTACTCATTCCGTCCCGGTTGGTGATAATTAAAGTAAGGTAAACGTCTGCGCCTCACAAGAAATTGGTGGAGGCGGCGGAAACCATCTCAATTTATAACTGCTTGAAGTGTATATGAAAGGCCAAATCGGCTCACCGCTTTCTCCTGTGATACCGATTTAATCCAGGTCATTGATTGTTAGAAACCCAATGTTGCTATCAAAGATGTAGACAGAGCCGCATGGCATCCAGCATGGCAGCATGGATATTGCGACTGGCCCAGGCGTCGCCAATGCGGTAGAGGCTAAAATGACCTTCCGGGTTTGGTGTCAGCGTCTGTGACCGGGCCGTGGTAAGGCTTTCAAGGTCAAGCTGGCCCAAGTTGGTGGAAAGCGGCTTCAGAGCGAAGTAAAGATCTGAGTTAGGGGTGGTACCGTGTTCCCCTATCACCAAGTCAAATCGATGATCCTCGTTGAGGTCGGTGTACACATTAGCCAATGTGGCTGTCAAGCCGTCATCCTCGCGTTCGAGTTTCTCAAGACGCGTATCCGGCCTGATCCGTACTTTCAGTTTATAGAGCTCGTTCATGTGGGCTCCCATGTTGGTCTGTGCAAGCTCGGTGCCCAGTACCTTGTCGGGGCTGATTATCTCGACTTGCGCGCCATGATCCGCTGCAAACTCCGCACAAGATAGCGCCGCGTGCCCCCCGCTTTCATCCACGATTAGGATCTGCCCGGTACATTCAACATGCCCCGCCAGCACATCCCAGACCGTGTTTGCGAGTCCATTACCCTCGAAACGACCGACGTTGGGGATTCCTCCTGACGCGACGATCACGACATCCGGGTCGCTCTCGAGTACGGTGTTCTGATCGGCCAGCTGGTTACAGCGAACATCAACGCCCAGAAAGGCCACCTGATCAGCCAGCCATGTGGCGATTCCGATCAATCCCGCACGCCATGTCGCTTTGGCAGCCAGGACGACCTGACCACCCAGGTCAGACGTCGCTTCATAGAGTATTACCTGGTGCCCGCGCGAAGCACACACGCGGGCAGCCTCTAGGCCGCCCGGTCCGCCACCCACTACAACGACTCTGTGTTTCCTGCCAGGCGCAGATCGGATGATATGTGGCAAGTGTTGTTCGCGGCTTGTTGCAACGTTGTGTACGCACAGTGCGTCGGCGCCCGAAATCACCCGATCTATACAGTACCCCACACCAACGCAGGGGCGTATGTGTCGCTCCTCGCCTGTTTCGAGCTTGTGGACGTGGTAGGGATCGGCAATAAATGCCCGAGTCATGCCAACCATATCGACCAGACCCTCACTGACCGCGTAGACCGCGGTGGCGGCATCGGTGATCCGCGTGGCATGAAAGACCGGCACGTCTGATACGGCCTTGATCGCACCTGCTAGCGGTAGGTAAGCCGCTGTGGGCACCCACATAGTCGGCCAGATCTTAGCGACGGACAGGGTGTCGGTCGGTTGTGCGCCGACCACACTGATAAAGTCGATCAGGCCGCTGCCGGCATAGACTTCGGCGATGGCGATGCAGTCGTCCTGGTTCAAACCGCCACGTAGCATCTCGTCACCCGACATGCGAATGCCAACGACGTAATCTTCACCGATTTCCTGGCGAACCGCTTCAAGCACCTCCAGACCAAAGCGCATTCGGTTCTCCAGAGAGCCGCCATATCGGTCGGTTCGGTAGTTCATCGCTGGTGACCAGAACTGCTCAATTAGCGCACCAGACTGGCAGGCAATTTCCACGCCATCAATGTCGCCGTCTCGGGCTCGTCGCACCGCGGCAACAAAGTCCTGTTGGGCACGGGCGATGTCATGATCTTCCATCTCCGCGGCAAAAACACCAAAATTGAGCTCGCGGGTGGTCGAAGGAGAAAAAGCTGGTAGCCACTGATCGTGGTCCCAGCGTTCTTGCCGGCCGCCGTGTCGGAGTTGAATGGTACACGCCGCCCCATGTGTATGGATGGCTCCGGCAATGCGTCGATATTGCGGAATGATGTCATCCACAGAACCGTTGATCTGGCCGTAGTGGTAAGAACCCTCTACCGCGACAGAGGTAGCACCGCCAAATTGCAACAGGCCAACGCCACCTTTAGCTTTTTCCGCCTCGTAGTGGATATACCGCTCAGTGATGTTGCCCTGCAGGGTATAACCGGGCGCATGGCTGGTGCTTAGGAACCGGTTTTTTATAACGAGGCCATTGATCGTCAGTGGTTGAAACAGAGGGTCAAGTTGAGACATCGAAGGTGGAGTCAGTGCTCTTCAGTTGATTGGGCAACACAAGGCAAGAAAATGGTGGAGGCGGCGGGAATCGAACCCGCGTCCGTCAATCCGCCACGCACCGGCGACTACATGCTTAGTCTGTCTTTGCTTTGACCGTACGTACCCCGACAGACAGGGTTACGGCCGGCGAGCCCGCTTAAGTTTAGCGCGGCGGGTCACGAGCACCCCATCACGCGAGCCCATGTAATTTGACCCCTCGGATCCCAGCCCATGGG
>Ga0315336_1003965_pt1 | contig 18602 bp, 10 predicted proteins | sample ASW5metaG_FD_204512 | JGI IMG/M metagenome (GOLD analysis project Ga0315336, IMG submission 204512) | Ammonia-oxidizing marine archaeal communities from Monterey Bay, California, United States - ASW #5 | ecosystem: Environmental > Aquatic > Marine > Intertidal zone | place: USA: California... | reverse complement strand
ACCCTGCCTGCCGTTCGTGCGTTTCGTTTGGGGGTGGAGGCCAGCTGCCGTTGGGCTCTTGGTGCTCGCGGAGGATCCCCTCGCTCAGGGGGCGCCACACCTCCCAGTACTGTCCCCCCAGCTGGTACATGGCCTGCGTCGAGTAGTAGATCGCGTAGTAAAAGAAAGGCCCTTTCCACTCGGGCGGGTTCTTGACGAGCCACGCACCCCCCCGCAGGGCTTCCGGGCTCTGGAAGTCGCCGCAGAGCTCCAGGGAGAGGATCCCCGTGCCGGTGCGCGCGAGGTTGGGGGCGCCCCCCGGCATGTAGCCGAAGCCGCCTGTGGCTCTATCACTGCAACGTTTCACGTAGAGCACGGCCTCGCCGATGCTTTTTTTCGGGACTTCGAGCCCGGCACTCTGGGCCGAGCGCAGCGCGAGGACCTCCCAGCCGGTGACGGAAAGGTCCGCGTCGGTCGATGTCGGGTTGTAGCGCCAGCCACCCGTGTTGGTCGGATCCCTGGGAACGTTTTGTGCCCGCAGGATGAGGTTGACCGCGGTACGGTGAACGCGCCAGATCCGCTCGAGCCCTGGACGCTGGTCGTTCACCATACCGAGCACTTCGCCGAGCAGCAGGGTGGTGATGCCATGCTCGTACATGGGTCCATGCGAGGTGTCGGCGGTCACGAGCAGGCCATCCTTTTGATGGCGCAAGAGGAAAGCGATCGCGCGGTCCACGGTGCCGCCAAACTCTCCGCGCCCGGGCTCCTCTCCGGCGGCCAGGAAAGCCAGGGTAGCCAGGCTGACGACCCCCGTGTTCTTTCCCATCGGGGACAGCCAGCTCCCGTCGGCCAGCTGGCTCCGCGCCAGATAGTTGAGCCCGCGATCGACGGCCTCGGAGACTTCGGTCGCGGCGTAGATCTGCTTGAAATTCCGCACGCGCACCCGTTCGGGTTCAGCCGCTGGGTCCTGGGCGAAAGCCGAGGCCGAAACGAAGGCCGCCAGGATAACCAAAAGGGAGTCCTTCACTCTTTCTCCTCCAGCGCTCGCAGGTACACCCGGACCAGCTCGCGAAATTGAGCGGGAAAGGCCATCTCTTCCGACATTTCTGCGAGCTCCGTCCCCTCGGGGAGGTAAGAGCCGCGCGTGAGGATCCGCCAGCCGAGCCCGAGTCGTGTGGCGGACTCGTCGAGGACACGGGAGGCGAGAAAACCTTCTTCTCCCGTAGCGCGGAGCTGCTGCGCCATACGGGAGTGGAGCGCCTGCGCTGCGTCGGCAAGAGACCGGCGAGATGCGTTCTGGGCCTGGGAGGCTCGACGCTCGTCCCCACTTCGAAGGAATTCTGCCGCCTCCTCGAGGCTCTGGCGTGCCCGCTGAAGACTGACCTGTGCCGAGCTCGCGGCCGACTCGCCACGTTCCTGATCCGCGATGGCCTCGAGGGCCTGCCGGCGCAGGCGTCGAATACGAGTCAGGAAGACGTCCATCCTTTCGGCAGCCCCGAGGATTTCCTTCTGTGGCTCGCTGCCCACGGACAACTCACGCTCTCCATCCTCCATGGCCTTCAAGACGAGTTCGAGCGCGCTGCCTGCCTTCCAGTAGGCCTCGAGCACCTGCGGAAGCAGGGCGGAGAGTTTGTGGCCTGAGGTCTGAAACTCTTTTGCCAGTTTCTCCGCGCGCTCCAGCGCGTCCCTCTGCTTCCGGACCAGGCCGCTTCGATCGGCAGCCCCGTCGAGCCGCAGCTCCCTTTCCGTCTCGGCGGCCAATGTCCGCTCCAGCGAGGCGATCTCTCGAGCGTCTCGATCGAGGAGGACCAGCTTCGACACCAGCTCGACCAGCTCCTCGATGCTGACAACGTTGTCCTCCAGTCTTTCCGCCAGCTTTTCCTGGATCTTCGCGAGCTCCGCTCGCTTTTCGGGATCTGGCTTCCCTTCCCTGAGGAGTTCCTCGAGCCGTGCGGCGATATCCTGCTCGAGCGCTTTCATGGCACGGATCTTCTCGAGCTCCGCGTAAGTGGCCTGGAGCCCCCGCGCGACTTCGCCTTTGTCGCCGTGATCCCGCGAAGGATCCTCCTTGCCTTCGAAAATCTCCTCTGCTTCGGCGAGGTCCCCTTCGAGCTCCCCACGAAGTTTGCGCGACAGTGTGACCGCCTCTTCGAGACGTCCGAGACCCTTGCTGAGTGCGGTTTGAGCCTCCGCCAGCTCATTCGCTTCGACGAGCCGGATGGCCTCTTTGAAAAGCGCCGCCGCCGCTCGCAAGAGCTCGAGGATGGCCGCCATGCGGAGATCAGCGCCCAGGCGCGCTGACAGGGTCGCAGCCGCGTGCAGGGTCGCATCAAGATAAAGGCGCGACTCCTTCGCGACCTCCTCGGGGGTGCGGAGGGCATCGTCTTCGGGCTGGTTTCGCGCCAGCAGATCCTCCAGGTCCTTCTCGGTGCCGCGAAGCGCTTCATTGGCGTGGACCACGGCCAGCGCCCGCGCGATGCGGCCGAGCTTTTCGGCGGCTTTCTCCTCTTCGCTGGCCGCTTGGAGCAGTAGGCCAGAGCGGGAGAGGGGCGCTGCGCCGTCGCCAGCGCGCAACGTGCTCGAGCGCAAGAGGCGGCTAGCTTCCAGCATTTCTCCCGAGGCGACCGCCGTGAGCCGGATGGCCACCGCCTCTGGAGTGGAAGAATCGGGTAGGGCCGGGTGCTCCCCATGGACGCGGGCCGCGAGGCTTTCGGTCTCGCGGCGGATCTCCTCGTGTGCAGCGAGAAATTCTCTTGTGTGAGCCCGGGCACCAGGCCGTTCTGCGCGGGTGGAAAGATCGCGCACTCCCATCGCATGCTGGCGTTCCTTCTCGGCGATCCTGGCGATGCGCTGTGGGAGGGATTCGATCTGGGATTGAAGCCATGCGCGTGCTCTCCGCGCCTCCTCCAGTTGCGTGGCGCGGAGCGCTTCGAGGCCTATTACCGTGTCGTCGAGAATCCGTGCGCAGTGCCGTGCGGCGCCCGTGGCCGCGACGAGTGATTCAGCGCTTGTGAGTGCTCCAGCGCTCGAGCGCTCGGCCGAGTCTGCAGTCAAGAGCCCGAAGATCTCTTCCATGGAACGAATCGCCTCGCTTATCGATGCCAACGCCGCATTGAACTCCGCTTGCGGCTCCCGTTGCCACGAAAGCGTCATCTTGCGCACCGGCTCGAGGACGGCCTGGGCGCTCTGGAGAGCTCGCCGGATCTCTCGCTGCTCGCGCGCAAGCCCGCGCAAGGCCCTGTAGTTCCAGGTGCGGGCTCTTCGCAACTTCCACGCAAGGTCCTCCTCCGCGCCAGCGATGCGGTCGACTTCCTGGAGAACGCGGCCCACCCGACGCGACGGAGCCGTTGCCCGGTAGGCCACGAGCACCTCCGCGGGGTCAACCTGTGCATGGGAGCTGGCTGGGTTCTCACCCCGTGCATCGAGTGCGTCCGCAGCGAGCGACTCCACGAGGTCGCGCACGGCGCGGAGCTCTGTGACGGTTTCCAGGTCGGCGTACTGCAGGCTCTTCACGCTATCGATCTCTTCCGACAGCGCGAGATGAAGCTGTCGACTGAGAAGAATTACCTCGTCGGTCTTCACGGCCGTCGCGCCCCGGACGAGTTCTTCGAGTATGCCTTCCGCTGCCTCCCCCGTCTCGAGGCGGCCGCGCGCCGCCGATGCGTTCTTCTCCCCTTCGGCAGAAGCCTTCTCCAGCAGCCGAGCCAGGGCAGCGACCGACGCGAGCGACTTATCGGGTTCGGTTTCGAGCGCGCCTGCCGAGAGCTCGAGTAGCGCGTCAGCAATGGAAGTTAGTGCGTCGCGGCTGGCATCTCCGGTATGGATTGCATCGTTCCTTCCCACGAGCTTTGTCAGCTCCGCGGCCAGGGAGGTGGCCTGGTACGCCAGGTCCTTGTGTCGTGCTGGCATCGTCCTTCCTTTTCCTCCCGCTACGCCCGTTTCCCGCGCGAGGGCGACGCAGCGTTCGAAAGCCTCTTCGAGGCGTTCGGCCCGCTCGAGGGTCCCGGTCTCCTTCGCAGCCCTTTCGAGTCGTGCCGCGACAGCTCTGTGGGCCGAAAACAGCGCGTCCGTGGAGGAGGTCGCACTTCTTCCATCCACCGCCGCCATAGCCACCGTGTCCCTCCAGAAGCTCCAGCCCTCATCCGCCGCTGTTTGTCGCAAGAGTCTTCCGATGTTTTCCAGAGCGCGTCGATTCGGACTCGGGACCGCAATGGAACGGCCGGTTTCGGTGGCATCTGCGGCGACCCGGCGAAGGAAAGCCATCGCGGCGAGCGATGCCTCCGCGGTGAGCGATGTTTCCGCAGCGTGGAGTTTCCGAGCGGGTAGCACTGCGGACCATTCACGAGACAGAACCCCGAGTTTTTCCTGGAGCCGCACCAGAGAAGCAGGCCAGCCGGGTCCCTCGGGCGCGTCCGGCGCGAACGCGACCCTCAGGGTGCGTTTCTCCGACTCTCCTTTGGCATGCAAGCCATCCACTGCGCGCAGAAAAAAGTCTGCCGATTCCCCCGGGCCGAGCTCCAGGCGAGAAACGTCGAGTTGATAGGAGGCGTGTACGCTACGAGCGGCGTTCTCGATTTCAGCCGGAGATGAATTTCCATGCGGGAGGATCGGGATCGTCAGGAGCCTGCTTTCCGCCGACGCGGGCTCGAGGACCAGCTCGATGGACACAACGGCGACGTCGTCCTCGGCGCGGTAGCGGAGATCCAGCAGGCTTGATTCCTCGGCGACGACCTCAGCGCTCTTCGGATCCAGTATTTCCACCACCGGCGATCGATCGGCGAGGGCTCGGACGATGTACAGCGAACGCCCGCCTCCGGTAACGCCATCGGTCGCCTCGAGAAAAACTCTGTAGCTGCCGCTACTAGATATCTCCAGGCTCTCGATCTTTGCCGCGTTACCCTCGACGGGCAACTCGACGGGTAGCTCGACCCTTGCCGCGGCCGTATCCGTGGGTCGGGGCAGAGAGTCGGCATGCGTCTGCTCGAATAGTTGCATGCGGGCCCCACGGAGCGCTTCGGAGGCGATGATTTCTACCTGGACGTGCGTTCCCTCGAGGGCTGTGAGATCGCCCGTTGTCTGCACGACCTTCCGAGGCGGGAGACGGGTATAATCCGGGGACTTGTACGTAACGCGAAAGGAGACGGCCCGCGGCGCCTCCCGCACTCGGACCTGGTAGGTGGGACTGAGGAAATCGCCCGCGCTGACGCGATACTCGAGTGACTTGCGGAGCACCGCCAGGCGCTTGGAGAAAAAGGAGGTGTTCCCGCTGGTGAGATCCTGCCGGTGTTCTACCCAAGCACGTCCTTCCTTGCGTGTGAAGATGACGGCCTCGCGGGGGGAACCCCGCAGGACCTTGCCGACAATCTCCACGTCGGCTCCCCTGGCAGCGGCAATTGTCTTGGGCAGAACTTCAAGCACCACTGTGGTCGGTCGCGGAAGGTGCGATGTCGGGTGGAGAAACCTGGCGAAGAGAAGCCGCGAGGACTCCTGGTGGAGCAACGCGCTGACGAGGAGAACGCCCCAGAGTACCACGGCGCAGCCGAGCGCGACACGCGCCCGAAGCGCTTCAGGCCGGAGCCGTGCTGGCCACAGCATCCGCTCCATCCCCTCGGTCCGCGCTTGCGAAAGGATCTCGCCAGTGGAGCGCCCGAGGGAATGCAACAGAGCGGGATCGAACTGGCTTCGCTCTCTCTCCGTCAAGCGCTCGAACTGGACCAGCGTGAGAAGCCCCTCACCGAGGCCTGGCTCTTCGGCTTCGAGGCCGCGCGCCAGGTCGAGAGGGCGAGGGGGTCGGAGTCCGAGCAAGCTCGCAGTCAGGAGGACGGCAATGACGATCGCCGTGGTGCTCGTGATGAAGCCTCGCTCGACCACCGAAAGGATGAGATATCGATCCAGAAGGACCGCGGCACCGAGGAGAACCGCGGTCGCAGCCGCCGTGATTCCGAGCCTCCAACAAGCCCGGAGCCACAAAACGCGTCTCCGAAAGCGAAGAAGCGCCGCGCGGATGTCCGGGGGGAGGGAGCTGAAGGGCATGGCTCTATTCTATTTCCTGAGTGGAATCTGGCCCAGGAATGAATAGTGAATGGAGAAGCGGAACAGAGAACAGAGAAGTAAGAGAAGGCTGAAATTCACCTGCACCGTTCCTCATTGCTTCCTCATTCACATTCTCTGTTCACTATTCACTATTCCTTTTCCTTTCCACCCGGCGCCACCTTGCCATAAAGAACCCATCGGTGCCGGTTTTTACGGGGTCGATCGTCACCCAGGACCCATGCAAACAGGCCGGAGGCAGGTGCGCCGTGGCCCACTCCGAGGCAGACTCCTCGAACTCGGGATGAGCATTGCTGAAAGCCTGGGCCACCTCTTCGTTTTCCTCCCGGAGGAGGGAGCAGGTGACGTAGGCGAGCTCGCCGCCTGGCTTCACGCACGGCGCGAAGCGCTCGAGAATCATCCGTTGATTGCGAGCGAAGTCCTTGATGTCTCCCGCGCCGTAACGCAGCTTCAAGTCGGGGTTGCGCCGCAGCGTTCCCGTGCCGGAGCAGGGGGCGTCGACAAGGACGAGGTCCGCGCTGGGGAGGTCCTGTGGAAGCGGGCCCTCACGTTCGAGAGCAACGACCTGAACGAGATCCGTGACATGCGCGCCGCGGCCCCTTCTCGACAGTTCGCGAAGGCGACCCGAGTCGACGTCACACGCGACCAGTTCGGACTCACGGCGGGGAAACTCCGGGACTTCACCAAAGAGAAGGTCCGCGAACGCGAGTGTCTTTCCCCCCGCGCCGGCGCACGCATCGAGGACCGTCAGCCCTACCTTGCAGTCGGTGGAAAGTACCATGATCTGGCTACCCTCATCCTCCACCTCGATCCACCCGTCTTTTGAGGGCGAGGTTCCCCCGAGGTTCGTTCGGCCCGGAAGACGTAACCCGAGTGGACTCCAGGAAGTCGGCGTTACTTCACGGCCGAGCTCGCTACTCAGGCGAGCCCGCGCCGTCTCGCGGTCGACGCGTCGCAGGTTGACGCGCAAATCGACGGTGGCCGGCTCCAGAAGGGACTGCGCCAGACGGCGTGCTTCCGCCTCGCCACGCTCCTCGACGAGTCGCTCAGCAAGCCAGAGGGGCAGGCTGAGGTCGACCGCAAACCGCGCCACGGGCTCTTCGGACCCGCAGGGCTCGACGCTCCACGGCACGTCTGCCAGACCTCCGACCTGCGCCGGCAGGCCAAGGCCAATAGCAGCGTGCAGAGTTTCCTCGAGTGACCAGGGGAAAAGACCGTCTCGCGAGAGCCACAGGATATCGGGAAGAAAGGAATAGCGGTTGCCTAGATCGCCTAACACTTGAAGTGCACTGAAACGCGCGTCTCCCGTCAGACTCTCGAGTCGCGCCTGCGCCTGGAGACCATGACGCAGCCACGCATAGACGGCATTTCCGAGGAAGCGACGGTCCCGACTGCCGAGAAAGCGCTTACGCCTGAAGAAACGGCCCACGCGCGCATCCGCCGGAAGTCCTCCGGGCTCTGCGACGAGTTCTATTAGCTCGAGGGTGATGCCGAGTAGGGAAGAGGGCTTCATGCGGATTCGTTATCGACACGTACTGTTCGGTTTCAGAAATTTGTACCAATATGCACTGGAAAGGTTCGAATCTGAAATCGGGCAGTTGGGTTGAACCGGTAACGCGTGGCTCGCGAGCCGTCCTCGGAGCCTCCATGTTACACTATTATGACCCGGGGGTGCTGTTATCTACAGCGGTGCTCCCGGCTGACGTTAAGAAACTTCCTTCACGCGAGAGATACGTGGGCCCAAACGACGTCAACGAACCCTTCGGAGCCTTCGAAGCTCAGACTGCCCGCTACGATGCTGGGTGGTTGCAGAAGATCCAGCTCGATAAGAAGCTGCCGACACTTCTCGTTCTTCGTGGCGCGGACGCGGGTCTGCGCATTCCTCTCACCAAGGACGCCCTGACTCTGGGCCGTACGGTGGAGTCGGACCTCGTTTTCCATGACGAGCAGATATCGCGCCGTCACGTGACGATCAGCCTCGATCCCGAATCAGGCAAGTACTACCTTGCGGACCTGGGGAGCACGAACGGAACTTTTCTTAACGACCACCCCATCACGAAGAGCGAGCTCAAGGACGGAGACAAGATCTTCGTCGGTGCCACGATCTTGAAGTTCGTCGTGCAAGATGAAGTCGAGAGCGAAAGTGGCGCGATTGTCGACCGTCTCATGTTCCAGGATGATTTGACCGGCCTGGTGGTGAAGCGCCGCTTCTGTAACGAGCTGAAGATCCAGCTCAACTACGCGGGAGTACAGGGAAAGTCGCTTTCGCTTTTCATGATGGACCTCGACGGGCTCAAGCAGATCAATGATACTCACGGCCATTCTACGGGCGCCTACGTCATTTCCGAGGCCGGCAAAATCATTGGAGACATTTGTAACAAGGACGGACAAGCCTGCCGCTACGGTGGGGATGAGTTCATCGCGTACTCACTGGACGTGTCCAAGGCGGGAGCCCTCGAGCTGGGGGAAAGCGTCCGCATGGCGATCAAGGAGCAGGTTTTCGAGAAGGACGGCGTGCAACTGAGCCTCTCGATCTCCATCGGAGTCGCGACCTTTCCAGAGGATGGCAAGTCGTTCGAGGGGCTCAGCAAGGCGGCCGATGAGGCTCTCTATCGGGCAAAAGGTAGGGGCAGAGACGCCGTGAGCGACTGAAGCTCTCAGCTGTCAGCGATACGCATTCAGCTCTTAGCCCGGATTATTCACGAGCCACCTGCTGCGAGCACGTATGCATCCCGCCTGGACTGCGTTAGCGGATCGGCATCGATCCTCAACGGGTGCCAATTATCTGACACAGAGGACCCGCCTCCGGTCGAAGCCGATCCGCCGCCTTGCCAGCCGGGCGCCTACGTACTCTCGCCACGGTGTTCATGAATAATCCGGGCTTAGTAGCGGTTGTTGCGGATTCGCGGCTCGATCCTTGAATTCGTTTCGATTGGCGCCTAAAGTGCGTCCTCGGATTCCCTTCGGGAACGGGAACGGGAACGGGTATGAGGAGAACGTCATGAAAGCCGTATGGATCGAAGAACACGGGGGCCCCGAGGTTCTGAAGGTGTCGGACCGGCCCGAGCCTGATCGCGGCCCTTCGGACGTTCTGGTCGAGGTGAAGGCGTGCGGCTTGAATCACCTCGACATCTGGGTTCGTAAAGGGGGCCCGCGGGGTTTTCCCATTCCTCTTGTCCCCGGCAGCGATGCAGCGGGGGTTGTGCTGGCTGCCCCCGAAGGGAGCCATCTTTCGCCCGGCGACGGTGTGGTGATCTTCCCGTGCGAAGGGTGTGGAAGCTGTACGGCTTGCGAGCGTGGGGACGAGCAGCTCTGTCAGAACTTCTTGATTTACGGCGCTGCGCGAGACGGTGGCCTCGCCGGGCGCGCTGTCTATCCCGCCAGAAACTGTATCCCCAAACCGAAGAGCCTTGATTTTCTCCAGACGGCCGCGCTGGGGATCAACTATATCACCGCGTGGCACATGCTCGTCGCACGAGCGGTCCTACGTCCGGGCGAGCGCATCCTGATACAAGCGGCGGGAAGCGGAGTGTCGACAGCCGCCATTCAGATGTCGCGCTTTCTCGGCGCGAGGGTCCTGGCGACATCGAGCACGCCCGAAAAGCTCGAGCACGCCAAACGGTGCGGTGCTGACGACGTAGTGAATTACCGTGACGAGGATGTAGTCAAACGTGTCCGCGAATGGACGGACGGGCGGGGAGTGGACGTGATACTCGACCACGTGGGCGCTCCGAACTGGGAAGCAGATCTCAAGTGTCTCGCGAAGGGTGGCCGGCTCGTCTTTTGTGGTGCCACGGGAGGCCCTGACGTGAAGGTCAACCTGTCACATACCTACTTCAAGGGCCAGTCCATCCTCGGCTCCACAATGGGACGGCTCGATGAGTTCTGCGCGATTCTCGACCTCATCGACCGTGGTTACTTCGCCCCGGTGGTCGACAGGGTCTTTCCGCTCGAGCAGATTGCCGAGGCCCATAGCTACCTCGAGGCGGGTAAGCAAACCGGCAAGGTGGTGATGGAGATCTAACTACTTCCACTTGAACCACGTGAGCGCCAGGAAAAAAGCCAGGACCCCGTACCCGCTCAGCAGAAGTAGGGGCATCCACTGCTCCGTCAAGGAAGAGCCCTCGAGGATCAGCCCCCGTAGTCCGTTGTTGAGCTGCGTCAGGGGAAGCGCCTGAACAAATGGCTGCATCGACTCGGGGAAGCGCTCCGAGGAAAAAAAGATGCCCGAGAGCAGCCACATGGGAAGCATCACGAGGTTCATGAGGCCGGAAACGGTTTCGATCTTCTCTGCGCGGCAAGCAACGAGAAGACCAATTCCCGCGAAGCAAATGGCGCCCACCAGGATGAGGGCCGCTACCGCCACCAGGTTGCCTTGCACCTCCAGCCCGAAGGCATAGTGCCCGACGGCGATGATCAGCACCATCTCGGGAACCAGGAAGAAAAGCCGGCTGGACATGAGGGCCAGAAGAAAATCGCTTCGCCGCATAGGAGTCGCGACGTAGCGCTTGAGGAGTTTGCGTACACGTAGGTCGACGGTCACGAAGCCGAGCCCCCAGAGGCCGCCCCCCATGATGTTCATGCCCATGAGGCCTGGGATCAGCCAGTCGATGTAGCGGCTCCCCGGCTCCGTGATGAGATCGCTGGTCGAAGAGATCCGGTCTTCGCGGCCTGCAGCCGCCTGTAGAACGTCGTTGACCCGGATTTTCGCCGCCTCGGCTCCTGTGCGAGAGGCATCGTAGAGGTAGCGGTATCCGCCTCGGGACGGCTCCACGATGATGTCCACTTTGCCGGCAGCGTACCGCGCTCGCGCCTCTTCGATCGCCACCACCTCGACACGGAATCCGTCCACGGATTTTAGAGAGCGGGCCGCTGTGTCTGCCTCGCTGCCTGCGACGACGTCGACGTGTACCTCCACCTCGCCGCCACGGAAAGCGACGCCGAGCCCGAACATCAGGAGGACAGGGAAAACATAGACCCAGAAGATCGCTTCCGGCTCACGGAAGAACTCCTTGGCCCGGGCTACGATCAGCTCTTTGAGAGGGTAGTACTTCACGATGGTTGACGGTGGTTCATCAGGACGTGTCACCGTCACGCAGGTGCCTTCCTGTCAGCTCGACAAACACATCCTCGAGGCTCGTGTGCCGGATCGAAAGCCGGGTCAACTCTCCACTGTTTCCTCCCAGCCGCTCGAGAAGCCGAGGCAGCACCAGGTGCGGCTCCGACGCGGTCAGCGTGATCTCGACCCCGTCGACGCGCACGGCACTCACGCCGGGAAGGCTGCGGAGCTCGCTTTCGGGAATCGGGGCCGAGCTCGAAGAGCTCCCGTTCGCCACGGAGAACTCGATCATATGCTCACCCCCGAGAGACGCGATGAGCTCGTTCGGGCTGCCAAGCGCGATGACCTTACCGTGATCCACCACGGCAACGCGGTCGCAGAGCCGCTCCGCTTCATCCATGTAGTGCGTGGTCAGGAGGACCGTGTGCCCCTCGGAGCGGAAGCGCCTGAGGAGGTCCCAGATTTTGCGGCGCGACTGCGGGTCGAGGCCGGTCGTCGGCTCGTCGAGAAAAAGCAGCGCTGGGTTTCCCACCAGAGCACAGGCCACTGCAAGGCGCTGGCGCTGGCCTCCGGAGAGCTTTCCGACCCGAGCGTTCGTCTTCTCAGAGAGGCTTATGAGCTCGATTCCTTCTTCAGGACTGATGCCTGTCGGATAGAAGCTGCGAAAGAGCTTGAGGGTCTCGCGCACCGTGAGTTTTTCGGAGAGTCTTGTCTCCTGAAGCGAGATGCCGATCCGCTCACGGATGGCCCGGTCGCCGTTTCCCCAGGTGTGGCCGAGGATCTCCACCTGGCCCGACGTGGGCTTCAGGATCCCCTCGAGGACCTCGATGGTGGTCGTCTTCCCGGCGCCGTTCGGGCCGAGCAGTCCGAAACACTCGCCCGTACGCACCTCGAGGTCGAGACCACTGACGGCGGAAACGCCGCCGGGGTAGACCTTGGTCAGGTTCTTGCAGCGAATGGCGAGATCAATCAAGGTAGTTTCCTGGAGAATCGTGGTGCCAGCCTAACAGCCCGCCCGAGAAGTCAAATTCTACGAGAACCGGCCCTTTTCGCCCATCTCTGCGTCGCAAATACTCGACAAATCAGCGGAGGGGTGAACGCTCCCTCCTCGGTCGCGTCCACTATCGCCTGCGTCTTGCTCCTTGAGCCTTGGCGAAAATGGCTCGGCTCTCGCAACGAAGCACTTCTTCAACGGACTGCTAATGAATTGTGGTTCAGGCTTCCAGCCCGCATCGGCTTTGACGGCCAAGAGCGTTCAGCATTCAGCTGAATGCTGAACGTTGATAGCTGATAGCTTTTCACGACTCGCCGCAGTACTCGGCTGAGCTCTGTCGGTCGATTTCCCACGGTTTTTCGGGCCCGCCGGGAGGTCCGCGAAAGCAAGCGGCCTCTGCGTCATAGTGGAATACGGGGGCGAGTTCAGGCGCCGCCGCACCTTCGCGTGGGGCCAGCGCCCAGGTGCGCGAATCCAGGAGGCCGTCTGCGTTCCTGCCCGAGCCGGCCACGACTACGAGGCCAAGGCCGATCAGCAAGATGACGATTTTCCGTCCGTTCATTTCTCGTAGGACATGACTTTTTCAACGGGCTGCTAAACCAGATCCCGCCGTTTACGCAAAATCCATTCGGCTGCAAGAAATCCCAGGAGTGCGACTGCCAGGAGAAGCGGATGATTCCAGAGGCTCGACTCGGTGACGCGCTCCACTTCCTGGTTGCGATCCGGGACGCTGCGATCCTGGAGGAGGGCGATCGCTTCCTGGAACCTCGAGAAGGGAAGAAACTCGCCGCCAGTGATACTGGCCAGGTCCTCGAGAAGCTCGACATTGCAAGCGACATCCCTCTCCTCGAGATCCGGGGCCGGTTGGACAACGAAGGCGACCGCCGCACGGTCGTTCCGGACGTTATAGCCGGGTAGGGCCGGCGCGTCGAGGTGCACCCGGTATTCGACGGCGGCGCCACTTGCACCAGAGGGAAGAGCGGGCAGTCCGATGTCTTCGAGCGACGTCTCGCCTCGATAGCGACCATCGCTACGAGGGATGGGCTCGAGCCGGAGCCGGCCCTCTTTTCCATCGGTCGTGCGCTCGATAACGGCGTCCACGAACTCGTCCTCGAACGGCGTACCGTCCTCGTTTTTCATCAACGCCTTGACCTTCACGTGTGCTCGGGCCTCGTACTCGAGCGCGTTGGTTCCGAGACGGACAAGATCGTCTTCCGCGCTCAGTTGATCGGAGACGGCCCAGCGCACCACCTGACCCCAGAAGCGCCGATGGAGCTCGTCGCCGAGGCGGAAGCGCCACCTCCAGGTTGAGTCGATGCCCGCGTAGAGTACCCGCCCGGCACCGAAGGCGTGGGTGACGAAGACGGCCCCACGCTGGGCGAGCAAGCGAGCCGCTCTGTCTTCCGCGTTGCTGGCAGCGGACTTCACCGTCACCAGCACCTCTGCGCCGGGCTTGAGTCCTGCGATCGGGTTCAGCCAGCGTGACTGGGGGAGCAGCTCCCAGAGTTCCAGGTTGCGCTCGCGGCCAGGAATGAGTCGCGTGATCTCAGAGACTTCTCCGGCGGGTGTCAGCGTCAGGGGAAGCTCCTCTCGGGCCAGTGTCGTGCCGAGGTCCGCGGGTGGAGCGGGCTCGAGGAGCTTGACGGGAAGTACCTCCTCGAGCGGCGTTCCGGCCCAGCGATAAGGCAGGAACAGTGCGCCGGAAATGAGGACCAGGGTGCCTCCGCGCGCGGTGACGAAGTCGCGGAGGGATCCCCGCTCCTCCTCGGAGAAAACGGATGGATCCACGTCTCCGAGAACGAAAATGTCCTGAGTGAAGAGTTCTCCGCGCGAGCGGGGGAAGCCCGCGGGCAGGCGTCGCTCGGGTGGGGGGACGACGAGAAAGCTCTCGAGTTTCACGTTTTCGTCGCGCGACCATGTCGACCGCAGGTAGCGTTCCTCCCAGCGCGGGCCACCGTCGAGGAGAAGGACGCGCGCCTTTTCGCTGAGAACTTCGAGCCAGAGGTCCCGCGTGTTGTTGGCCAGCGAGACTTCTCCCTCCTGGAGTGGAAAGGAGACGGTGAACTTCTTTCTACCCGGGTCGCCCGCGGGGAACGAGATCGGGAGGCGCGCTACCGCCTCTCCGGCAGGAATCTCGGCGAGGAGATTCTTTACGACCCTATCGCCTTCGTAGATGGTCACGGGAAGTTCCACCTCTGGAAGTCCGGCAGCCACGATCGTTACCTGTGCTTCGACCTCGTCCCCCGCGAACACTTTGCCCGTGGCGTCGAGCGCTTGCAGGTCCAGGTCGGGGGGCTTTTCGAGCGCGCCGACCCCGATCGCGATGAGCGGAATGTTCTGGAGCGCGAGGCTGCGTGCCGTCTCGCGTGGGTCTCCTTCCGCGTGGTGATTGCCGTCGGTGAACAGCACCACGCCTGCGAGAGCGTCACCCGTGCGTCGAACGGCCTCCGCCACCTCGCGGGCAAGCGGAGCCGCGAGGTTGGTGCCGTTGCCCGTCGCGGGGGGAAGCTCGACCTCGCCGTCGACCGCGACGCCAGGTTGGAGGGGTGTCGTGTTGACGGGCTCCAGGTCCTTCCCGAGAGAGTAAAAAAAGACTCTGAACTCGCGCGCGAGCTCGTCCAGCCAGCGGCTCCCGAGGGCGTGAGCGACGAGGCTCCTGCGGTCCGCGTTCCGAATGTCTTCGGGATTCAGGCCCAGCGCTCTGGCTTCTTCCTCCCGTTGCGCCAGAGGCCGGTACGGATCCTCGAGGGCAAAGCTCCTCGAGGTGTCCGCGAGAAGAAGCACGACGCCCCTCTCGACGACCATCTCTCGCACCACCCTGATGGGATCGGCGAGCAGGATGATCAAGAGAAGCACCTCCGCAAGCCGTAACCCCACAAGCCACCGCCTTGTTCGCGGAGAGACGAGAGCGAAATCTCGCCGATAGAGGTACAGAACGGCCACTACCGCCACGGCCAGCATCAAAAGAAGCAGCGGCAGGGGAAGATTACGCGTGGTGATTTCGGAAAGGGAAATCTTCGACCTCCTTCCTCCACGGCGCCCTGCCGCGCGCGAAGCTCCCCGAGAGCAGAAGTTCCGCGAAAAGCAACACGAGCGCCAGGCCGACCATGACCGGCCACTGTTCTCGCTTCCTATTCGTGCTGGCCGTCGCCCTGGTGATCTCTTCGCCGCCTCGCGTCACATCGAGGCCGAGCGCGGCATGGAGCTCCGCCAGGGACTCTTCACCCAGACGCTCGAGGACCGACTCCTCGGGGTGCAGGTTCACGGCGAAGACGTCCGGGCCAGTTTCCTCGTCCGTGTGGATTTCGTAAAAACCGGGGGTCGTCGTCTTCCGGAACGTGGCTCGGAGCACCCCGTCCTCGAGAGAAAGGTCCAGGGGTATGCGTTCTCCCCGGGGGTTGATCGCGTAAAGCTCTGGACCGACGACTTCGGAGGCGGTTGTGCCCGGAGCGCTGGTTTCTGAAACTAGTGCGACTGACAGAGGCTCGCCGACAAGACGGGTCCGGGCGGACGGAGCTTCCGCCGCGAGGTAGCGTGTCGTGCGGTGAAGGAAGGGAAGGAAAAGCGGCGTGCGGGGAAAATCGGAGTCGTCGGTGCTAGCGGACGTGGTTATCACGATCACCTTACCCTTACCCGCGTCGCCCTCGACGATCCAGGGCCAGTCGGCGTTCACTTGCGCGAGGACCACGGCGCCTGGAGTCAAATCGCCGATCCGCGCTGAGCGCCCGATGGTGATCTTCGTGAGGTCGCCCTGCTCGGGACTCGCGAAGATGGAAAAAACGGGGTGGACCATCCTCACCTGGAGCGGGTGCCAACCGCCCTTCCGTCCGGCCATCTGCTGAAGAATCCGTGCCGGAAGAATACGCGCCGGGAGAATTCCTCTTCCACCTCGATAGAGCTGCTCGTTCAGGACCGCGCTGCCGGTTTGTTCTCCCAGGAAGACGAGGAGCCCACCCCCCTCGCGCACGAAGGTCTCGAGGGCGACGGCCGCCTGGGTGTCGAGGCGAAGTAGGCCCGTGATGATCACCACCTGCTTCTCCCGGAGCTGCGCCGCGGTGAGGCTCTGAGTGAATTCCGTGCGGAAGACGACGGCGGGGGCCGTCATGTCCGGTGCGCGCGGAGTCAGGGCCAGGTCCACGTAGCTGGCGGTCCCGGGTCCGCTGCCTTCGAGGGTTGTCCCGACGACCAGCACCTCGATACGCGGCAGGATGTCCAGCGCGAGATGCTTCCGGTTGTCCTGGGGCAGCCCATCGGGTGCAATTTGTACGGCGACGCGGGTCTTGCCGCTTCGGGAGAATCGGCGGCTGAACTCGACGCGCGCCGGTTCTCCGGAATTCACCCGGACGGTCGAGGCATCCACTTCCCTCCCATTCGCAAGAAGCTGTATGGGGAGGCCGTCTTCGATGCCGTCCTCGCCATCTTCATTCCCGCTCGCGGGGGGTCTGTCCGGGAACGATCCGGTAACCTCCACGGTCGCGCTAAAACTCGTAGGCTCGTCGGTGCTAGCGGCAAGTGGGCCCGGATCAAACGCGGCTACAAAGCGATTTCTCGGGTGAGAGGTGCCACAGTCGACCAGCCGCAAAGTGAGTGGTGATCCGAGGAGACGCAGGCGTTCGGCGATGAAGTGGAGGCGTGCTGGGTCGCGCTCTGGCAGCATGTTTGCCTGGAGATCGGTGAGGATGTGGATTTCGCTGGAGGTCGCGGTGAGCTTCATCAGCACTTCCGTTGCACGGTCCAGAGCCGGAAGGAGGCTGAAGACTCCACCCCCGAGTTGCAAATCGCGGACGGCTTGGCGCGCCCGAGAAAGGTCGGGCACCGGCCCGTCGAGAAACGCGAGCTGATCTCCGGGCGCGATCCCCTCCTCATCTATCTCATCTAGAATCGCGAGTGCCACCTCTCTGGCTTTCTCCAGAGAGCTTGGGTCATCATCGCCTTTTCGGTAAGCCATGCTGAAGGACGTGTCGAGAATCAGCATGACCGCCCGACTTCCCTGAGCCTCAGTGCGCGCAGCGCGTTCCTCCCAGGTCACCGGACGGAGGAGTGCGTAAACGATGAAGAGGAGCGCGAGAGAGCGGACGAAAATGAGAAGGGCTTCCCTGAGTTGCAAGCGGCGAATGCGCGCGCGACTTCGAGGGATGAGGAAGCGCAGAGCCGGCCAGTCCACCCGGCGCGCTCGACGCCGATCCATGAGATGGAGGATGAGAGGAAGAAACACAACGAGAAAAAAGGGCAGCAGAAGAGGGTTTTCGAGCGCCTGCGGGAAAAAGCTCATGCTGTCCGCCTCGCGCGCGCAGCCAGGTAGACCGACAGCGCCACTTCGAAAGGTTGGCTCGTGTCGAGAAAGGAGTAGTCGACACCCAGAGCGGCACAACCCTTGCTCAGGATTTCGACGTGCTCCTCGAGATTCTCCTTGTAGATTTCGCGGATCTGTCGAGCGTCGACGCGGAGGCTCGCGGAAGGGTTTTCGCTGTCGCGGAACACCGTCCAGTTGTTAAAGGGGAACCGCCGTTCCGCGGGGTCCAGAACATGAAACAGAATGGCGTCGCAGTGACGGTGTTTGAGGTGCGCAACGCTTGTGATCACATCTCTCGGATCGTCGAGAAAGTCGGAGATGATGATCGCGAGACTTCGCGTGTGGAGGCGTGCGGCCATGCGATGAATGGAATCGGCAAGGCATGTTTCGCCAGCGGCTCGCGCTTCGGAGAGCGTTGAAAAAATGCCCCTGAGGTGCTGCGGTGTCGCCTTCGGGGGGACGTATTGAGTCAGAGTCGAGCCCCCGAGGGCGAGGCCAACCGCATCACGCTGTCCGAGAAGCACGTAGCCTGTTGCCGCGGCAAGGCAAACTGCGTACCGCAGCTTCGAGACTTCACCCGACTGAAATCCCATGGACCCCGAGGTGTCGATGAAGAGAGTCCCACGCACATTGGTTTCGTCCTCGTATTCCTTGAGGTAGAAGCGGTCCGTTTTCCCGAAGGCGCGCCAGTCGACGCGACGAATCTCGTCGCCGGGAACGTAGGGCCGGTGCTCCGCGAACTCGATGGAAGATCCCTTGGCGGGGCTGAAATGGAGACCTTTGAGGAAACCTTCGACGAGTGTACGGGCGACGATTTCCAAGTTCTCCAGGCGCGCGACCGCGACGGGGTCCAGAAAGTCCCGAATCTCCGCCATCGCTGTTCTAACGAAGCTTTTCCGCTCCGCCCCGCGGCACATCGCTAACGAGTCGCTCGACAATGCCTGAACGAGTGATACCCTCGGCTTCTGCGCTGAAGTTCGTCACCAGGCGATGTGCCAGGACGGGCATGGCGACCGCCTGGACATCTTCGGTATTGACGTGGAACCTGCCGTGCAGCAAGGCTCGCGTCTTTGCGCAGTGTATGAGGCTTTGCGCAGCCCGTGGTCCCGCGCCCCAGGCGAGGCACTGCTTCACGTACGCGGGTGCTTGGGGTTCCTCCGGACGTGAGAGACGCACGAGCTGTAAGGCATAGCGGTGTACATGCTCCGCGGCCGGGACGCGCGGAA
>Ga0315336_1003964_pt1 | contig 18609 bp, 13 predicted proteins | sample ASW5metaG_FD_204512 | JGI IMG/M metagenome (GOLD analysis project Ga0315336, IMG submission 204512) | Ammonia-oxidizing marine archaeal communities from Monterey Bay, California, United States - ASW #5 | ecosystem: Environmental > Aquatic > Marine > Intertidal zone | place: USA: California... | reverse complement strand
CCGTAAACCGTGCCGCCGCGAATCCCCGCTCCGGCCAGCATCACGGAATAGCAGAACGTCCAATGATCGCGGCCCGCATTCTTGTTGATCTTGGGCGTACGTCCCATATCGCTCATCACCACGACCAGCGTTTCGTCCAGAATGCCACGCTGGGAAAGGTCTTCCATCAGACCGGAAAACGTCAGGTCATAATTGGGCAGGTGTGTCTCGCGCAGGATGCCGAAATTGCGGCTGTGCGTGTCCCAGCCGGCTCCGTCCAGCTTGCCGGGCCGGGTCCAGAAGATGTCCCAGGTGACATTCACGAAACGCACGCCTTCTTCGACCAGTTTGCGGGCGATCAAGGCGCTGGAACCAAACAGAGTCCGGCCATATTTGTCACGCGTCTTGGGGTCGACGCTTTCCACGTCGAAGGCGTCGCGAATGCGATTGGAAGTCAGCAAACCCAGGGCGCCGTTTTGCACGCGTTCGAACTCGTTGTCGAGTTCCTTCCGTCGCAGTGTGTCGTCGAACTGTCGGGCCAGGTCGCGGCGCTTGTTCAAGCGATCCAGAGTGATGCCGGATGGTAACTTGGCATTGGGCAGCCGCGGCGTGCCCAGAACCACTTGCGGATGATACGTATCTGGAGCCGGCTTGGCCGTCGTCGGCTGGCATTCGGTGAACAGCGGGTCGTACTGGCGCCCCAGAAATCCGGCATACGGTCCCGCGCGGCGAATGTGCTGGCCCCAGCCCAGCATGCACGGCAAGTGCACGTAGTCGGGAAACCCACCGTGGTCGCTGTTGAGGTACTCGCAGACCGAACCCATGCTGGGCGGCAGGTTGTCCTGCACGACTCCGATGGACGGCAACGGTTCGGGATAGCCCGTCAGGCTGGGCATCGGGTTGTGGCAGCCCGCTTTATGGTTCACCGTCCGCACGATGGCCGCGCGATCCATCCATTGCGTGTGTTTGGGCATCAGTTCACAGACTTCGATGCCCGAGGCGTTGGATGGGATGGGAGTGAACTCGCCCCGGATTCCGTCGGGGGCGTGGGGTTTCATGTCGAACATGTCCTGACTCGGGATTCCCCCCAACAGGTACAGGACGATCACGCTTTTGGCTTTTCCAGGCCGTTGCCGATTTGCATTCGCGGCAGCCGCAGAAGCCAGGTGCGGCGGCAGGCCGAACATCCCGCCCAACATGGAAAGCCCGCCGGCCTGCAATGACTCGCGGCGTGTCAAACCATCACAGCATCGCCGCGGACTGCCGAGCATCGTGATCATGGCATCCTCGATTCGAAACACACGCGAATACACGCCTGAGCCCATTGTTCCCTGCGCAGTTGCTGTGCAGCGAAAGCAACTGTGAAACTCATCATAATATATCAGAATGCGTTGATCGGTGTGAACTGCAACAACGGGACTCACGCCGAATCGTCGGATCTGTCGGATGGGATGGAGGCCTCACATGTGAGGCTTGATCCGAGGACTTGAGGAGTGTGGATTGCGTTATGCGGGGCGCGACGACTGCAGCGGGCCGCAGCTAGCAACCGCGCACGTCAAGACATGCGTCCGTGCCAGCACGGCGGATTGCCGGTGCCTGTCTGGACCGGAAACGACCGCGTTTACCGCGGACGTCTGCGCCCGCGGCGACCGGGTCGGCCACCGGCACCGTCGGTGACGGGGGTCTTGCTTTGCCAGCGGGCGCCGGCCTGCACTCCCGCTTGACGATGTTGATTGTAGCTCAGCCGACTCGGTGTGTGCCGTGCCAACGCGCTGGCCAACTGTGACTGCAGTTGAGCCGCCGGAGTGTCGGCGGGAATGACGCCGATCACTTTCCCTGTCAGCCCAAACGTACCGGGTTGAATGATCACGAATCCGGTTTGATTCGTGTATCCCTTGATGGATTTGAATTCTGTCTTGTTCTGCGCAGCCACGTACTGTGCGGTGCCGATGAATTGCCCGGACCAGACGATGGGCGACAGCGTTTGCTCCATCCGCCGACGTTGATCGGAGTCGGGAGAGTATACGGCGACGAGCGGTTGTCGGTCGGCCGCAGCCACATTCAGCGCCAAGCGTACGTCCGACAGATATGGCAACGGTACGGATTCCTGTGCCGCCGGGGCTTTGCCAGGATACTTGCGGGCGATGGCTTGCATGGTTTGGGCCATGTTCTTGATGGCGGAGACGGGCTGTGTATGGATGCCCGGGCCGCGATTACCGCCAAAGGCCCACACCGGACTGCGACCGGAGCGGACAAGGTGTGTTCTGCCATTGGGTGCCAGAATCGCGAAGACGGTATTCTGCAACACACCGCCCGGCGCGAACATGCGTTTGAGTACCTGATTTTCCTCGGCATTTTCGTAGGTCGCCAAACGGACGCAGACGAACTTACGCGAGGCGGCGATCACGTCTTTGTCGGACAGGAAACTCCTGTCCATGCCTTCCTTGCCCGGTCACCACACGCCCGGAACCGAATGACACTGAGGTGCCGCGGACAGCAGCAGAATGGGTTTGCCGGTCCGTGCTGCCTCGGCCAAGCCGCCTTTCCAGGTGCCATGCCAGGCAATTTTCGCTGTCTGTTGTCCTGCCCGCAGCTGTCCCGGTTGTGTCCCCTGGGCCTGAGCGTCCTGCCGAGACGGAGACAGCAGCAAGACGCCGCACAACAGCCAGGCCGGGCAAATCACGATTCGACGTGTGGTGTGTGTGTTCATTCTCGAGCCCATCGTTTCCAGAGTGTCGATTTTCTCAGAGGGTCGACTTGGATTTGAAACAGCTTACCGGGTACCGCGTTGCAGCGACAGAGCCGTTTCCCGTGGACACCAACGGTCCGGGTCTCTGGATGCATAACCGTATTCTATTTGATGAGAACACGGAAACCCGACCCGTTTCAAGAAATTCAGGCAATCGGCGACCAACAATTCCATCCGTGGCCGTCGATGTGTTCGCGGTGTGGCCGCACCGAATGCGTCTGTCACAATTGTCAGCAGAGACACGATTGTGCTCACCCGGAGCGTCTGTGTTCCGGGATCATCCCCCGGCGGCATTCGCTGGGCCGGATTGCGCTCGTCAGGACGTACTGGTCTCGTCCGTGGATCGTGTGTCAAATCGCTGCGCCATCCAGGCCAGGACCAGCGCCGAGAAAAACCAGCCGCCGACGATGTCCAGCATGTTGACGGCAGTGAACTTGGGCCCGAAACCGTACCAGCACCATTGCGGCAGACAGGTGAAGCTGGCGGCGGCCAGAGCGATCAGTGCCACATTCGCCCCCGTCCCCAGAATCGAATGCGCTCGGATTCGCAAGACGATGATCGACAGCAAGCAACCGACCAGGATGCAGACCAACAGTTGCGCGGTCAGCGTGCCGGGAAAGGACAGGCCGCTGAAGGTGTCCGTACCGTCGTCGAGTGTGGAGACGATCAGGAACAGGCCTCGGCCACCCATGTGGATACCGTCGGGAATCGCCACCGCGGGTTCTTGCAGCGTCGTGATGACCTGCGTTTCTACGGCCTCATTCAGAACCGGGATGGCCTGCACGGCTGTGTGCACTCCGAGGTGCATGGCTGCACCCCAGATGTACAGAGTGAACGTAGTGGCCGCAGTTCCGCACACATAGTATTTCGGGGGCATGTGTGGTGTTTCCAGAGTTTCAGATCCCCGTGTCCGTCGCCGGCGCGGGTGGTTGTCGGTCATGGGGTCAACGTGGTCGGACGATTGTTCACGATCCACGGTGGAAGCCGGATGCAACGCGTCAGAATCCGGCTTCCCACCTCTGGAACGCGGCTTGCAGCTCAACCACACGCCGCGGCTGCATTGCCGCCACGTTATGCGCCTCTTTCAAGTCGTTGGCGAGATTAAATAATTGCCAGGGAGCATTGGGTTTTTCACGCACGATCTTCCAGTCGCCCTTCCGCAGAGCCGAGTGTTTTCGAAAGGAGAAATAGAACGAAGTGTGCGGAGTCTTGGCGCCCTCGGTCAACAAGGGCAGCGGGTTCTTTCCATCAGTGACAACACCTGCTGGCAGTTTGGCATCTGCCAGTCGAGCGCATGCGACCAGCAGATCGGGCGACCAGAAGGGTTGCGATATCACGGAATCGGGGTGGATGTGACCTGGCCAGCGAGCCATCGCGGCCACCCGCAGGCCTCCCTCCCAGCAGGTGACGCCGCCGTGCCGCAGTGGGTCGTTGATGCCAACGTCGAAACCCGTGCGGTTCAATCGAAACGCTCCGTTATCCGACATGAAGAAAACGAATGTGTTTTCCGTCGCTCCGACCGAGTCGATGGTATTCAGAACGCGGCCAATCGCGGCATCGAGTGCCGTGACCACAGCTTGATAGCGGAGTTGGGGATTCGTTTCCCGTGGCGAGAGACCATACGTTGCGAACGCCCAATCGGGTGCCTGCCAGATGTTCGGCTGGCCCGGTCGTTTGTTTTTGGCATTGGGAGAGTGTGGGGCGTTGAACGGTACGTAGCAGAACCAGGGCTGTTTGTCCCGCGACTTGCGACGGATGAAGTCCATCGCGGCCTCGGCGAACAGGTCCGTCGAATACCGACCATCGGCGTGCAATTCCCGCGTTCCCTGGAACAGATCGTGTTTGCCGTTGTAGACGTGGTGATAGTAGTCGATGTTACCCGAGGCATGTCCGATGAACTCGTCAAAGCCCCGCTCGGTCGGCCGTGAGCCGTTGGCGAAACCGATGTTCCACTTGCCGAAACAACCCGTCGCATAAGGTGTGGCCGCCGTTTTTAAGATCTGCGGTATGAGTCTCTCTTTGTGATTCAGGCCAATTCCGTAGTTGCCGGCCAGGCCGGGCAACTGATTGATCAGGCCGTGACGTTGCGCGATCCGCCCCGTCAGCAGGCAGGCGCGTGACACCGTGCAGGTCGGAGAGGCGGTATAAAAACTGGTCAACCGCGCCCCTTGCGCGGCCAGTCGGTCCAGGCTGGGTGTCTTGATGGGGGATGCCGGATTGTAAGACCGCAGGTCCCCATAACCCAGATTGTCGGCGGTGACGATCAGGATGTTGGGCCTGGCCGAACCCGTGTCCTCTGCACCCATGTCCTCCGCAGTGGCCAGACCGGCCAGATGGCAGCAGGCCACCGCGAGCAGCCCGCGTGAGATGGTCCAGTTCATCGTGTCTCCCGGCGGCGGTGTGGGCCACACCTGCGCGAACCGTGGCATGGGTTAACAACAGATCATGAAACGACCACAGGACAAATACTCGCTGAACGTCCGCGTTTATAGATAAACTCCCGCACAGCGATGGCACGTTGCTGGCTTGGTCATTCTTCGGAATTCAGGATCAAGCAAAACACGTTTTGCCGTCGATCAAAGGGAGTTTCATCCGGGGGACTGGCATTTCCAGCGATGTAACCTCCCCAGTCAATCGCCGCCGGGCCCCAGTGGGCCGCTTTGATTTCGCGAATGGCCACGTCTCGTGGATCGCGGTAGGTTGTCTTGTCGTAGGTCAGGGCCGGACTGGTCAAGGTCATGCCGTCATCCGCGCTCGCAAAACGAAACGTGAGCAAATTGACATCGCGCAAAGTCGCCGCTGGAACGCGCAGCGTATACGATTTGTGTTTTCCCGGGTCCAGTCGCCCGATCACGCGGTCGTTGATCAGCACCTCGGCCTGGCCGCTGGGGGCGCGGGCCGTCGTCCATTGCGTGGGAGTCGCCACTGTGAAGGCGAGCGAAGCGTCTGTGGTGTATTTGCCGGTTCCCGATCCGTTGGCCACGACAACTGGCTGGGATCGCACTTCTCCATCTGCTGGATTCCGGATTGAGATGGTCCGCAGCCCGTCCGGCAAATCGTTGGTCTGGATCGTCGCCTGGTAAAGCGCTCGGTAAAACGGTCTGCCGATTTCCCGCATTTTCGTCCAGTCCTGGCCGTTGAGCGAATACTCGAGCGACTCTTCGGGCCGCGGCTGGACGAGGTGCGCTTGCAGCGTGGTGGCGCCGCGCCACGCCGAGCCGATGCGATGGGATACGATCGCCACGCGTTGCCCCAGACCTTTGTAGAAGGACTGCAACCGGTCTCCCCGGACATGATAGATCGTGTATCCCTGGGGAGAAAGATCGGGGCAGAGCTGATGTGTCCGCGGATTCCACCAGCAGCCGGCCAACGCACCGCCCACGCTGTAAGGAACCGTGCGCGCTTTCGACGTGACCACATGAATGTCACCCACCAGTTGCATCCGGATATCGTGTTGTCGGGCCATCTCCAGAAAGTTCGGGCAATGAGCTTCCAGATCAAACTCGCTGGTCGTGATCACAAACCGACCGCTTGTCCGGTTGGCCATGTCCTGCCGCAGCCACTTGACGTGCAGCGGCTGGACCTGGTTGGTCGGGTATTCCAATTCCTTGCCGTTGACCACAATCTGGCGTTGCCCCAGGTGATAACCAAAATCCACCGAGACGAAATGAATCGCGCCATATTCAAACGAGTAGAAATGAGGGCCCAGGTACTCCCAGTACATCGGCTTACCGCAACGGTGGTCTCCTCGAGGAAACTGGTCCAGGCGGTAAGATGAATCGGTGTGGTCTCCGGCCACGTTGTAACAGGGCATCTTCAGATGGTTCATGATGCCCACGTAGTTGCGGAAACTGGCATGACCGCTGGCGGGGCGGCTGATCAGCGCTTTGTGCAGATCCAGCAGATCGCCGCTGTTGACGACGAATCGCGGACGTGGCTGCATGGAGTTGAGTTCCCTCACGAAGGAGCTCAGTCCCAGCAACGACCGCGGGTTGCTCGAGATGTGGGCGTCGGTGAGATGCACGAAGACAAATTCTTCCTCACTCTCGGCGGCCGGTTGCAGAGTGAAATCGACGTTGGCCGCCAGCGGCTTGTACCAGTTGCCGACGATGTCGTGCCCGGCAGGGCGCGTGATGTAGACGAACACCGCACTTTCAGACGGTGCGATCGCGTAGGCTCCCTGGGCGTCGGTCGTGACCACGGAGTAACCGTCGGTCACCGAGACGTTCGCCGCCGGCGTTGTGACACCGTTGTTGGCCACGCGGACATGGCCCGAGATCCGCTGGGGCACGGCCGCACCGTAATCCGGCTGCGGAGTGTCGAGTAACCGCAGTTTGAGGACTCCGGGCACGTCTGTTTGGGGGATGCTCTTCTGGGCGCATGCCGCCTGGTGGCTGCCGAGCATCGCCAGCGCGGCGGCGAGCAGCATGAGCAGGCGGCGGCCGGGATTTTCCGACCGCAACCAGCGGCTTTCCGCGCCGTATGGACGGCCACGGGGAACCGATGCGTGGGGGCAAGATTGTGGCAAATTTGGAGAATGTGTCATCGTTTGCCTGCCCTCAAGTCGGATCGGATTCCGAGCATGACATCAAGCCAATTGTTGGTGCAGCAAGAAGGCCAATCCCGTGAGTAAGACGGCTGATCCGGTGGCGAATACAAAGGCCCGTTGGACCGTGGTCCGTTTGGCGTACATACCCAGCAAGATCGGGATGCCGGTCCAACCGATGCCACCGATGCAGAAGAAAATCCCCACGGCGCGGCCGTGGAGCGACTCCTCGACATGTCCCAGCAGAATGGCAATCAAGGTCGGGAAAATTGGCCCCACAACGGCGCCTGCCGCGACGATCAGGATGCACATCAGCTGAGCGCCTTTGCAGAACACGATGCCTAGCGTGATCACGATGCAGCACACGGCCATCACCTGCACCAGGATCGTGTCGGCACCTTGCGGAAGAAGCAAAGCGGTGACCAGGCGTGAGCCCATGAATGTCAGCCAGAACAGCGACAACAACCCCGAGGCTTTGGATTCGTCAACCTGTTTGTCGGTCAACAGCGTTGTGGCCCAGGTGGCGACCGAGGCTTCGGTCGGCACATGGAAGAAAAACGCGATCGAACACAACCAGACAATGGGATCGGATAACAGCTTCGCCAACCCTCCCGAAACCGTGTCGGTGGCGTCCACGTGCAAGGCTCGCCAATCGACGCCAACGCCCAGCAGCATGGGGATCACCGCCACCGCCGCGAAGCCGTACAGCGTGCGCGCCAGACCGAAACGCCGTGCGCAATACACGATGATCAGTGGAGTGACAAACGTGCCCATTCCAAAGATGAAGTCACCCATGTTCATGGCGTATGCCATGCGTTCCGGAAGTTCATTGGCGGGCACAAACGCCGGTGGAGATGTCACGTTCAAGACGTTGACCAATGCCGACCAGCCGGTACCCATCAGCAACACCGCGACCAGAGCTGTCGCGTAGCGCCGCGCGTGAGCGAGCACGGCGAGGCTGACAATCACCAGAATGAATCCGCCTGCCAGAACGGCTTGCTTGCCCATCCAGTCGACCAGAAATCCGGCAGCGACCACCATCGGAATCAGCGTGAAGCCGAACACGGACACGAAGCCGCCGACTTTGCCTTCGTCGATTTGCAGCTTGCGGGCCAAGGGCAGTTTGACGCTGCCCAGCAACGCGAAACACATCCCGGCCATGGCCAGGGCCGCGATTTGCATCAAGGTCAACATCGTATCCATAGCGTGTTGCCTCACAGGTGCCGTTCGAGGGATGACATGCCGGCCGGCGGATTGCTGCCGGCGACCATCAGAGCGTAGCTGGCTGTTCGGGTCCCTGTCCAGCCAACGCTGGGGAACGCCTGAGCCTGTGGGACTGCAAATTCGCGCACGTTGCCGTGGGAAGACCAGCGGGGCTGCGGATACACGCGCGGTGGAGTCTTGTCGAGCGCCGTTGTCAGTATCGAGCGAAGAGCAGCGCGACGCTGGCGCCGTAAAACGCCGTGAAGGCCACTCCCGCCAGAAACGCCCTCAGCAATTGGGAACGCAGCCCCTCACCGCTACAGAGGCTCGACAGTCGCAGCACCGGTGCCGCCGCCAGGAATCCCACCAGAAACGTCCATTCGAAAATCAGGCTGAGTCTGCGGCAAATCGCGAAATAGGCGAGAGCGACCGCCAGAAAAAACAGCAGCGACAGCCGTTCCATCCAGCGGCGCGTCCGCGATCCCGAAAGGTCGGAACGCTTTCTGACCAGTTGCACGACGGGCTGCAGTGCGACGAACAGGCACACGGGCCAGGTGAACACGAAATCGTTCATCCTCTGACTGAGCACTGTCGTGCCCGCGGCACCGGCGAGAAACGCCGTCACAGCATAAACTCCGAACCCGATCGACTGCCGATGGGGGCCGGGCACTACGCGACTGATCGCAAAACCGAGAACCGCCGCAGCACCCAGGATCCCCAGCGATGTCCAATACCAGTTGCGGAGCCATGCGCTGGATGGGACGTCGAAGGCGTATTCCGGCTCGATGGCCAGGATCATCGCCGCCAGGTCGCGGTACTGAGATTGCGGGACATCGGTGACAGACAGTAGCGGGCGTGTTGCCTGGAGCCGTTCCGGGTTTCCAACGAAAACACAAACGGCCCGTGTGTGATTCCGCAGGTACACCCGCCCGCGATGCAGGGCCGGCGGAGTCCAGGTGAGTTCGCCGCCGAGCACGCTGGTGCGGGCCAGTTCTTCATAACGCTCGGGTGTGGCCCGCAGCAGAATGAGTTCGCCGAGTTCATTGAGCACGATCAGTTTGCCGTCGGCCACGATGATGCCGGCTTGGCCAATCTCCGGCTCGTCGCTGGTGCGTGCGGAATTTTTTCGACGCGGGCGCCCGGTACCGATCGACCACTTGTCCAGTCCCGTCAAGAAATCGATACAGCGAAACTTGCCTCGCGAAGCACGTTGCGTTTTCGACTGAGCATCGAAAATGTCGAAACCGTACAGATTTCCATCGACCAAAACGCTGGAAGAGACGTCGTTGGATAGAATGCCGGACTTCCAGATCTTTTCAAATTCGCCGGCCGCTCGATCGTCTGCGGACGACGCAGGTGTTTTGACGCTGGTGAGCTGAATCAATTGCGATCCACTGCGAAACGGTCCCGAAAACCACAGATAGCCATCGGCATGGATCGGCCAGGCCGAGTGTTCGTCGTAGCCATGCGAAAGCGGGATGCGCACGAGTGTTTCACCGCTGCGCCGATCGCAGACCACGAGTGCATTCTGCAGATAACCGACGACCAACTTACGCCCGTCGTGTTCGATGGGGTAGGCCGGGCTGTAGCTCGCGGGATCGCTGCCGGAGACCCAGATTTCCGATCCCGTCTCAGCATCCAGTGCCACCATACTCGCCTGTTCGCCTCCGACCGGCAGCAGCACCATCCCGTCAATGACGGTCGGCGAACACGCGTATCCAAAACCGATTCCGCGGCCGGTGTAGCGTTCCAATACGTTGACCGACCAGACCAGGCGGCCGCTGTCGACTGTCAAGCATCCAATCAAGCCGTTGGGGGCTGCGAAGTACACGTAGCGCCCGCTCAACGTGGGCGTGGCTCTCGGTCCTGGATAGACGCCGATGGCTTCATAAGGCCAGCCATATCGGTACCTCCAGATCGTCTCTCCGCTATCGCCATCCAGGCAGTAGACGAATTGTCCACCCAGCGATTGGGCTTGAGTGAACACACGCCTGTCGCGTGCCACAAAGGCGGAATAGCCCTGTCCCAGTTCACGTGTCCACAGCACCGGCGGTCCCGTGTCGGGCCACGCGTCGGCGATTTCGGTTTCCGGAGAATGTCCGTCATACGAGGGACCGCGAACGAAGGGCCAGCCGGCATCTTCTGTCTCCGCTGTGAGAAATGGGTTGGCGGGCGCGACTGGCGGTTGTTGGGCGGCGCAGGGCCGGGAATCCAGCGACAGCGACAGTGTGAGCGCAACGATTCCCCAGCCGACCGCCATCCGGATGGAGCGGGTCACAACGGACCGCGCCAACCCAAGCGCGCTCGTCACATCGGATTGCATGAGCTTCCGTGTTTGAGATGTTTTCACGACGGACTCTCGAAAGCCGGTCGATTTCGTGGCGACTGCAATAAGGATGTGATTCCAGAGTGGTCGATGCAGTGAACGCCAGCGCTGCGAGTGCGAGATGCAGTATGACAAGTCGCGATCCGAATCCCAAGAAAATTTCGCCAATTGCAGCCAAAACCGTGACACGAAACGGTGTGTGGTGGTCGGCTGCAGTGACCGGTTTCCGGGAAAGGGCAAGTGGATGCCAACTGCCCGCACAGATCCCAACCGAATGCTCGCTTGCTGAACGTGTTGCGAGGCACGTGCGGCAGATGGGTTGCCGGCGGAGGTCAGAATCTGCATGCCGGGCGGTGCTTTGCGATCGACGGGAGTATCAAATATCGGAGAAGGACTACACATCATTTTCGAATAGATGTTACGATCAGCATGGCTTGCTCGTGTCGATTTCCCGATCCCGCAAGAGACCCTGGCGCATGCTGACCGTTTTCGACACTCCCGCCGATCGCCAGGGTGATTTCACTCGCCGCGATCTGATCAAGGCCGGCCTGTTGGGAGTCGGCGGCCTGACGTTGCCCAGACTGTTGGAGCTTCAGGCGGCCGCAACGACCGGCACCACGCGTGTGGCGCGTCCGGCGAAGAACTGCATCTTCGTGTTTCTCAATGGCGGCCAGGCGCAGTTGGACACGTTTGACATGAAGCCCGAGGCTCCACAGGGAATTCGGGGCCCCTACCAACCCATCTCGACCCGCGTGGCCGGCACGCATATCTCGGAAAAGCTTCCGCGGCTGGCTGCGTTGACGCACAAATATTCGATTTTGCGTTCCGCGTCACATCCGCTTTCGGCTCACAACAGCAGCGCCGCCTATGTGCTCAGCGGCCACTCGCCCGGCAACGACGGCAGTATTCAACCGACCCCGCTGGATCATCCGACCTATGGATCCGTGGTCTCGCGGATCATGCCGTCGGCATCCAACTTGCCAGGCAGTGTGTTGACGCCGCGACTGCTGTTTGACATGGGGTTTCCCACACCGAGTGCCGGGGGCGGCTGGCTGGGTCGGCGGTATGATCCGTTTCCCGTGGCCCGCAATCGCATGATGTCCCGCGCCCCCGTCTGGAACGGTCAGTTGCCGGCGCCGCGCTCGCTGGCGCTGCCCGAAGACGTCTCGCGCAGTCGGCTGGCCGGCCGACGCGACCTGTTGAACGCACTCGACACCACGTTCGCCGAAGTCCGTGGCGTGGCCGAGACCCGGACGCTGCGCGCTCATCAGGACAAAGCGCTCAACCTGATCCTGTCACCGGAATGTCGGACCGCGTTCGATCTGTCTCGAGAACCCAAGTCCGCCCACGAACGGTATGGACGTTTCGAAATGGGACAGGTTCTGCTGCTGGCGCGGCGATTGATCGAATCCGGTGTGCGGTTCGTGACCGCCAATGCGGTGTCCAATCCGAAAAATACGCGGCTGTCACCTTTTCAGATCTGGGACACGCATTTCGATCACTTTCGGCTGTACAACGACACGCTGTTGCCGGAATTCGACCAGGCCCTGTCGGCGCTGATCGAAGATCTGGATGTGCGTGGATTGCTCGACGAAACCCTGCTGATCGTGATGGGAGAAATGGGCCGAACTCCGAAAATCAACACGGCCAAGGACGGTGGCCGTGATCACTGGGGTCGCGCGTACTCCGTGTTGTGGGCCGGCGGGGGAATTCGAGCGGGACTCGTGCACGGAGCGACAGATCAGCATGCCGCCAACGTGATTCACGGCAAGGCGACGCCGGACGACGTGTCCGCAACACTGTACGAGGCTCTGGGTATCGCGCATGATACCCTGTTGCAGGACATAACGGGCCGACCGCGTCGCATCAGCGAGGGCTCACCGATCGAGGCGTTGCTGGTTTGATGTTTGCCCGTCCGGGGGCGGTGAAAGACCGGGGGCGCTGGACAGACACCGTTGTGGGTTACGTGATCTTGTCGGAGCGATGTCATGTCGATCTACGTGGAGTGTGACCAGTGTCAAAAGAAGTATCAGATCCAGGAACATCTGGCCGGTCGCCGGCTTCCCTGCAAGGAGTGCGGCGCGGAATTCCAGGTTCCGGATCTCGAAGCGGATGTGTTTGACGATTTCAATGATACATTCTCCGATGGATCGGACGATCGGTTTGAATTGGATCCGTCATCCAAACGACGCAGTCGCCGGCAGCAGAAGTCGATGCGACCCGGACGATCATCAGGTTCGAATAGCACGCCATGGATCATCGGTGCCGGAGCCATCCTGGCCGTGCTGGTGTTGATCGCGGTGCTGACCTTCAGTTTGAAGGTTCGGCGAGACCGGGATGACATCGCTCATGTGAAGCAGATGGCGGCGGAGACGGACGCCGATGAACCGTTCGCCAACGGTACGGTGGGTCAGCCTCCCGGTCTCGCGGAGGTGACCAATTCCCAAACCGTTTTCGTGTTTCAGGTGCTTCGAGTTCCGCATTCCGCTGATGGGGAAAACGTGGTTGATGTGGCTCAAGTGGCCAGTCAGGCATTGTCCACGATGCGGTGGGGCGTCCCGGGTTCCGTGAAATACGACGCCAAGACCCGCGAGCTCACGGTGGAGATCAAGGCCACGACGGATCATTTCGAAGAGTTGAATCAAGAAATTGAGGTGCGCCTGGCATTGAACCGCGTTGACATTTTCGTTGGTACGGTGCGATCGCCGTCGGGGCCGCCGCCGGCTGGAAAGAACCCGCCAGCCTCAAACAGGCCGCCGGCTGGAAAGAAATAGCGTGGGGAGCATCTCCGTGCGGACGTGCATGCGGGCGCCGATTGCCGCCACACGCTGGTTCGTGCTAACGGATGGCAATTTCAACCCAGGTGATGGTCATCGCCTGGCTGGCGACGGCTTCGATCAGGTTGTACCCGTCGCTGATCGCCTCGGCAGGTACCGCGTACACATCACGGGCTTCCTGTCCCTGCCCCTTCCAGCCGGAAGCTGCGATGTGTTTCGGTTTCGCTCGCCGCGACCATGGGCAGGGGATTCCGTTGAGGCTCACTTGCGGCGGTTGGTCCGAGCCGGTGACAACCAGCTCGATTTCGGCCACTTGTCTCGGTTTTGGTTTGGGACCGACATGTGTTCGGAACACGGCGTGCTGGCCGGTATAGGGCAGGGCGGTGGAGGCACCCGGTGCGCCCAGGGACCAGGGACTGGTGACGCTCAACGGATGACGCCGCGCGGAACTGCGGAGTGTTGAGAACGATCCGGCGTCGGTCAGCAGGCGGTCATGATCTTTTCGTGGCCAGCGCTGGTACGGCCCGGTGAACAAGTTGAAAAAGTAGACGGCGTCCGCGCCGCGGTGCAGCCCACTGCACAGCACGCCCCGCATTTCTCCATGGGTCATTGTCCGTCGTCCGCTGGCGCCCGAATTGATGCCGTCCTCCAGGTGGATCGCCACATCGACGTTCGTACCGATCAGCAGCCCTTTCCAGGTCTCGACCGGTATGTCGGTGTTGACCGAGCTCCAGAATGATCCGGCGACGATCAGGTCCACAAGTCCCGCGCGGGCCCAGGCGACCGCATCCAGTCCGTGCCGACGGGCGATCCAGGGAACTCCCGGCACGCGGACCGCGAGTTGGACGGGGTGTCCCAGTCGTTGCTCCGCCGTGCTGGTCGCCGTCCGGACTTGTTTGATGAAATCCTGCATTAACCGTGTGCCCGAATGTTCGCGACCCGGGCGGAAGTACAGCCAGAACCGTAGAAAGTCGAGCTCGATTCCGTCCACGTCGTAGCGGCTGCAAATCTCGCGGATCAATTTCATGTAATGGGCGCGGACTTCGGGTTGTTCGTAGTCCAGACCCTTGTTGGACAGGTGCCATTGCGGGTGAGTGCGCCAAAACGTGCTGTGAAACGGGTGCGTGGGCCTGTCAGGGTAATGCGAATCGTTCATGCGTATGGAAATCCAGGCCTGGACTTTGTTGTGCCGGGCGCGGGCCAGCATGCGACGGGGATAATCGCAGCCCTGCTTGTGTAGCGAGAGCACGCTCTTGGCGAACTGTGTTTCGAACATCCGTTTCGGATCGATTCCGGAAAAGAACGGCTGATCGTCGCCGGCTGTCGGATCGTAACCGTCCCAGTTGGATTCCCAGACCTGGCTGCGGTAGTTGGTACGCTGCGCATTGACGTTGATGAACAAGTCGGTGATTCCAGCGTCGGCGTGTGTGTCCACAAACGAGTCGATGGTCTGCGGCGCGACGGGGCCGAACGTGCCCACAAACAACTCGGAGCAGTCCAGGTTGTAGATCACCCGTCCGCGGGGCTCAGCGGCCGGCTTCGGCTCGGCAGCGCGTGCATCAACGGCAAACATCTGCAGTCCGCAGGCCAGTCCACAGACCATCCCAAACAAACGCCATCTCATCGGTCTGTGAGTCATTGCGATCGCCTCCGCGCGTGACAGACTTGTGGTCAACGGGTTCGCCTGATTCGCTGCAAGCTAACCCACAACAGACCACAGCTCAACACAACCGGATACATGTTGTCGACTGCCGGCGGCCCCGCGGCGTTAAGACGGCTGGGAGACGAGATCGGGTTGGAAGTGTGTCAAACGCGTTTGAGGACTGTGCGACCGGGAGCTGCGCGGGAGTTCACGGTCAGGCGATGATGCCTTGGACGACTTGACCGGAGACATCGGTCAGTCGGTAGTCGCGTCCGGCGTAGTGGAACGTCAGACGTTCGTGGTCCAGTCCCAGCAGGTGCAGGATTGTGGCGTGCCAGTCGTGGATCGGCACGACATGCTCCACGGCGTGATGTCCGTAATCGTCCGTGGCTCCGTAGCGGGTGCCACCGCGAACGCCGCCGCCGGCCATCCAGATGCTGTAGCCCTTGTTGTTGTGGTCACGGCCCGTGCCGCTTTGGGCATACGGCGTGCGGCCGAACTCTCCGGCCCAGATCACGAGTGTGTCTGCCAACAGTCCCCGCTGTTTGAGGTCGTTCAGCAGCGCAGCCACCGGTTGATCCGTGGCGGCACAACTCTCGGACAGGTTTTGTTTGAGCAGAAAGTGATGGTCCCAGCCAACCGGAGCCGTCAGTTCGACGAAGCGGACGCCGGCCTCGACCAGCCGACGTGCCAGCAGGCACTGCCGGCCGAAACGGTCGGTCGGCAGTCCGGAGCCGACGCCGTAGGCCCGAAGCGTGGATCGGCCGCGCCCCATTGAATCCACTTCCGCAGATCCGCAATCACCGTGTCCGACAACCGTGGTTTTTCGGGCGGCATTTTCAGGTCGGGGTCCGCGTGTGCCACGGCCGTCAGCAGCAGGCTGTTGTCCGGCTTCCCCGGGACGATTGCCGGACCGCGGCGACCGCCGACCCGGATTCCATTGCGGAAATCCAGACGCAAGCCACCCTCGGCGGCGTCTGCTCGGCCGGAATGGCATGCGTAACAATGCTTGATGAGCACGGGCCGAATTTTCGCTTCGAACAATCGCAGCCCCGCCGCGGGGTCGGCTGCCGGAGCCTGGGCCCATACCGCGCGCGGCAGCAGTAGCAGCGACAGTGTGGTTGCCAGCAAGCAGGCACGACGTGGGCATGCCATTCTGAGCCTCTCCTGGCGGGTTGTCGTTACGCCGACGAGTCGAAGATCGAGACCAGTACACTCTGTCGGAATGATATCATGCCCTATCCGATGTCGCTGCAAAACGCACTCCGGGGCGCCCGGTTGTGCTGTCGGAGTGAGGTTTCCATGTACCGCCCGAGTGGTGTTCACTCCCGTGTGATTTTCAGCGAGGACAGCATTCGACGGGGATGTGTCCGTCACGATCATGGGGATCATGACGACCTTCCAGGCGGCTTCGACCTGCGTGTGCGTTGCGTCGATGAGACGAGCGACTATTTCTCGGCGACAACGGTATTGCGGAGGACTCCCACTCCTTGAAGCTCCACTTCAACCACGTCCCCAGCCTTGATTTCCGAAGTCGTTCCCGGTGTGCCGGTGAAAATGAGATCACCGGGATGCAATGTGATGTGCTGACTGATCGAGCTGATCATGGCCGAGACGCCGTGAATCAATTGACTGGTTTTCTCCTGTTGCATCGTTTTGCCGTTCAGTCGGAGTTCCAACAGCAGGTTGTCGTAGTCCAGGCCGCGCGTGATGAACGGACCGCAGGGTCCAAACGTGTCCGAACCCTTGGCGCGCCACCACTGCACGTCCGCCTTTTGCCAGGCCCGGGCGCTCACATCGTTGCCGCACGTGACGCCAAACACATAATCCAGGGCGCGGGCTTCCGAAACGCGTTTGGCTTTCTTGCCGATGACGATCACCATTTCCGCTTCGAAATGCGTGATGTCCGATCCGCGGGGAATCACGATCGGACCGCCGTGTCGCTGCAGGCAGGAAGGGCTCTTGAAAAAGGGTTGCGCGATCTGAAACTTGGCTGGGACTTCGCCGCTCTTACGAGTTTCGCTCGTGGTCTTACTGTCGGTGCTGGTTTCACCCGTCTTGCGGTTGGTGGTCACCGTTGTTTCGTTGGTGACCTTGGTGGTGATCGTGCGTTCGTCTCCCAGGTGGCTCTTGTAGTTTCCGGCCATGGCGATCACTTGTGTCGGCCGACTGGGAACCAGTAACGTCACTTTGTCGAGAGGGAATCGTTTGTCGGTTTTGCGGAACGTTCCAAACAAGTCCCCCTCCAGCTGGCGAACCTGATTGCCCTCCACGACTCCATAGGCCACCGTGTTGCCGGTCTGAAAACGACAATATCGAGTGACGTTGGCCGGCTTGTCGGCAGCCAAGGTTAACCCGGGGTCGTTCAGGATGACGGCCAGGCCAAGCAGCAGGATCGCGAACGATGATCGATGGGAAAGCATGAGGTTCTCTCTTTCTCGAGTGCCGGCCAGTGTTGTCTTGATCCACTCTGCGAATCATCCCCTGATGAGAGATGCGTCTGGTCGCCAGAATTCAACTTGTGGCATATCCGGTTCGTGTCTGTCAATTCAGTCCCTACAAAATCGAGCCGTCGGTGGTGGGGACCGGTTGCAGCGCCCAGATGGGAAGGCCGTCAGTCGGCGCCGAGTGGACGGAGTCAGTTTTTGCAGCGTCGTCGTTTCGGTTTTCGATTGAGCGTGGTAGAACCGGTGTGCCAACAGCCCGAAACAGGGCCCAGCCGGCACACGTCGTCGCGGTGGATCGCACCGGCGGCGAACGGCAGATCGTCATTGGAAGATCAACCAGGACGGCTGTCCGCGTGACGGGACCTGAGCGAGGAGTGAGACGCGCAAAGCCATGACGATACGCCAGAGGTTGTTAAACAATTCCATGCGACATCTGCTGGTTCAGGCAGCGATTCTGGCATCCGTCGCGGCGCATGTTGGCAGTGGTCAGGATTTGCTGGGCCAGGACGTATCCTACGCCGATTGGAAGGCGCGCTGCCTGCGCACCCCGGCCAATCGCGTCTTGATGGGGCGCTTTCCCACCAAACAGCAATTGCCTCTGCAGGATTTTGCGGAAGTACGCCAGCTGGTGGACAAGGTATTCGGCCTGGTCAAGACATCGGCGATGGCCGACGCGGCGAATTGGCTGGGCGAACCGCCTAAGGAGTCCGAGTTTTTTGATACGCGGAGGGCCTACTTCACACGCTCACCGATTCGATTTCAGCCATTCGCGCAGAAGATTCAGGCCAAGCCGGGATCGGAAATGGTGTTTCACGGTGACTTTCATGGGGACATTCGTTCGTTGATGGCCACACTCGATTGGCTGAATCGCAGCGGACGCATGACCGGGTTTCAGATCAAGAAGCCGAATACGTACCTGGTGTTTCTGGGCGATTACACG
>Ga0315336_1003963_pt1 | contig 18612 bp, 20 predicted proteins | sample ASW5metaG_FD_204512 | JGI IMG/M metagenome (GOLD analysis project Ga0315336, IMG submission 204512) | Ammonia-oxidizing marine archaeal communities from Monterey Bay, California, United States - ASW #5 | ecosystem: Environmental > Aquatic > Marine > Intertidal zone | place: USA: California... | reverse complement strand
CGAGGGGACATTCTTCAGGCGGCTGAATGAGCGCGAGATTGCTGAACGCAGCCCAATAGAAATCCACCGCCGTAACGGAATCTCCGTGTATGTATTCACTGCCTTTTGCAGCTTGTGCCTTGAGAATACCCGTGAGGTAATTCAGAAAATTCACTGCACGGCTGGCGGCGAGGCTTCCGTCGATATCGTTGTAACCGTACTTCGTAGCAATCCAGCTAACGCCCTGCCCTCTGGTCGCCGATGCATGAGCACCATCGAGGCGCCGATTCCAGCCAAAGCCGAGCTCGCCGCAAATCAAGTGCGCAAGACCAAACACCTGAGCGCGATCAGCCGAATCCTCAGGCACCAGCGGCACATCGCGAGCAAGCCGCTCGAGCAACATCAGAACGTCATCCCATTTGTTTAGCGGCGATTCGTCTTCCCATGCCACCACTGGAGCGCTATTGGTGCCGGACCACGCGACAACCTCTGAATTTTCACCACCTGCTTCCAGCGCACCGGCCATGAAGCTCAGGCCCTTGTATTCCATCATGGCCTTTGCCGCTTGCCCCCACGGGCTGGGAAAACCCTGCAGCAACACGATGCGTAGTCCGTCGCCTCGAATGACGTCGTTGATGTCGTGATATTCCACAAAGATTCTCCGGGTGCCTTTTGGAACAACATCTCACAGTGGGTAGCTAATGTCAGCTACGCCGAACGACGACCACCCTCCTACGCGGTACAATCAAACTCACCGCCAGACATCGGCAAAAGGAGAAGGGATTGAGTCTGTTTGAGTTCCTGATGGTTTTGGTGTCCATCATTGTTGGTCTTGGCGTCGCCGAAATCCTTACCGGCGTCGCCCGGCAGATTCGTTGCCGCAGTTCCAGCGCCGCATACTGGGTCCACTCCTGCGGAGTGACTATGATATTTTTCGCACTTCTGCAGAACTGGTGGGAGCTATGGGGCCTTCGAGATATTGACGAATGGGTATTCGCCGGCCTCGTACTCATGTTGTTGACACCCGCTGGGTTGTATCTGATTGCTCATCTCATTTTCCCCGACCCAATTGAGGGTGCCGACATCAAAACCTACTACTACGGCGACATGCGTCCGGTCTGGTGGTTGGCGGTGCTGGTGGCCACAGCATCGACTTTGTTCAAGCCAGTGGTGTTTGGCGCAGAGCTGTTCAATATGGACAACGCGGCCTCGGTGCTGCTGATAGGTGCGTTCATTACGCTCGCAACGTCGAAAAATGCCACTGCCCATTCATTCCTGGTGCCCGGTGTCCTGCTGTTGCTGCTGTGGGACGTCTTGTGGTGGAACCCGACAGTGACGCTAGGGTGAAGCTTCACGATGACGCGTCGTCGTGCGGTAATATGTTTTCCACTCACATCTGAGACGGACGATGAACTGGGAAGCGATAGGGTCAATTGGAGAGGTCGGAGGCGCGCTAGGGGTCGTGGTGACGCTTGTCTACCTGTCACTGCAGATTCGTCAGAACACCCGCTCCTCTCGTCTGGCATCCTTTCAATCATCTACTGAACTGCTGAGTCAGATCAACACCACGATCGCAAGCAACGATGAGCTTGCTGACATCTTCACCCGAATATACGCAAACGCAGACACCGATCTGACGCAAAAGGAACGTCTGAAATTCAATTTCATAAACCTCGCTCTGTTTCGTGCATGGGAAACAGCATTCTTCCAGCGACGCGAAGGCTTGGCGTTAGGGCAGTCGTGGCAGCGATATGAACAATCCATTCGCTCGCAACTTCGCGTGCGGCAAGTACAGCACTGGTGGCAGAACAATACATTCGGCTTCACCGATGAGTTCAGGGAGTACGTGGATACGATCCTCAAAGAAAGGTGACCGCTGTGGGCAGCCAACGCGACCAAACACCGCAATCGCAACGCTATGGGTGGGAGCGATAGTAAAGGCCTGCAAACGCCTCCAGCCAGCGGCTGAAAGCATAGGCGGTTGAACATACCAGACCACAAGCCTAGTCTCGGGAGACGCATTGCAAGGAGACAACCATGAACGAACGAACTGAAGTCGGCATGCAATCAGAATTCTGGAACGAAGCAGGCGGCCGGATGTGGATCGACAACATCGAACAGACTCACGCGTTGCTGCAACCCCTGGGCGATGCATTATTGGTTCGCGCTGCGCCTAAGACGAGCGAGGCTGTACTTGACGTTGGTTGTGGAGGAGGACTGAACAGCATCGAGATTGCAAGGCTCGTCGGGGAATCCGGGTCCGTATGTGGGGTAGACGTATCCGAGCTTATCCTCAACTACGCGCGCAGCCAGCCCGGATTGCCGGGCAATCTGGAGTTCGCTTGTGTTGACGCGGCCAAGGAAAACTTTGGAGGCGAGCGCTTTGATCTGTTGTTTTCTCGCTTTGGGGTAATGTTTTTCGAAGACCCTAAAGCAGCGTTTGCCAATTTGCGAAAGTCGTTGCGACCCGGCGGCAGGCTGACATTTCAATGTTGGCAAGCACCACAGAAAAACCCTTGGCTAAGCTGCCCTATGCAAGCCGCATTCGAGGTTTTACCCGCGCCGGCCGCCGCATCAGACCCCCGGGCCCCCGGCCCTTTCGCGTTCGCCGAGGACAACTGGATACGAGAGATTTTGACCGACGCAGGCTTCACCAATGTCGAAATTGAAAATCTTGAAATCGACATGCCAATGGGAACACTTGAGGAGGCGGTAGCGTATTCCATGCGCTTCGGCCCCGCGGTCGAGGCGCTCAATGAAGCCAGCGCCGACGAGCGGCAATTGGTCGAACGTGGCATTCGCGCAGCGTACGAGCCGTTCGCTGGCGACGAAGGAGTGATAGGGCCTACAGCGACATGGATCGTGACCGCAGACCGCCGGTGATTAGCCTGGACGAGCTTGCTTTGCCAGATATTCTTTCGCGCTGGCCGCCATTGCCGGACGTTCGTGGTCGCGCCCGAGACTTGCAGACACCGCCATAAACATCTCTTCGGCGCGCTCGCGAGCTCCCATTTGGGCAGCCGCTGAAGCTGCGCCAAACAAGCTATTGAGCCGGTTTGGCGAGCGCTGTAGCGAGAGTTCATACGCCGCGAGCGCCTCGGCCACAAGCCCCGCATCTAGCAGCATATCCGCCAGCAACTCTGTTGCCGGCAACACTTCGCCTGGCGTAACGGGACTTTTTTGAGTCGCCTGCTCCATCGCTGATGCGCGGCGCAGAGTCGCCAGCCCCGGCGCCCGCTCACCGCGCAAATATTCGATCCAGCCCTGGACCGCGGTTACTTGAATGTCGATCTGATTGGCCCAGTACGGGTCACTCTCCCGCAACGTATCCGCAAGGTCTTTAAGCACCGACACTTCAACTTCTGCGGCCGGAAAAGCTTCGCTATGGGCCATGCCGAGCGCGCGCGCAAAATGCGAGATGGCCACGTAAGGCGCATCAGCGTCTGACCAGGGAAACGCCGACGGACTGCGAGGCACAAGCTCCGCCGCAGCCTGCCAGTCGTGCCGTTCAAGGTGGTAGCGCGCCGGTAGCGCGGCAAACGCATAAGCCGCCGCTGCTCGGTTACCTGCGGTGAACGGCCCTTCCAGCGCGGCCACGTCAGACACCACCGCCAAGGCTGCCGAATCCGCACCCAGTTGCAGATGCGCATACGCCAGATAATCCAGGGCATGCTGGAGGTGAGAAGTCACCTCTCCCAGTTCCAGGCACAGCGCCCAGGCTGCATCCGCCGACTTCCGATTCCATTCTATGGACTGCTCCCAATCCCCAAGCCGCGTGTAGATATGCGTCATCATGTGGGTCGCATGGGGGACGGCGGGCGTCATGGCACCATACCGGTCGGCCACTGGTTTTGCACTGGGCGCCAGCACCGGGTTGTCGTACGCATGGATCAGGTAATGGTGGGCTCCGGGATGATCAGGAAACTCGGTCAACACCCGTTGCGCAATCTCTCCAGCCCTGCGCTGCTGCGCGTACGACTTATCTCCCTTATCCGCAGTGGCGATGTGCGACAGCGCAAAAAACAATTGCGCTTCAAGATCTTCGGGATGGGCCTGGGAAACATGTTGCCAGGCTGCTTCGAATCGCTTCAAGCGCGCCTGTTCCGTGTCGTTGGCGTGAGGCTCGAAGTAGGCCGTAACTGTAGCCAGATAGTCGCTCTCTCTGGCCGTCGCAACCTGCGCCTCAGCGGCTCGCTGAACCACCGCAGCACCCCAAGCCAGCGCCGTCTCGGTCGGCCGGTCCGGCCAGAGCGGGTGAATCTCGGTCATCGCCTGCCCCCACAATGCCATGACGCAATTTGCATCCATATTCTCGGCCATGGCAAACGCCAGGCGCGCGCTGTCGTACATCATGTGGTGTAAGAGCACCACACCGCGCGACACAACTTCCGCGGCACGCGCGCTGCAGCTAACCGGAAACGACAATTCACCAATGTTTGCCTCGAACAGCGAAGGCACAGACCCCGATGGGTTGTCGAGCGAAGACGAATCGTCAGGTATTCCGCACGCAGCCATGGCGCATATCAGCAGCGCAAGATACGCGGGTCTCATTGCCTCTCTCGTCAGCCTCATAACCTGCTCACTTTCTGCACACGGCAGTCTTCTAATGCGAGCTCGATGACAACATGAGGGCCAGGCGAACCCTTGAGCACTGCATGCCAATAGTGTCGAGGCTCCGATGCGACGACCCCTTGCAAGGTGATCTCTTGGGCTACTTGCTGCGCATCGGTTTTCTGGGTGAATTCAACCACTTCCCACCCAGCGGGATCCACTTCCGGGTATAGCTTGCGCGCATACTCGAGGGCTTTTTCCTGGGCTTTGCTAGACGACAGTGACATAAATGCCTCCTCACTCTTTTTCAACTCAGGCCTATCTGGGTCGTTCTCCATAGTCTTCCCACGGCTGGTCGCGATCTCGGATGGCTTGGCGAAATCCTTTAGTCTCAAAGGATTCAGCCCAGCGATAGGCTTCTTCAGTATGGCGGGTGATACCGTCGAATAGGGTCCCAAGCAACTGAGATGTTTGCAAACCCATATTTTCATAGGCCTGATTGATCAACAGTTTGTTGAGAGCCAGCTGATTCGCCGGAATATTCTGAAACAGCCTCGCTTCCGACTCGACAAATGCCGACAACTCGTCCGGTTCAACGACGTGAGACACGAGACCGATACGATAGGCAGTATCCGCATCAATGGCCCGGCCGGTGAGTAAAAACTGTTTCGCATGTTCCAGCGTCAATCGATAGACCCAGAGCATCGTCGTGGGCGTACCGAACACGCGGCTTGGCGCATAACCAATGTGGGCGTCGTTGGCCATGTAGAGCTGATCGCAGCAGAGTATCAGGTCGGTCGCGCCGCCAATCGCCCACCCTCTGATTTCCCCCAGTACCGGCTTCGGACATTGCCAGATACGCATGAACCGACGCACGTTGTTACCCATGAACTGCAGATCGCGCACCGGATCCCACGCCCCCTCTCGGGTTTCGATGTCCGGAGCACCATATGGCGTATCCCAGTCGTTACCTTGAGCGGTAAGGTCGTATCCAGCCGTTAGCGTGTCGCCCACTCCCCGCAGAACTATAGCGGCGACGTTTTTGGATCGACTTGCACGATCGATACCATCTTCAACACCCTGGATGACGTTGTTAGTCAACGTGTTTTTCTTTTCCGGTCGATTGATTGAGAGAATCGCGATCCCCTCGTTTTCTTCATACAGAACTTCGTTGTGGTCAGTCATCTTTTAACAACCATTTAAACAAGCACAGACACTGCAGGAATATAACTCAGTGGTCAGCGCTGCTCAAAAACTCGAACGAGTGGCGTTTCGCACCAGGTGTACTGAAGGGATAGATTCGACCAAAGCACTTCAGAAATCCCGCATACCCGACCCAACTCGCACCCGCGGCGATGCCGGCAGCAATAGAAGCATAGTTGTGGGATTCCACATATCCGATGGTGTGGGTGTAGCCCTGATCAAGGTGATCCGCATCGAGCAGGAACAGCAATGCGCGCTGCAGGCGCAATCCCCGATAATCGGGGTGCGTGTAGGATTTAAATACATACCGGTATGGCTTGCATAACTGCACCCAGGTTCCCTCCTCCGCGGGTGCGAAGGAGAACGAAAACCAGGAGAAGGAGACCATCGCGTCTGCATCGAACGCCGCGACACAGACGTCACCACGTCGCAAAGCTTTCTCAACGAAGTCCTCCGAGAGTTGCTCAGGCATATCTGCGCAGGCCTTGGATAAATCGTTGGACGTCGCGTGACGCATGACGATGCCATCCCGGGTCTCTTCGTCCGGCGCATCCCGCTCCAATGCCCTGGTTCGCACCCGCGCGATCATCAACCAGCGTCGCACTCGGCTGGCAACGCGATGCCACAGGGTTCGCCACGCACCCCAGCGCCTCAAATCGGCGAGAAATCGATCAAATACGGCCATCACTGACGTCGGACGGCGCGCATGGGTTGCCACGCACCGTAGGTCAGCGAACGCCACAACCACTCGACCGGACCAAAACGGAAATAACGCAGCCAAAGCGGGCTCGCAATGAGCTGAAACGCCCAGATCGCCGCGACCACATAGTAGAGCTGGTAACGTTCCAGCTGCCCGAACCAAGCCAGGCCGACGCCGGTGAACAGGAACAGGCATATGACGCTGTGGCTTAAGTAGTTGGTAAGCGCCATGCGCCCCACGGCGCCCAACGATCGTGAAATAAAGCCCAGCCCACCAGATTTGCAGAACAACATGACTAACCCGATGTGACCCGCAGCGGTTCCAAGCCTGCCGATCTGGTACGTTTTGATGTAGTTCAAGCCAACCCACTCGAAACTGAATCCGGAGTCGATTGCCATGCGGATTTCATACCAATTGACCGGTACCCCAACCCCGTAACCGATGACCACCATGGCCCAGTAAAAACCATGGCTCTTGCGCGCGTCGAACACGCCCCATTTGAACAGCGCCATTCCGATCAGCATCATGGTTAACACATCCCAGATGGCATAGGTGTATGTGAACACCGATTGGAATGCGACAACGATGGGTGCAATAAAGTGAAATTGCTCGATAAAACCTGATTGGCGGATAGCCACTTCTGCGGCCACCTGGTCTGCTCCCGGCGCATACTCTGCCTGTAAAGCTTCGTAGTACCCGATTGCTTCGAGCTGCTCCGCGGTCACCTCGGAGCCCGCCTGTTGGGCGGCCTCAACCTGCGACATCACCGCCGCAAGCTCCGCATTGGCGCTAAGGTTAATGATGCCCATGAAGATCACCATGACCACGCCGAGTAGAAACAGCGTTCGCGGCATGAGCCGGCGAAATACGAACAGGAACAATCCCGCCAACCCATACAGATAGAGGATGTCGGAGTACCAGAGGAACAGATAGGCATCGACCAGCCCGAACGCCATCAGCAACATGTTGCGGCGCAAGTAGATGTCTGCCGACTCGACCCCAGCACCACGATTCTCGGCTCTTGAAGTGATAAGTACGACACCTGCGCCAAACAGCATGGAGAACACCGTGCGCATGCTGCCCTCAAAGAAAAGCCAGTTAACGATGTAAGCCCACAGATTCGCGGGATTTTCCAGGCCCATGACGCTTGGGTTGTAATACGTTGCAACCGGCAGCGCGAACGCGATGATGTTCATCAGCAGTATGCCCAGACACGCGACCCCGCGAAGCACATCGACCGAGTCGATGCGCTCCCCTGATACTACTGGCCCAACGTCTTCCTTCGGGTCGGAAGCGTTACTCATGACAAAACTACTCACGAACGTGCTACCGCGTTATACCAGCTATCCCAACGCATCTTTGGAGATGTTTGTGGGGATATTATTTGGTGTTCTAGTGGCGAGGATCGACATAAGATGCGGATTGGCAGAAATCTCGAGGACAAACAATGAACTGGGATGCCATCGGCGCTATAGGTGAGATCGTTGGGGCGCTCGCGGTTGTAACAACCTTGTTATATCTAAGCGTTCAAGTACGACAGTATCAAAGAAGTTCGATAGCAGAAGGCAGCAGCAAGGGGCACGAATTGCATTCGGCCTGGAGGAACACCATCGTCCAGAATACCGAAGCGGCTGGCGCGCTTGCCAAGGCAAACAGCGGAGAGACTCTCTCGGAACGAGACCGGGTGCAGCTGGAGTTTTTCGCGGACGAATTGTTCATTGCTTCGGTTGTATCTGACCAGTTCAGCCGACACTCCGGTACATTCTACGATGACGAGGCTTACTGGAGATACCTGGTAGATATCCTGCGACGAAATCCGGGATTGATACCCCAATGGGACAGAATTCAGGAGAACGTTATGGACCTGATATCACCCGAATATCGTGTGCAGGTGAATCAGGCTCTAGCAGAACTCAGGTCCGGCGCAGATGAGGCCGACTCCTCAACTGACGAGGTTAAGCTTGGCCGTGAGGCCTAGTACTCAGCAAACATCCGCGCAATTTCTTCGCGGTCCCTTGTTATCGACAGGCCGAGCGACAGCAATATTCTCGCTTTCTGCGGATTAAGATTGTCAGCGCTCAAAAACCCACTTTCAACATTGAAGCTGTTCGCGAACACTCTACCGCTACCACCCCTTGTCGATACAACTACGACAACACCACTCTCTACCGCCTCGCGCAGAGGCTCGCGCTCCCCTGGTCCGACAAAACCAGGTGCAAATCCGGCGGAAACAATTCCCTCGGCGCCAGCTTCAAGAAACGCTCGCACGGCAGTACCGTTCGTACCCGCATACGCATAGGCAATGTCCACTCTCGGCAGCGAGTCTAAAGGCGCTAATGCAAACTCGGTATCAGGCATACAGCGACGAACTGGGGTTCTGTAGAACGTCACCGAATCGCCGTCTACCGTACCAAGTAATCCGAACTCCGGCGTGCGGAAGGCCTGCAAACGGTGCGTCGAGGTTTTCGTGACCTCGCGCGCCGCGTGTATCTCATCGTTGAGCATCACCAACACGCCCAGCCCCCGAGACGCAGGCGAAGCAGCAACGCGAATGGCGTTGACCAAATTCAATCCGGCATCGGAGGAGAGCGCGTTCATTGGGCGTTGCGCACCAACGATCACAATAGGTACGTCCACATGTAGGGCCAAATTCAAGAAATACGCTGTCTCTTCTAGCGTGGCCGTTCCGTGAGTGATGACAATTCTCTGCAGCTCACTGTACTTACGCACCCACTCCCAGCATCTGGCCATGAGTAGCGTAATCCAATGTGTCCAGCGCGTCATGACCAACCGATGCTATCGTGCCGCCGGTGCCAACTATTGCGATGAATGGTTTTTCGCTGCTCACGCGTCGTAACCATTACCACACGGCTATCGGTGATCCGATGGAACCAGTTGCGCCTACGATGGGAACTGGGGTGTAGATGTATGCAAACTGATAGATCCCCTGCGCTGCAAGGTCTGCCAATTTCAGGTTCTCCTGGTTCACGATACCGTGTCGAGTCTGGAGATACGTGTGCACGCAGAACACACACTCCGGGTCTGGATTCGGCACTGCATCCACGGGCCACGTGTCAGCGCCTGTGACTCCTATTTCGGCCTTCGCAAGCCAGCGAGCGACCTCCATGCCGATGCCCGGACAACCTGCGTTGTACCGGTCGTTGTCCACGATCCAATACTTTTCCCATCCGGTTCGAAACAAAACCGCATCACCGGGCTTCAGTTCAAAGTCAGCAAGACCTTGCCGCTTGAGCGCTGTACGGACATCACTCATCGTGATGACCTCGCCCGCCTCCATCGATTCGATCTCGCGGGCCGCAGCAACATCGATGAGCACACCTCGCGCGACGATCGGTCTGAGTTTCTCTGCACCCAGTCGTTTGAGCCCGTAAGGGTCGAGAATTTCTTGTCCTGTAAAGCCGTTATAGAAACGCATTTGCTCTTTGTCGCCATCGCTTCCCGTAGCTACGCCGATGTGACCAAGACCATCAAACTGAGTACCGACCTGGCTGACCTCGGTAGCCAGGAATTCATCCATCCACACCACCCGATTTGCACCCAACACGCCTCCCGTGGGCGAACCGGGAATGCGAAGCGTGAACTGACGCGCGCCAAAAAGTGGCATCTCAGTCTGATAGTCCTGCCCGATCTTGAGCACGCGCCCATGCTTAACCATCGCCAAGGCACGACCTATGACTTCTGATTGCGAGTACCAATTAGTTGACCCTGCCTCATCGCCCTCACCCCAGCGCGGGTGGGGCCACCACCGCTCACCTAAAGGCGTTTCCATGCAATCGCCATCTATCCACTGCTTACCCCTAAGATGGTCGTACGTGTCACAGTCCGCGAAAGCGGCACCTGACGCCCACAAGAAAAGCGCCGCAACCCCAGCGCGCCAATGCTTCCTGTAGCTAGCGTCCACATGTTCCACAGTCATTTTTGGATACCTTTTCATGCCGAGGATAAGCAGCGTACTCCTGATCCGGGGCCCTTAGAACAATGAATTGGATTCACATACCGAAATGGCAGCGCCTTTTCAGGCCCTGAATAGATTACGATTAGCGCGTCGTCCAGCCCAGGAAGAGAGATCACCTTCTTGTGAAAAACACGTCAATTACGTCTGACCCTGCGTTGCTTCAAGGGTTGTGGGTTGCGGTATTCCTGATTGTGCTGGCGTGGTCTGGGATCAACCCACACGATTACCCGACCTGGTTTCTTGAGGTGTCGCCCGCAATGATCGGCGCAGGAATACTCTGGTACACCCGCGTTACATTCCCGCTTACGCCTCTAGCGTACATTCTGATTCTGGCTCACACCGTTATTTTGATGGTCGGTGGTCACTATACCTATGCCGAGGTGCCCGCATTTGACTGGATAAGGGATACGTTCGACCTGCAAAGAAACAACTACGACAAACTTGGCCACTTGGCACAGGGCTTCGTCCCTGCGGTGATTGCGCGTGAAATTCTGATCCGTAAGCACGTCTTCAACGACCGTCGCTGGCGAGATTTCTTCATCGTCTGTTTCTGCCTGGCATTCAGTGCATTTTACGAGCTTATTGAATGGTGGGTTGCACTCCTCTCGGCCGAAGCGGCGGACGCATTCCTCGGCACTCAGGGATACGTTTGGGATACACAGTCCGACATGTTCTGGGCATTCATAGGCGCTGTATTGTCACTGCTATTCTTAAGCCGCATGCACGACCGTCAACTTACCGAACGCGGATTTCGAGCAGGCTGAATAGAAGCGGACGCGTGCACAACTTCCAAGCGAACGCGAAATGGGATCTAGCAGCACAGCTCAAACCGGATCATCACGCGCTTCGTGGGTGTCAATTCTGATTTTACCCTCCAGCGTTCTGTGTACCGGACAGCGATCGGCGATTTGCATCAGGCGCGCGCGCTGCGCGTCGTCCAAGGCACCTTGCAGCTTCACCTCTCGATGCAGGACATCAATCGCGGCAGGCTTCACATCGCAATCCATGCAGTCTTCAGCGTGTTCCCTGCGGTGGGATAACTCCACTGTGACGTTGTCTAACGCCAGGTTTTTCCGGCTGGCGTACATACGAATCGTCATGGACGTGCAGGTTCCCAACGCAGCGAGCAGGTGTTCGTAGGGGTCCGGTCCAAGATTGTCCCCCCCTGCCCGTTTGGGCTCGTCCGCTAGCCACCTGTGGTCGTCGCTCAGCACATCCCGCAAGAAGCGTTGGTTGGCTTCAGCAACTAGAACTTCTCCGCTGCCCAATTCGACTCGGTCTTCTACGCCCATGTCGTGAATGTATCTGGATGCCCAGGCGGAAACCGTCCGCGCAACATAGCGGGCATCCTCGATGTTGCTGAGCAGGTGATCGGCGCCATCGAGCGAAACGAAACTTTTCGGGTGCTTCGCCATCGCGAATATCTGCGTGGCTTCGTCGATGGGTACGACCGCATCGAAGGGTGCGTGAAGAATGAGTAGGCTCTTCTTTAAACCAGGCAGCGTCTGTTTCAGAGAGTTGTCTCGTACGTCATCCAGAAATTGCCGGGAAACCTGGAATTCCTTCTCCCCAAGCGCAACGACAGCGCTTCCTTGGCTTTGAATCTCCTCGACCCGGTCGGAGAACTGCCGCACTACATGTGCCGGAGACGCCGGCGCACCAACGCTCACGACTGCTCTGGATTCGGGTATGCGCGCGGCGGCGATCATCACAGCGGTACCACCCAGACTGTGTCCGACCAGCAGCTGGGGTGCTTGAAACTCGTCTCTCAGATAGTCGGCGGCGGCAACAAGATCCTCGACGTTCGAGCTGAAATTGGTGTTGCCAAAGTCGCCCTCGGATCCGCCCAAGCCGGTGAAATCGAATCGAAGCACGGCAAAGCCGTCTTCGGTCAACGTGCGCGATATGCGAGACGCCGCGGCATTGTCTTTGCCGCACGTGAAGCAGTGCGCGAACAGGACGTATGCTTTGACCGGCGTGTCCGGCCTTTCCAGCGCAGCCGCAAGGGCTTCACCCCGCAGGTTCGGAAAATTGATGCGTTGACGCGTCGCCATAGTCTTACTCACCATTCGCGAAAGTTCGGAGTATTGGCCGCCAGTCCTTCTGTGGCAATGCCGTAAGCGATGCGTACTTCGAAACATCGGCGACGCCTAGTGGGCCTAGAGCGTGCAAAGCAACGACGTAGTTAACCAGGAGATCGATCTCGTGTTCCGGCAATTCCCTGAAAACGGGCATGCTGATCGCTTGACGTTCCAGGAAGAATGCCGCGATCCAACCGGTGTGGGGGCGCTCGACCAGTCCGCGATAAGCGCCTGTTATTATCCACTCACGCACAACTTCGCCGTCTGCGCCATCGGTCAGGTAGATGAAATCTTTGCCGAAGTAGCCGGGAATATATCCTTTAAAGGCACCCCGGTTGGCCACCCCGCCTTGACCAAGCTCACCATGACAGCGAAAGCAATGCCTTCTGCGAGCGAGGACTTCGCCACGTAGAAGAAGGTTGTCCGGCGCGTGGGCAACGCGCGCATCGATTTCGTGTCCCAGCTTGGCTGCAAGCCAATAGGCCGCGACATCAGCGCACGTAGTACCTTCGACGAGTTTCTCACAGACGTGAGATTGCCCCGCGAGCTGTTCTTGGCAGGATTTGTCCTCACAACGATGCATCGCCGCATGTGCCGCGCCTCGAGCGATCGGAGACGTTTCGAGCATCAACCTCTCACACGCAACGGAAGCGAGCACCATTGCGACACCAGCGAAAACGGCAACGCCGGAGCTCTGCCACGGCGCGCGACGGGGCACCGCAACCCGGCTAAGGCCGGAATTCGCTGAACACGAATTCAGACGCTTTTGCCGCCACGTGACATGCGAAACAGGCTTTTTTGACGTCTTGCGTCACGCGCGTCTCCTGCGAGTCCGGCAAGAACGAGGCGAAGTCCCACCCTCCAGTGGTGGAAAAACCGTCGCGTTCGTAACGCATGACATCTAGGCGTTTTCGATGCGTTTCCACGATGGTGTTGTCCTGCGTCTGGTAATCCAGGAGATCAAACACAAACATCGCTCCGTCAGCGTATGAGCCGCTCGACAGACCAGCCATGGCTTTTGCGTTGGCGTAGATGTGGTGGATACCGCCGAACGGGCCTTCCAGCGGATGCCCGGGTTGGATGATCATAGTCTTCATGTGCGGCCAGAGTCGGTAGCCTGAGAGCAGATCAACGGTTGCATCACCAGCCGCCATTCCCGCTGGTGGGGCAAAGAGCATGATGAGAAAGCACGCGCGCTTCATGAACAGTCCTCCCATCAATCGGCATTGAGCACGGGGTACCCTTCGACGTAAATCCAGTCGCTACCCCGGGCGGGGATGTGGCATCCCGTACACTCGGTTTTGTAATTTGTAGTGACTACCGTTGCCGGTGCGTCCGCATTGATCAGAACCCAACCCCACCCGTCACCCCAGATCGGGTTGTCGGAAAATCGTCGGTGCCGGTCTTTGACCATGACAAACCAGCCCTCTACCGAGGTACCCCAGCTGACGATTCCCGTGGTCATCGAATCTGTTCCGGTCTTCAGCAGCTCTTTGATGATCATCGTACCGTCTGGAAACCGGCCGGTTTTGCGATAAGCGTTGATCGCTTCTGGTTGCGTATAAACGTTGTGTAGCCCCGCGGCGCCATGGTTGGACGCCTCGGCACTGGCCTCAACGTCCTCTCGCGCAATCGACCATGTGCCCAGAAAGGCCCACGAGCGCCGATACTCCAGAGGCAAACTAATTATGCCGTCCTTATCCACCCACTTGGAGTAAGTCTCGGCAACCCCAGGGTTCGCGTTGGCATTGAGCGCGAACGCACCGACGAGCAGCGACACCGCCAGGGTTCGTATCAAGGATTCCCTCCCAGTCCGGCTCCGGCCTCGCCTGCGTTTTTAGCAGCACGCAAGATCGGGTAATACTGCGTGAAGACCATGTCTTCCGCAGCAGAGGCGGTGTGACAGGACGCGCACGCTGCGTTGGGCATCGCCGCTACGCTGTCCGCATACGGCTCGTCGTGATGACCAAACGTATAGTAGGCCCACCCGCCCGACTCTTCTGGATACCGACTGGAGTCTTTATGGGCAATCTCGAAACCCTGCATCTTGCCATTGAAAAAGCCAACACCGCTGGACGCGGCGGTTTCACCGACAAGTCCCAGTTCTTTGGCGAACATGGTGCCTTCTCGGAACTCGCCGGTATCCTTGTAATGCGCCCAACTTTGCGGGTCGATATAAACGGTGTGAAACTCGGGAAACGGGGCCGCGCCGCCGTTCAAGGAGTTAGGTGTGAGAGGACTGCCAACAAACACCCATTCGCGCCAGCCAGCAGGTCGAATCAGTTCTCCACCCCCAGTAAACTCAGCGGTGTACTCATGGTGTTCAGCGGTTGCCGGGATTGCACCACCCGCGCAGAACATCACAAGCAGTAACGGTAAGGCGGCGCGTACAACGCCGCGATTTTGAAGGATCATTCGCCAGCTCCTTGGTTTGGTTAGCTCAAGGAGGAGTTTTAGCAGTAGTTCGCGTAAACGTGGTTTCTCTAGCGAGTAACTTTGTAAACGATGTTACAAGTCACTCACCGGTAGTGCGCAACGATACGCTGGAGGTCGCCGTTCGCGCGCATTTCCGACAGTTTTCTGTCTATAAGATCGCGGACTGCGTGGGGTAGCTTGTCGCTGTAGAAAAAATGAATCTTTTGTTTGGGAACGAGAGATGAGGCGTCGCTGATGTGGACTTCATCGCGACTCAAACCGGCTCCTTCGAGGTTGTAAAGAACACGGACATCCCAATCAACGAATGCTTCGCCGCGCCGGTGGGCAAGCATGCGCAGCGCACCTTCGGGAGAAAATGCCCGGATATCCACGATACTGCCATCACCGGCGGTATCCACGGGCGTCATCAAGAAACGGTCGAGGCCTGGGTAGTGGAAATTCTCGACCAGAATCAGACGTTTGCCGAACAGATCGTGGTGCGCCCGAACATTCAACGGGACATCGGCGAGGCTGACGATAACATGATCGAAATCGACGATCGGCTCAGTCGACACCGCACATCCTTCGCCGGGATCACAGGCTGAACGCATTCCATACATGATCCAGTTGTCCCGCGCTTTCTGCTCCGCGGCAGCGCGCTGCCATGGAACGATGAGCGGGTCGATCGTATGCCCGGATTGTGCGAATACCGCCAACAGCACATCAGTGACGATACCGCCGCGCATGGGTTGATCTTCACTCGCCAACATCAGCGGTTCAACCGTGTCCGCGAGCACAAGGTACTTCAGCGTCTGGGCTTCAGCACCGAAAGCGGAAGGGTGCCCCCACAGCAGGACAAAAATCAATCCTGTTAGAATCGAACGCATGCCATCGTATATATCACCGATAAGGTGTATGCGACACTCAAAAATGGGGGTAGTTCGTAATGAGTTGGTTCTCACCCGGTTTGGTGTTCCGCCAAACCATGTACACGATGATTGTCGTCGTCGCGCTCACTACTGCAGTTTCATCCGTTGAAATCGTATTCGCATACCAGGCCGAGAACAATCGTCAAGCTCAATTCGTGGAGCAACTGGGTGGGGCCTTTGCAGACATTGCCGCGCGTGCGGCATTTCACGTTGATGACGCACAAGCGAATGCTGTTCTCGACGGATTGATGGAGTTCGAAATGTTGGCACGCGTCCGCCTGACGACAGATTTGGGTGACGTGCTCGCCGAACGGGCACGTCCGATCGACAGTGGGTATTTCGACTTTATATCTCAATGGTTGTTCGCGGACAGCACCCACAGCCAACGGGTGCTGGCCACCGCAACCACTCAAGTCCCTGTGGGTACGCTTGCCCTTTCAGTGAGTCCGGAACTGGTCGGGCGGGGTTTTGCGGCGACCGTAGCGACTTTGGTTGCGGTACTCGTCATTGAGTTCGCTGTGTTCGCCTCGGCGCTGGCGATGATATTTCACCGCACGCTGACTAGACCGCTCATGGCTTACGCGCACGAAATTGAGACTGTGGTGCACGACGACATGGAGCTTCCCCAGCTCGATGTACCCGAGGCGCATGCCAACGATGAACTCGGGCTAGTCATGGCGCGAACCAATCAGCTTTTCGCCCGCATCAACGAGCAGCGCGCCGCGCTCATTCATCGGGAGAAAATTGCGGCGTTGGGTACGATGCTGACCGGCGCGGCGCACGAGTTGAACAACCCCCTCGCGGTCGTCTCTGCCCAAGCGCAGATACTGCGCGAAACAACCGATGATCAAGCGATAAAAGCGCGCGCGGAAAAGATACTCCAGCCCGCGCAGCGCTGTGCAAAAATAGTGATGTCGTTTCTGGAACTCGCCCACGACCGTAAGCCAGAAAAGGCGCCACTGCGCATAAGCGACGTCATCGACGACGCCGTCGATCTGGTCGCATATCAGCTGGAGACACACAATGTGGACCTTGCCGTTTCTTGTGCCGACGACCTACCGGTAATCGCTGGAGACTCCGTCCACCTGTCCCAGGCAGTCATGAATCTGCTGGTAAACGCCCACCAGGCGATGTCCGATCAACCACCGCCGCGAAAGATCATGGTGAGCGTTTTTCGAGAACAGTACAGTGTGATCATTCAAGTTCAGGACAACGGACCTGGCATTCCGTCCGCGCTCACTGATCGGGTCATCGAGCCGTTTTTTACAACAAAGTCTCAAGTTGGCGGAACCGGTCTCGGTCTGGCATTTTGCGACAGAGTCGCAAAGGCACACGGCGGATATCTCCAGATACTCGAAACCGATCCCCACGGAACAACGGTCCGTCTGGCCATCAAGGCCGAACAGGCCCAACTCCCTGTCCACCAAAGCGCGCCTGATTCCACGGCGACGCCTCAAGCATTGCGGGTGCTGGTGGTCGACGACGAGCCGACGTTGACCGATTCTTTTGCCGAAGCTCTGCTACTGGCTGGTCACCGCGTCGAGACCGCGTACGACGGGGCGACGGCGCTCGGCCGGATAGAGGCAGAGCCCTTCGACGCGGTGGTCGCCGATATCCGTATGCCGGGGATGAGCGGCATCGAACTATTCGAGAAGTCTATCGAGCAGCACGGCGAACTCGCTGACAGGTTTTTGTTTGTGACCGGCGAACCCCCTAGCGAAGCGCTGGAACATTTTCTACGTCGCCGTGGGATACCTTGTCTGCGCAAACCGATCAATCTGGATGAACTGCTGGCGTCGGTGCAGAGGACAGTCGGCCGGCATGGGGAACTCGCATGACCCGCAAGCCTTGCGTGCTGATCGTAGACGATGATCGCGACGTTCGCGAAACACTGGACGAGTACCTGACTAGTAGGGAGATTGAAACCGTTCTCGCCAGCGACGGCGAACAGATGAAAACGGCCTTGACCGAGCATGCGGTCGATCTGGTTTTGTTGGACCTGAAACTGCCCGGAGAATCGGGCATAGAGTTAACCCGCTATCTCCGCAACGCCGCCGGTAAAAGGAAGGTCGGTATCATCATTGTGACAGGCGTTGGCGACCCCGAGGATCGAGTGCTTGGACTAGAAACCGGTGCGGACGACTACGTGGTCAAGCCGTTCAACCTACGCGAGTTGCTGGCACGGATTCACAGCGTATTGAGGCGGTTCGAAAGCCCGAACGCAGCGCCCACAGACCGCGCGATGCGTTTTGCGCAATGGACTTTGCAGCCGGGCAACCTGACGCTTTTCCACCAAGACGGAGGCACAGTGCAACTTTCTTCCGGCGAAATTGATCTGTTGAGGATATTGCTGGAAAGCCCGAACGCACCCGTCACGAGGGAAGAGCTGTTGAGTCGATCATCCCACCGCGACATGGAAGCATATGACCGCAGTATCGATGTGCGAATCGCGAGGCTGCGCCGCAAGATCGAACTTGATCACGCTCATCCGCGCATCATCCGCACAGTCCGTAATCGCGGGTACGCGATTGTTACCTCCGAACCATGGCAATGACGTGGATGTTGGGGTTCGGTAGCCGAAGGGATTGACTGAAAGCGAGGGGGAAACGCGAGCTCCCGACTTCAGCATTATGAAATCTAGATACTGGAATTGGAGCGAGTGATCGGGTTCGAACCGACGACCTAGACGTTGGCAACGTCTCGCTCTACCAACTGAGCTACACTCGCTTATTCCCGCACCGGGACGCGAATTCTATAGTACAAGGAAGCCGTGTCAAA
>Ga0315336_1003962_pt1 | contig 18613 bp, 10 predicted proteins | sample ASW5metaG_FD_204512 | JGI IMG/M metagenome (GOLD analysis project Ga0315336, IMG submission 204512) | Ammonia-oxidizing marine archaeal communities from Monterey Bay, California, United States - ASW #5 | ecosystem: Environmental > Aquatic > Marine > Intertidal zone | place: USA: California... | reverse complement strand
GCGCAAACCATAGAGTGCCGCGATGATGATGCCGTTGAGCAGGCTCAGCACAAGTATCGGCAGCCAAGAGCGGTCGTCTCCGGCGGCACTTCTGCCAATCAAGGGCTCGACCGCGGTGACCACGGCAATGTTGTTGGACGACTGGAACGCCGCCACGATCAGAAACATCACAATTCCGATTAGCGCCGCGAACGGGCGGCCGATGCGGTTGGCCAGTTCTTGACACGGTGTCCCCGGTAAGGTTACTCCCAGACGTCCCGACAACGTGACCATGCCCGTCATCAGCACTCCGGCCAGCACCAGCACCCAGGCCATGGAATATCCGTATTGGTGGCCGACCTTGGAACTGGTCAAAATGCTGCCGGGACCCAGGACGACGGAGGCCACGATGATGGCCGGCCCGAGACTTTTCAAACCACCGGTTGCGGGGGGCACACCGGTTTCAGAGGCGCCTGTCGCGGAATCGTTGTTTGCCATGTGTCGTGGCTTCCTGTTCGAATAGCGGTACCAGCGGAATTCGGCGGGCGATCATTCGGCGGCTTGTGTTTTCGCCACGGTTCTGTTGACAGCTTCTACGATGACGTCCACATCTGCCAGGGCTCCCAGCCCCACGTCACCGCAGGCCAGGCGTTTGATTTGCGGTGGGACGATGGCAATGGCCGGGCAGTTTGCGTTGATCCAATCCACCAGGTCCGCCAGCGGCAGTCGAGGCACCGCGTCGCCATCACTGCCGATTTCGGCCAGCGAATGCAGTTGTCGCACCGTGAGGGGATGTTCCCACATCATGGTGTTCATCGCCGGAGCCAGGATCATGGGGCGGGACATATCCCACGCCCGCCAGACGCAGGTCAGGCAATTGTCCGCCAGTCCGGAGACCATTTTGGCGAGCGTATTGGCGTCCAGCGGCGCGATCAGCAGGATGTCGGCCCAGCGGCGAAGCTCGATGTGCAACACGTCGTCGCCCATGCGAAACCGATCACCGGCCTCGGCTCCCGGCCACTCATCCTGATCCAGCACCACCGATTGCGGGTTGCGTGCCGGAGTGCCGTTGTGGTTGATCGGATCGATTGCGGCCGGGTCGAAAAAATAGGTTGCCGCCGATGTGGCCACGATGCGGGCCTGGTGTCCGGCCGCCAGCAACTGCTGATGCAGCGCCGGCGCGCGGATGGCCGCGACCGAACCGGTGACACCCAGCAGGATCTTGGCCATGGCTTGCTTCCGGACTTGAAGTGCATTCAACGGTCAAAAGGACAACCCCGTCCGTCCGCGGTGCCCGCTGGGCTGTCGGCCGGAGCGTCGGTGTCTGTTGGTCGATGAGGAATTGTGTCTTCCAGAGCTGCCTGCTCTGGAACGAGAGAACTGTGAGCGACGGTCACGTTGAACGTTAGCAACCGTCGGTTTGAGCGTTGCCTTTCGCGCTCGAGGAAACGGGTTTGGGGATCGGCAGGTCGGCGGCCCAATAGACGGCATTGCGTAACAGATGACGGAAGTCCGGCAGTGTGAAGTCGCGTGGATGGCCCAGCGAGGTATAGAACACTTTGCCACCGTTGGGCCGTTGTCGAGACCAGGCCACCGGTTCCTTGGCGGCGATGTCCTTGGCGCGGCCGAATATCAGCGGCGCTGAGTTCTCGGCTAGAGGCAGGCTGGAATACAACGAACCGAACACTGGAAACTCGCTGCTGCGGACTCCGGTCAGGATCGGGTGCCCGGCCATGCCTTCGGCCGCGGAAACGAGTGTCGGGTCGCTGTTGCCGTAGTCTTTCTGGTAGTGGCCGCCCAGGACTTCGCGATCGAATTCCGGCCACTCGACAAGCCCCTCCGCGGGCTTGCCCTGGTTGAGGCAAAACGCATGGCTGGTGGTCCGCAGCGCGACGAGCGGTTTTCCATCGGCGATGAATTTGCGGAGGATATCGAGTTGTTTGGCGGGCAGCGTGCGGCGACGGATCGACCAGATCGCCAGGTCGGCCTGGTTCAAGGCCTCAATGCCCGGGATGTCGTTGCGGTCCTCCGCGTTGGCATACACGCAGGTGATTTTGAAGTCGCGTCCGAAATTCCGCAGTGCGAATGGTGGCAGCGTCTGAGCCGTGTCATAGCCTTTTTCCGCCATGACGACGACCAGGTGCTTTCGCTTGTCGCCGGGAAACCGGAACGGACGGCCGCCCAGAAAGTCGGCGCTGGTGATCGTAGGACACCAGTAACGCTCGATGTGCTCGAACACCAGATCGTTGCCCGTGAAATGGTTCACGAACGGCTCGTCGCGGGGGTTATACATCGTGTCGGTCATGTCGCGCATCAACGCCACGTTTTGTCCCTGATAGACCATCTGACGGATGCCGAACGGTCGCCCCAGCACGCACATGTTGGTGTGCACACCCATGATGATGATGTTCTTGATGCCCCGCTGCTTCATCAGGTAAAACGCCTCGGCACTGTCCGTGATCGCATCCCCGGTGGCGATTTCCAGTGTCCGGATCTGGCGTTGAAAGAAACGGACCCGCGGCCGAATCAGTCCGTCGTCGTCGCAGGGCTGTCCGACGGTGACCGGCAAAGCCGGTTCATGTTTGTCGTTCTGATAGCACCAGCCCTGCAACGGTAGCTTGGTTTCGAACTTGGGAGCTTGCTGGGCCAGCTTGCGTTGCGGCATGTTTTCGTACTGATCCATGCAGCCGCTGGGCGAGTGAATAATCAACACACCCTGTTTGCGGGCCTGCTTGATCACCTGGTTCATCCGCGGTGCCATCTCGGCCACCCGTCGCGCGGCGTTGCGGCAATAGTGGTTGTTCCACATGTCGCAAATCACAATCGCCGTTTCGGCCGGTTTCCAGTGGACCGCTTTCGTGACCGCGCGGTAGCGATCGCCGCCTTCGGCCACTTCGGTCCGCGTCCGGCAATGGAGTGTCAGTGCGGATTTCGGTTGTTCTGCCAATAGAGACGACGCTGTTGCCAGTAAGGTAAGCAACAGCACGGGCAGCAGATGGTGGGAACGCGGCCCGATGTATGTTCTGGCCAGCCGCGGATCGTAGACTGTCATGGCTCATTCTCCTCTCGCACAGCACAACGAACACAGCACGCACAATTCACCAGCAGCAAGCCGACGCTGGTGTCGGCCAGGCCCCGTTGCGGCGACACACCGCGTCGCGGTGGCGGGACGACGCCAATTGTATCAGTACAGCAGGCGGCTGAAAACGAAACGCATGTGAGGTGCGGCATGACCTCGGCGATTTTGAGGACCGTCATCCGTGCCGCTGGTGGCGCCCGATTGGTATGATGGTCCTCATTGCTCAAACTCATGTGAGCTTTGGCGAGCGGTCGGTTGTTGCGCGTGGTGCATTGGGAAGAGGTGTCGATTGTGGAAGCGCAGAAACTGGAAATTCGACCCATGACTCCCAACTGTGGATCGTTGGTCACAGGGATCGATCTCTCGCAGCCGCTGCCGGCGGCGGTGGCTGACCAATTAACGGACGCGTTGGCCGATCGGGGAGTCCTGTGTTTTCGAGACCAGCACATGACTCCGGATCAGCAAAAACAGCTGGGGCGTCAATTTGGGGAACTGCATCGACACCCGGCGTGGCCCAAGCTGCTGGAGGGACATCCGGAGATCATGGAAATCTACGTCGATGAAAATACGCGGCGTATCGCCGGTGAAGATTGGCATTCGGATGTGTCCTGCGACTCCGCGCCTCCGATGGGGACGATTCTGTACATGCTGGAACTGCCTCCGGTCGGCGGTGACACCCTGTTTGCCAATATGTATGCCGTCTTCGAATCACTCTCGCAGCCGCTACAGAGTTTTCTGGAAGGACTGACCGCGGTCCATGACGGGGAAACCGTGTATCGCGGTCGTTACGACGGAGTGGATGATACGCAGACAGTGTATCCGCGGGCCGAGCACCCGGTGGTGCGTACGCATCCGGTAAGCGGCCGCAAGGCCTTGTTCGTCAATCGGATATTCACCCGCCGGATTGTGCAGCTCACGCAGCGCGAAAGCGACGCGGTTCTGCGGTTGTTGTTTGAGCGCGTGGAGCATCCCGAGTTCCAGTGCCGGTTTCAATGGCAGCCGCATTCGGTCGCTTTCTGGGACAATCGTTGTGCGCAACATCATGCGATGTGGGATTACTACCCCAACCGTCGCCGCGGACTGCGGGTGACCATCAAAGGGGATCCGCCCTTTTTTCATCCCTGACAGTCGACCAGGAAATCAACGGAGTCCCTTCAACAGGATCTGGACAAATCCATCGAGGAGCCCGGCATGATGTTCGTCACACGGATGCGCTGGATTGCGGTATTGCTGATCGAACTGGCGGTCGTGGTTGGCTTGCCGGCGGCGGAACCTGCGGGAGATCTCTGGATCCTCTCCGGTCAGTCCAACGCTTGCGGTCGTGCCAAACTTCCCGGACCGGAGCCCAGCCGGAGTGTCACGATGTTCGATCCTCGGCAAAAACGATTTGTCGTGGCGCAGGATCCCTTACCACACATGGGGACCGTTGGCACCGGGCCCTGGGTCGCCGCCGCCCAACACGTGTCGGCCGCCGTGGAGCAGCCGGTGCGGATGTGTGGATTCGCCAGCGGCGGAAAGCCGATCGCGTTCTGGCACGACGGACAGCCGGGGCACAAAGGCTTGTTCCCGGTGATAGAACAGGCCGGCCAGCAGGCCGATGTGTTTCTGTGGTATCAAGGTGAGAGCGACAGCCGACGTTTGACGCAGACCGATTACCAGCGGGAACTGACCGATCACGTGGCGCGGGTGCGGCGGGCGGCGTCCAACCCGGACATGCTGGTGGTCATCGTGCAACTGGGGCCTTACTTGCAGGCCGGCCGCAGCGGTTACATGGCCATTCGCGAAGCGCAGCGTCAATTCGTGATTCACGATCAGCACGCCGTGCTCGTCCCCGCCCTGGGACGGACACTGAAGGATTCCGTGCATCTGGACAATGCGGGGTACCGAGAATTGGGGCGCGAGATCGGACGGGCCGTGCTCAGGTTCCGGCATCGGCGCACGAGCGGAAACTGGCCAGGTCCGGTGCTGGACGCCGCCGTATTGCGCGGTGACGCAAAAACACGCAGCCGCAACACGATCGTCGGTCATTTTGCCGAGGTGCAGCAGATCACCGGCGCACTGGCCGACGATTTCGCGGTCCTGGATGCCGAAGGCACGAACCGTTGCCTAAAACTCGCGTCCGGGAAGACCTTGGTGACTCTGACGCTGGAACGCGATATCGCGCCTCCCGCTCGACTGGTCTACGGTTTTGGCACGCAACCCAAGGCGACGCTGACCGATGAGTCGGGCAATCACGCTCCGGCTGTTCAATTACTGATCAGCTCGGGTGATCTCCCAGCGGACGCGCCCAGCACGATGGACAACGGCGCGGGGCGGACGCAGGATGGAAGGCCCCGGTGAGTCCGTGCGGTGTTTGGGGGCTGGCGAGATTTGAGCATGCGCGTCCGGGTTGGACGGGTCCGACGGACCGGCAGACTTTGATTTGTTCGACGGATCTGCCACCATTGCTGCACGCGGTCAAGCAGCGCACCAGCTGGCGTGAACAGCACCACTTTCGTGGATATGACCATCACCCGTAGCCAGCTGATCCGCCTCAATCCGCCGACGGCGCGTTTGGCAAGTTGGCAGGGGCGTCGCGCGGCGGTCGTCCGCCAGGAGCACAGACAATGCACAGGGATCCGCTGCGAGGATTTGAAATGAGCTCATGTATTCGTCGCCGAACGGGTTTGAGGTTTGGACTGTTGCTGGGATGCCTGGCATGCACCGTGTTGGCGGTTGGGAGCCAACCGTGCGTTGTGCAGGCCGCGGCCGACCAGAAGAACCAGCAACCGGACCAGGTTCCACGGCCGAACTTCGTGTTGATTTTCTGTGACAATCTGGGCTATGGCGACATCGAGCCGTTTGGTTCGACCGTGCATCGCACTCCGCACCTGAATCGGATGGCCGCGCAAGGCCGCAAGTTCACTCATTTTTATGTCTCGGCCGGGGTGTGCACTCCGTCACGCGCTTCGTTGATGACGGGCTGTTACGCGCAGCGCGTGGGTATGCACACCAATCCGCGGGACGGGCATGTATTACGGCCGATTTCTCCCTATGGTTTGCATCCCGACGAACTGACGATCGCCGAGGTGTTGAAACGTCACGGGTACGCGACGGGAATTTTCGGGAAATGGCATCTGGGCGATCAGCCGGAATTTCTGCCGACGCGACAGGGATTCGACACGTTCTTCGGGATTCCCTACAGCGACGACATGACCCGCGCGGTGGGTCAGCGCGTGGGCAAACGCATGCAAGGTGTCCGTTGGCCCGAATTGCCTCTGATGCGGGATGAAACGGTGATCGAAGCCCCTGCGGACCGCGACCTGTTGACAAAACGCTGCACCGAACAGGCGCTGGCTTTCATGGAGGCCAAACGGGACCAGCCGTTTCTGCTTTATTTTCCGCAGCCCATGCCCGGCAGCACGGCGGCCCCGTTCGCCAGTCCGGCGTTCAAGGGCCGCAGCCGCAACGGCCCCTGGGGAGACGCGATCGAAGAGATCGACTGGTCCACGGGACAGATTCTGGACAAGCTCGAGGAACTCGGCCTCGACCAACGCACGCTGGTCGTCTGGATGTCGGACAACGGGGCGCCGATGACCGGGGATTCGACCCGCGTGTCGCGCGGCACCAACCGGCCGTTGCACGGGCGGGGATACACGACTTCCGAAGGAGCATTTCGCTCGCCAACCATCATTCGCTGGCCGGGCAAGGTGCCCGCGGGGACGGTCTGTGCGGAATTGGCAACCACGATGGACTGGCTGCCCACATGTGCCCGCCTGGCGGGTATCCGCATCGACGAACACACGTTGGACGGCCGCGACGTGAGTCCACTGATCCTGGGGGAGCCGGGAGCGAAGACACCTCACGACCGGTTCTATTTCTATGACCGCGATCAATTGCAGGCCGTGCGCCAGGGACCTTGGAAGTTGTTCCTGCCGTTGAAGACTTTCAGCCGGCATCCACATTTTCAAAAAGGGGAATCGACACAACCGTTGCTGTTCAACGTGGTCGAGGACATCGGTTGTTCCACCGATGTGGCCACCGATCATCCCCAGGTCGTTGCCCGGTTGACGGATGTGGCCCAAGGGGCGCGTCAGCAACTGGGTGACCGTGGCCAATCGGGGACCGGGCAGCGGAAGCCGGGGAAGTTGGCTGGCAAGCAACCTCAGCCACAGGTGCTCAAGCAGGATGCGTTGCAGTTGATCGAGGGGGTTCGTGGTGGCCGGCACTGGGTCGATGCCAAGACCGCGGCGCCCAAGTCGCCGCAGGAGTCTCTGAAGTGTTTGCAGATCGAACCGGGACTGCAAGTGCAACTGGTTGCGGCCGAGCCGCTGGTGCGTGATCCCGTGGCGATTGCCTTTGACCACCACGGGCGGATGTTCGTTGTCGAATATGGTGACTATCCCATCGGGCCGCCCGAGGGAGAATCGCCGTTGTCCCGCGTCGTGATGCTCGAGGATCGCGACAACGACGGACGGATGGATCGGCGTCACGTGTTCGCCGACAAGCTGAAGTTTGCGCACAGCTTGATGGCCTTCGATGGGGGATTGCTGGTCGGAGCGCAAACGCAAATTCTGTTTCTGAAGGATACCAGCGGTGATCATGTGGCCGACGTGCGTCAAGTCCTGTTCGACGGGTTTCAACCGGCTCATCCCCAGATGCAGATCGGCAATCCGCGGTGGGGACTCGACAACTGGATCTACCTGAATTACGGCCCCGGAAAGATTGTTTCAGCCAAGAACCCCAAACAGGTCGTGACCATGCCGCGGAAGGACTTTCGTTTCGATCCGCGGACGTTGGAGTTCGAAGCCGACGGTGGCCTGGGACAGTTTGGCAACACCATTGACCGCTGGGGCCATCGCTACTATTGCACGAATCGCAATCCGATCATGACAACGTTGTTGCCGCCGTCCGTGCAGCGACGCAATCCGTTCGCCGTTATCGCCACAGCGCACTACAACGTGGGCCGGTCCGGGGGCGACACGCGGGTTTATCCCCTGGTGGAGATGAAGAGTAACTACTTGTCGCATGCCGGCACGCACACCTCGGCTTGTGGGGTGACCGCGTATCTGGGCGATTTGTTGGGAACCGGGTATCGCAACAGCGTGTTTGTCTGCGAGCCGATCGGTCATCTGGTGACGCGTTCGATTGTCGAGCCGCAGGGATTGCGTCTGGTCGCCCGCCGCGCTCGTCCGAAAGCGGATTTTCTGGCTTCCAACGACACCTGGTTTCGTCCGGCCAGCCTGGCGACCGGTCCGGATGGCGCGTTGTACCTGGCTGACATGTATCGCTTGTGGGTCGAGCATCCAAAATTTCTGCCGCCGGAAATCGCGGCAAAACTCGATTGGCGTGCCGGTGAAGACCGCGGGCGGATTTATCGCATCGTTCCCCAAGCTGGCGTTGCCGATGCGATCAAGGTCAGCCCGCTCGATGTCCCGCCTCCGGCGGCCAAAGATGCCACGCAGAAAACGGTTGGTTTGCTGGACGATGCCAACGGCTGGCGGCAGTTTCTGGGACAGCGGCTGCTGGTCGAGCGGCAGGATAAGAACGCCGCGGGCAGGCTGAGACACTTGCTGCAACACAGCGAACGGGCCACGACGCGGTTGCACGCGTTGTGGACCTTGGATGGCCTGGATGCGCTGGAAGCCGCCGACGCGCGACGCGGGTTGGCTGACGCCGATCCGCACGTCCGCCGCGACGCCGTGAAATTGTCGGCGCGATGGCTGGATGATCCGGCCGTGTTCGACACGTTGATCCAACGCGCGACGGACACCGACATGCGCGTTCGGTTCCAGGTGGTATTGGCATTGGCCGGCAGTCAACGGTCCGCAGCCACCGAGGTGTTGATTGCCCTCGCGCTGCGGGACGGAGCGGATGCATGGTTCGCCAACGGGTTGCTGACTTCGGCCGAGCAACGATCGGGATCCATCCTGGCCGGACTGATTTCCGATCAGCGGTTTGTCGCGACGGGCGACAGCGGTCGGGTGCAATTGCTGAAACGGCTGGCGGCGGTCGTCGGCATGCGAGGCGATCAACGGGAACTGCAATCCGTGTTGGAGCTGCTGACACGGCAACAGCCTTTGGGGCTCTGGTGGCGCGCGGCGTTGATCAGTGGCTTGGGGCAGGGGCTGCCGCGCCATCGCGGTGATCTGGGGCGCGTGAGTTTGCCGAAACTGCTGTCGGATCCGCCGGCTGGCCTGGGAGACGCGGTCAAGCTGTTGCGCGGATTGCTGGAACAGAATCAAGCCGCCGCGTTGGATACGACACGTTCGGTTGCCGATCGTACGGCGGCGGTTGAGTTGCTGGCTTATCAGCCGTTTGAGGCGTCGGCGCCGGCATTTGAAAAACTGCTGCGGACCGGTCAGCCGGTACAGGTGCAGACGGCTTGTATCCATGCGCTGTCGGCCAACGGCTCGGCCGCGGCTGCCGAGATCGTCTTGCGCCGCTGGCCGGAACTGGGGCCACTGGTCCGAGGTCCCGCCTTGAACCTGTTGTTGCGCAGAACCAGTTCCACCCGACAGGCTCTGGACGCCATGGCCGCCGGACGTATGCGTTCGGCCGCGCTCAGTATCGATCAACGCGTGCGGCTGTTGAAGCACTCCGACGCGGCATTGCGGAAGCAGGCCGTCAAACTATTTGGGGGGGCGGTGTCTTCCAACCGCCGCCAGGTCGCTCAGCAATACCAGCAGGCTTTGGCACTCAAACCGTCGGTTGCCGCTGGTGCCAAGGTGTTTGAACGCATCTGTTCCAAATGCCATCGCATCAACGGCAAGGGGCACGAGGCGGGACCGGACTTGAGCGATGTCCGCAACCGTTCACACCTGGCTTTGCTGTACGATATTCTGGATCCCAACGCCAAGGTCGAGCCACGTTTCACGTCGTACACCGTACTGACCAATGATGGAATAGTGTTCAACGGACTGGTTGTTTCGGAAACGGCCGAAGCCGTGGTGCTGCGGATGGCCGAAGGCAAGCAGCAGACGATCGGTCGCGCCGAGATCGACGAAATTCGGGCCAGCAACGTTTCGCTAATGCCCGAAGGAGTGGAAAAGGACGTGACGATTCAGCAAATGGCGGACTTGATCGAATATCTCAAGAGCGGCAAGTAGTTCGCTGGGGCAGGTCGTGGATTTCGACAGCAGGCTGCGTGTGCTGATGCGTATCGCGAGCGATCGCGCGGTTCGCGTCGCGCGATCAACCAAGACACAACAGACACAACACGAGGAAAACAGCATGAATTTCCCTGGACGGCTTGGACTGGTTGTGTGGACCGTGGCCTGCGCTGGATCGGCGTGGGGGCCGGTGTTTGACTCCGCTGTCGCGCGGGGGGCTGAGTTTCAGGCCGGCGCCGTGGTCGTGGATGTGACGCCCACCGAGTTTCCCGTGTTCGTCAACGGCAGCATGGTCAGCCGCAGTGTGAGCCAGGTGCAGACCCGAGTGAACGCGCGGGGGTTGGCGCTGTCGGACGGAAAAACACGGCTGGTGATCCTGGTGGTCGACAGTTGCATGATGCCCCGTCCGCTGTTGGACGAGGTCAAACAACTCGCTGCGCGACGCACGGGAATTCCCGCCGATCACATGCTGATCTCGGCCACGCACACCCACACGGCTCCGGCCAGCATGGGCTGTCTGGGGACCGATGCGGATCCGCGGTACGTTCCGTTTCTCAAGGAGCGATTGGCTTCAGCAATCGTTGCGGCGGTCGCCAAACTCGAACCCGCTCAAGTGGGCTTTGCCAAGGCGGACGCGGCGGAGTTCACAGCACTGAGGCGCTGGATCCGGCGGCCCGACAAACTCGATACCGATCCGTTTGGAAACGCGTCGGTTCGGGCCACGATGCACGCGGGCAGCAATTGGGACAACGTGACCGGAGAATCGGGGCCCGAGGATCCGGATCTGTCGCTGATCTCGATTCAATCTCGCAGCGGACGGCCGATCGCCGTGCTGGCCAATTTTTCGATGCACTATTTCGGCGACAAGGACATCAGTGCGGACTATTTTGGCCGTTTCTGTGAAGGGCTGAAGCAACGGATCGCTCCGGGGTCGGAGTTTGTCGGCATCATGTCGCATGGCTGCAGCGGCGATATCTGGAGACGCGACTACACGCTCCCGGTCGGCGAACAGAACAGCCAGCAGGTGATCGACGACTACGCCAACGGATTGCTGGACATCGCCATGCAGGCGTATGCAGGCATTCGCTACCGACAGGACTCCGATGTGGCGATGGCCGAACGCCGGATGGTGTTGAAGTACCGTGTTCCCGATCAACAACGCTTGGAATGGGCCCAGCGGATCGTGGCCGAGATGGGAGACCGGCCCGTCAAGACGCGCCCCGAAGTCTATGCCCGGGAACAGATCATTCTGCACGAACGGCAACAGACGGAAATCGTGGTCCAGGGTCTGCGGATCGGCGACATCGGCATCGCCACGACGCCCACGGAAACCTATGCCATCACAGGTCTGAAAATCAAAGCGGCCAGTCCGTTGCCGCACAACATGGTGATTGAACTGGCCAACGGAGGCGACGGTTATATTCCACCGCCCGAGCAGCACATGTTCGGCGGCTACAATACCTGGGCGGCCCGATCCGCCGGACTGGAAGTCATGGCCGAACCGAAGATCGTGGCGGCTTGCCTGGAACTGCTCGAAGGGGTGTCCGGCAAGCCGCGACGTGAGACGACACTCAGCCGTGGACCCGCGGCGGCGGCCATCGCCCGGTCCAAACCCGCCGCCTGGTGGCGACTGGACGAATTCCAGGGACCACATGCTGTCGATGCCAGCGGGCACGATCGGGACGCCGTGTACGAGCGGGGTGTGACCTATTACCTGGCGGGGCCCCGGTCAGCAGCGTTCTGTTCGGACGGACAAGTCAATCGGGCGGCCATGTTTGTGGGCGGACGATTGCGGAGCCGCATCGGCCGGCTTGACGATCGCTACTCGGTATCGTTGTGGTTATGGAACGGCATGCCCAGCACGGGCCGCGAAGTCAGTGGCTGGTTGTTTTCCCGAGGTCACGACAACGGGCTGGCCGGGCAGTCCGATCACCTGGGCGTCGGTGGCAGCAGCGGACACAGCGGTCGGCTGATCTTCATGCGGGGTGGCGACGCGTCCACGAGGATCTCGGGCAAGACCGAGATCCCGCGTTGGACGTGGCAGCACGTGGTGTTTGTCCGCGATCGGCAGCGGGTGCGGGTGTATCTCAACGGCGGACTGGAGATCGACAGCAAAGCGTCAGCCGATTTTCCACGGGGTTTCGATCGCTTCTTTTTCGGTGGACGCAGCGACAACCAGTCCAATTGGGAAGGGCGGCTCGATGAAATTGCCGTGTTCGATCGGCCGTTGCAGGCTGGGGAAGTGGCGGCGTTGGCGGGAAACTGAGCGGATGTGTATGGAGCATGGATGACGCGGAATGTCGCTGACACGCCATGTCCGGGGTCCGTTCACCACGAATTCTTCCGGGAAATGCGGCCGGCGTTCACAGATTTGTCGATGTTCTGGTAGCATGGGGGTAACCTTTTTTTCGCACAGAATCATGGCCAGAGTCTTGCCGACAACCTTGGATGCTTTTTATCGCCGGGACGTGTTGCGCGCCGCGGGGATGTTGTCATTGGGTGTGCACGACGTCTGGATCGATGGTTTGCGGGGCGCCCAGTCGCAGACGGCTGGTGGCGCATCCGCGGCAGCCCGTCCGCCGCGTTCCTGCGTGTTCATTTTTTTGTTTGGCGGCCAGTCCCAGTTGGATTTGTGGGACATGAAGCCCGCCGCTCCGGCCGAAGTGCGTGGTAGTTTCGATCCCGTGTCGACGAGTGTTCCCGGCATGCGGATCTGTGAGCACCTGCCGCTGTTGGCGCAGCAAGCCGACAAACTGTGCCTGGTGCGGTCGATGACACATCGCATGCCCGTGCATGGACCCGCCTGTAGCGAAATCTATTCCGGTCGCCCCTACTTTGGCGCTCCGGTGACCGACCAGGCGCGGCCGGAAGACTGGCCTTCGATCGCGGCGTTGGTGCATCGGTTTGGACGTGCCGGTGGTGCGCTGCCGCACTCGATCGTGTTGCCCTGGTACACACAATTTGTCGGTCAGGACCGACGCATTGCCGGCCAGACCGGCGGCCGCATGGGAGAGAAGTACAACCCGTTTTTGATCGAGGGCAACCTGAATGACCCCAAGTATCGCGTCGAGGGATTGCGGTTGCCGAACGACGTGACGACCGACCGTTTCCAACGCCGACGCGCATTGAGGAATCGCATTGATGCGATCGGTTTGAGTCTCGAGCAGCAGACGCTGCAAACTCGGATTGCCGACAGCAATTTTTCGGCCGCGGCCGCTTTGGTTGAGCGTACCGAAGCGGCGGGGATCTTGGATTTGGGGCAGGAATCGACCGCGGTGCGGGAGCGTTATGGGCGGACTCGCTTTGGCCAGAGCCTGTTGATGGCTCGGCGCCTGGTTGAGGCGGGAACCTCGTTCATCAGCGTCAACTGGGACGACGACCACAAGGACGATAAAGTTTCGCCCCACTGGGACACGCATGTCGACAACTTTTCCAAGCTCAAGGATCGTCTGTGCCCGCCATTCGACCGTGGCCTGTCGGCGTTCGTCGAAGATCTCTCGGCGCGGGGACTGCTCGATTCCACGTTGGTCGTGGCCTTGGGCGAGTTTGGTCGCACGCCCAAAATCGGATTGGTGACCCAGAACGGTGCAACCAAGAAATCGGGCCGCGATCACTGGCCGCACGCGTTTACGGCCCTGATGGCCGGCGGCGGATCGGGTGGCGGGCGCATTCACGGCGCGACGGACGCCAGCGGAGGCTATGTGGCTGACGATCCCGTGACGCCCGCGGATCTGAGCGCGACGATCTTGCGTCACCTGGGCATCGACGACCGCAGAGAATACCACGATCATTTTCTGCAGATTCAGCAGCGGATGACAAACGGTCGCCCGATGGAGTTTCCAGCGCCGCCGGTCTGAGTGCACTGGCCGGTTTGGCGTACGGATCACTGCCCCGTGCTGCGAGCAATTGGTTCAGCGGCGCCGCAAGTACACCTGGGACGCAGGGCTAGTCCACAGTCGAACCGACCGAAGGCGGCTGCTGGGATTCACGGATCAGGTGATTGGGGAAGTCGGCCACGGTCTCACAGCAGATCTGTTCCATGATCTGTTGCAACTGGGCCTTCAAGATGGCGATCGTATGGTTGCCGCCGCGGGAGCCCAGAGCGGCGGTTCCGTACATGAACGATCGGCCCATGAAAGTGAATTCCGCTCCGCTGGCCAGTGTGCGGGCGATGTCGGGACCGGACCGCATGCCGCTATCCATCATCACGGTGAGTTGATGTCCGTATTTGGCGGCGATCCGCGTCAGGGGCTTGATGGATGATTCCCCCGCGTCCAGTTGCCGTCCCCCGTGATTCGAGACAATCACGCCATCGACACCGAGCTTGATCGCGCGTTCGGTGTCGGCTTCACTGGCCAGGCCTTTGAGGACCAGCTTGCCTTTCCACATGTCTCGGATGGGAGCGATCCGCTCGTCGTTCACGCGACCGGCAAACGTGTCACTCATGAACTGTCCGAGTTCTTTGAGGTTCAAGCCCTTGGGCATATAGGGCTTCAAGGTCTCGAAGTTGGGCTGCCCCGCCAGCAGGGTTTGCATGGCCCAGTTCGGTTTGGTCAGAATCTGCATGATGTTGCGAAGCGTCATTTTGGGCGGCATGGCCAGGCCGTTGCGGATGTCGCGGGGACGATAGCCGAAGGTGGGAACATCACAGACCACGACCAGTACGGGACATCCCGCCGCCTCGGCCCGTTTCAGCAGGTCGTCGCGCAGCCGATTCTCGGCCGGGTGGTAAAGCTGGAACCAGGCCTGACCTTCGGTGATCTCGGCCACCGTTTCGATGCTGCTGGTGCTGACCGTGCTCAGGCAGAACGGAATGTTGTGTTCGAAGGCGGCCTGAGCCAGGATTTCCGGCGTCTTGGGCCACATCAGTCCCTGCAGACCTACGGGCGCAATTCCGAAGGGAGCGTCGTAGACGTGGCCGAACAACCGGGTGCTCATGTCCGATCCCGTATGCTCACTCAAATAGTGCGGGATGAGTTGCACGTTGCGGATGTCGGCGGTGTTGCGGTGCAGATTGACGTCTTCGTTGCAGCCTCCGTCGAGGTATTCGAAGGCGAACCGCGGGATCCGTTTCTTGGCTCGGGTCCGCAGATCGTCGACGGTGGGAAAGTTGGGATCGTATGTTGGTTTCATGACGTCCGGTTATGGTGCCAGATGATTGTGGGTCCGCATTGATGGTTGGTTGCTGTAACGGCCGTGTCGGCAGCCTGACCGCGTGCATCCCGAGATGCCGACGACAGCGAGTGTGCGACTGGGACAATCAAATTAGCTTGGTTTCCCAAGAACGGCAACGGTTGCCCCTTGCTCGGTGAAATGGAACACCCGGATTCAACACCCGGTTTGTCGCGGCCCTTGCTGCCCTTCGCCGATGCCCCTTGATAGAATGTCGAGCGCCGAGTGGCCGGGTTGCTCCGGACGCTGTGGCTTGTTTCCACCGTATCCACATGAACATATCCGCTGGGGGGGAGTTCTGATGACGATGCGATGCGCGCCTCCGATTCTGTTTGGCAAATGGCTTTCGATTGTGGGCATCTGCGCCGTTGTTGCGGGCACGTGCCCCGGCTGGGGGAGTGGTGCTGTGTGGGCGGGCGAACAGAAAAAACCGTCGGCGACTGCGACCAATGCCCGGGACGGTGCCGAAATGGTGTTGCTTCCCGCTGGCCGGTTTTCGATGGGAACGACCGACGAGGAAATCGATGCGCAGTTCGTCGACACCGGATTGCCGAATGACTGGAAGAAGCATGCTCGCGACGAACAGCCGCGTCATGTCCGCACGGTCAAATCGTTTTACCTGTACAAGTACGAAGTCACCAACGCCCAGTACAAGAAGTTCATCGATGCCAAGCAGCACCGTGCGCCGCCGCACTGGAAAGGTAAGACGTATCTGCAAGGCAAGCAGGATCATCCCGTGGTCGAGGTCAGCTGGGACGATGCACACGCCTATTGTGCCTGGGCGGGAACCCGGTTGCCCACCGAGGTGCAATGGGAATATGCGGCGCGGGGAGCCGATGCGGCGGACGGAAAAACAGCGCGGCGCGCGTTTCCCTGGGGCAATGCCTGGGATCGCCGGTTGTCGAACAACGCGTCGTTGCACGCGGGCAAAGATCTCACCGATGCCGCGACCTGGAACACCTGGTACAAAGCGCAGCCCGAGTCCAGCCTGCCGTTGACTTCCAAGGTGGGAGCGTTTCCGAAGTCGGCGAGCCCGTTTGGGATTCAAGACATGGCGGGCAACGCTTGGGAATGGTGTGCTGGTTTTCAGAATCCGTATCCGGCAGAGGATTCGGGGGCCGAGGCCAAGAGCAAGTTGCGGGCGCGCCGCGGAGGTTCCTGGGCCAACGTGGCGCTGCACATTCGCAGCGCCGATCGCCAGGGCGCGGCACAAGACAACCTGAACCTCTACACGGGATTTCGCTGCGCGAAGCAGCCCTGATGCGTGGGTCAGGGGATCGACAAGGCGGATCGCCGTTCGGGCGTGATCGAGTCGACGGGATGTGTCGGCACAAGTGATCGACAGCGGTATGGCAAACAGTTTTCCGGAGGCATTGCGAATGATCCCTGGTCGCATCCGTTTGATTCGTCCGCGTCTGTCGCTGTGGACATTGTTGTTCTGCGGTGCCGTGACCCTTCCGCTGGTCGATTTGCCGCACTGGGCCACGGGAACGCCGTGCGTGGCCGCGGAGCCGATTGCTGTTGAGCAGGCCGGTGACCGGTTTGTCAATTTTGTGTTGGCCGAGATCGAACGGACCCGGCAGACGCTGCCGGCGATTTCTCGGGCTGCGGAGCTGGCGGCCGAGCGGATTGTGGACCGTGACGGCCAGTTGCTGTCGGCCGGCGATCAGAGTTTCGCCTTGGAACCGGTGTGGCGGGCCGGTGGCATCGCGTTCTCGCGGCAGTACACGCCCGGCGATCAGGTGGGCGCGTTTCCGCAGATCGATTCACCGGAAGACAAGGTGCCCTACTATCGCACCAAGGACTTCGTGAAGCACTTCACGGTCAAGCGCGCCGGGCGCAACGACGTGGTGCTGCTGGGCTTCGAAAACGAGAAGGAAGAACGGCTGCACCGCACGCGGCACATCAAGCAGTTGCTGAGCGACGGGGCCTTGATTGTGTTCTTCGGCTCGCACGCCAGCGCCCAGGAAATCCAACGCAAATTTGGCCGGCGTGACAATTTGATTACGATCACTCACGGAGTCCCGGATGGAGGCATCGTCGACATCGCGGGCTGGCCGCGGAAAATCTGCTCGGGCCGCAGCATTGCCAATCGCTTGTATTTGTGGAGCTTTGAAGCCGAGTTGATCAGTGCGTTCATGCGCCGCGGAAAGATGCCGGGTATCCTGCTGTCGGTGACCTACGAGAGTCCGCAGATCTGGAATGTGCCGCTGCTGCACTCCTACAAGTTCATCCCCGCTTTCAATGTGACTCCCGTCAAGAAAGGCGTGTTCGGCAATACGTACCTCGACCACCTCAGCCGAATCGTGGGCAGCATCGTGCCCAAACAGCGGGCCCGTTTCCGCAAGGCGGCCGGGTGGCTGGCCGATGCGGCGCGGAAGAAACGCAAGTCGTTTGCGTTGTTGATTCACGGCCTGGCGCCGGAAGGGCTGCCCGGTGACCCCGGACTGTTCACCGTGTTCAGCGAAGGCAACGCCTATTATCCGCAGTTGGACAAGGTGATCGGCAAGGACGATGTGGCCTTGTTCGTGGGCTACAACTGGTACCCGCCCCGGTTAGCCAAGACGGTCGACCGGGCGGGGGCCAAACAGATTCTGTGCTTCACGCTGGTGCAGGAGCAGCCGCCCACACCGGCCATTTATGGCGAGGTCGGCGAACTGAAGCACTACATGTCGTTCGACGAACTTCCACAGGCCGAGAATCGGATCTACATCGACTTGAAGTTTGCACAATACAACGCGGTGTTACAGATTCCCGGGAATCCGGTCCCCGCCTTGGAAACCTCTTCGTTTGCCGAGGACGTGGTGTATTGGCACCTGGTGGCCGACACCATTGAGCTGCTCAGCAAGGACAAGCGTTAGGCCGCTGGGCGGAACGGAGCCCAGGGTGTCACGCGGTCCCAACGTGGTCCTGCGGGATCGCCGGCACGCGAACCAGGGCTCATTCACGAAATGCGATGGCCGCTGAATTGGAGTGTTGCATGCCGTCTTCTCAACTCAATCGACGCAGTTTTCTGGCCTCTTCGGTGGCCGGTGTGGGCATTGTGACGGGTGTGTCGCAACGAGCGTTGGGGTTTCGGAATGCCAACGATCGTCCGCGAATCGGGGTGGTGGGTTGTGGCAGCCGCTGGGACCAGCGGGCGACGATCGCCAACGGTCCGCACGGGCTCGGAAAACAGTTTCCCAAGTTTGGGGATATTGTCGCTGTGTGCGACGTGGACAGCGACCGTGTCGGCCGGGCGCGGGGATTGGTCAAGGGGTGGCTGGGGTCGGAGCCCGACGGGGTGACGGAT
>Ga0315336_1003961_pt1 | contig 18618 bp, 19 predicted proteins | sample ASW5metaG_FD_204512 | JGI IMG/M metagenome (GOLD analysis project Ga0315336, IMG submission 204512) | Ammonia-oxidizing marine archaeal communities from Monterey Bay, California, United States - ASW #5 | ecosystem: Environmental > Aquatic > Marine > Intertidal zone | place: USA: California... | reverse complement strand
ACCTGCCGCAGCACAAAGGTCAAAGAAACCGAAAACCCTGACCATGACCAGAACCAGCCGGAGCCTGCAGGGCCCCGGCGAAGAGAATCTCAGTCCGACAGGCTGCTAGTCCGACTCGATCCGCACCCGGTATATACGGAATGGCTGGAGCGTGTCGTCCACGCAGATCTCGGTCTCGGTGTCCGCGATAATCGTTTCCAGTTCCATCCAGGTTCCGCCGGAAGCTCCGTCGGCTGCCTCCACTACGTAGGTCACGCCCGGCAAGGAGTTGAACGAAATGTGAACACTCGACGCCGAGGGTGTAATCGAGGAGGACACGATCAACTCCAGATTTCTAAAGCCGATGTTCCGGTCATCCCCGGGCTGAAAGTAGGATGCGATATCCCGGGCTTCGCCCGCCGCCAGGGTCATCGTCCCCAGTGTGAAATATCCGAACGGAACCGTAAGAACTTTCGATTCATTGTTTGAATTCTGCAGCCGCACCGTCACGCGTGATCCATCCGCCAGGTCGGCAATCGGAACCGCAAAACTTCCGCTGGACTGGGAGGTGTCATACCAGGCGGATTCCCCGTTGGGGCCGAAGAGCCGGACATCGATGCCGCCGACGCCCTCTCCTTCATCGTATTCACCGCTTCCATCGGCATCGTAAAACATCGTGCCGGTGAAAAAGTGATCTCCGAACCGGCGGCCGAAGTCCTGGGTCGTGTAGTCCCGCGTCCAGTAGTAGCCGCTTTGGGTGTACTGCGTGCGGCTCCAGCCGAGCCCGATTTCCCGGGCGTTGGCATTGAGTATCGACATGCGGTGCCCCCGGCTGGCGACCCCCGCATCGATAAACAGATCGAGATAGAACTGCCGGGGGGTGCCGCCCTGGGAAGGATACCCTGCGGAGTACCCGACTGCACGCGTGGCAAGGTTCTCCATGTACCCTGAAATCTGGTTTGAATACCCCTCGAGCGTGTGCCTGGTCCATGGCTGCGTCCAGATCGGGTAGTAGGTCGAGGACGGACTCGCGTGCTGAAAATACCCGGTTTCGGCCATGTCCTGGCAGTGATTTTCGGCGGCAATGGATAGAGTGGCATTGGGCGCTACCGGCCCCTTGGGAGCGATCCACGGATCCCATGCCGCAGGGCCCGAACCGAAATCATTAACGCCGTCAATGTCTTCGCAGGTGTCGTAGGACCGGTTGGCTGCATTCACCATGCCGATCCAATCCGCCTCCGCCTCGGGATTGTGTCGAACTCGATTGATGAACCAGCGTTCAACTTCCAGCCGAGAATCCAGAACTCCATCGTCGTCATACCGGATGGCGGCAGGAGAGGAGATTCCAAAGAAGACTCCGTGGAAGAGGCACATCCCCAGTCCCAGGCGAAAGAACTTTGAACGGGAAACCCAGTTTGTGTGCCGGCTCATCATAATAAACCGAGCACTCAATATGCCATTATGCGCCAATAGACATCTTTATACGTCAATATTTAACACAATTCCTGAAATCGAGTGATCCCTTTGGACGATTCGAGGTCCAGCGGGAATAAGCCCCGGAAATTATCAAGATTGAGAATATCCGGGCGGACAATCGGCCCGGATTTGAGGCAAGGGTACGTATCATCTGAAAGTGTGGAACGAATTACTTGGGCGCCTCGAGACCCAGGTCTGAGAGGGCCTCGGATGCGCGGAACGTCAGGATCTGTCCATTGGTCGGATTGAAATCGAAAACGATTCCCTTTCCGCCTCGGGGTAATTCCCCTGCGTAGCCTGTTTGAACAAGCTCTACGAGATTGCTGGGGGGGCGGCCCTGTTCGAGTTCGAATTCAAGAATATCCCGTTCCAAACGAACGGAGCTGAGACTGGATTCATGTTTCGTGCGTACCCGCGTCAGCATATCGGCGGCGTCGCCGTCATAGCCTTCAACCGGAGCACCGTTCCCGGCAGCGCCGCCGCTGCATGCGCCTCCGGCAATGACGCATGCCAGGAGAAGAACGGATAGAAAACTCGCGTGGGAGCGGGCGTCCCGTTGAGTCCGGGGGCGGTCAAGTGGTTGGACGTGGGTGTTCGAATTCATGAATCTTCGGCAGTGAGTGTCGCCTTGCGAAGAATTTGCAAGCATTGCTCTTTGCCTTTCCATGCTGACATCATAGTCAGCGAAATCGGTAAAAGAAACAAGATTTGTATCCATGTCGGGGAATCATACCTCGCGACCCGCATTTCTGAAATGAGGCTGGATTCAAATTTCAGCGCCATCACGGAACTGAATGCGAAAGTAATGACCAGGGGAGCCACCATCATCAGTCCAACCGACCAGCCGAACAGCCTGGACTCCATTTTCAGCGTATCGTCGCCGACAAGATGTCCCAGTTCAGACGCCAGCCAATTGATGGTAAACAGCAGCCAGATAATGCATGCGGTCAGGAGCACGGCGTTGATCATGTAGTATGCACCGACGCGCGGTATATATCGGTACCAGTACACGAACGGGCCCAGGTAAATGAGCAGGAAGGATGAGATCAGCCCGTGGCGCGCATACCGCTTCCATTTCGGGGACTGGATGCCGCAGTGCAAAGCGAAGACGAACCCGAGGTAGATGATTCCCATTCCGAGGATGTAGGAGGGGAGCCGGAGACTTTCCATGGTTCGAATATCCAGGGCGCGAAAATAGAGCAGCAAGGTCAGGGGCAGGCCCCAGAAAATGAAAGTGAATCCCCGCATCGCCCGAACGATTGAGGCCGCCGGCGGAGCGTTCGGATCACGGGAACTGGATTCTAAATGCTGCATGGTCAAGTGTTTACTATAGTGGTTTCAACCGCCGGTGGCAAGGGACGGGGCCCGGGTGCCCGATTTTCTTTGATTCCCCGCCACGGGGTTGTCATTCTACACCCAACGCGATGGCGCCGAATTCGTCCGTGATGAAAACCGTCTATCTTACGCTGCTGATCACTGCAGTGGGCGCGGCTCTGTTGTTCTTCATGGGTCGGCTGAACATTGATCCCCGGATCTACCGTTACCTCGATTCCGGCACCGGCAAGGCGGTGGCCAAGATCATGGGGTGGAGCGTAGAGTTTGATCTCGCTCCCCCTGACAAACCTGAGGCGGAGATGACGCCGCAGGAAATCGAGATCAAGCGCACCCTGCAGCAAGCGGTTGGCTCCCGGCTTCCCACCCATCGCCTGGTGCTGAACTCGGGCGAGGCCTTCGAGGGCAAGGTTCTCGCCATCACCTCGAAACATGTAAAATTCCAGGAAACCTACGGGGACAGCGGCGCCATGGCCGCGTCGATCCGCCGAAGCAGGATTCGCGAGGTTCGCGATCTCTACAAGCGCCCCCCGGAAATCACCTACCGGGACGTAACCCTGCGGGTAAAATTCCCTGAATTCGAATTTCACCGTGAGCCGCCGTACACGGTGGTAACGGATGAGAACTACTTTCGAGTTCAAAATTCCGTCAAGGTGCTGCGCCGGGTTCACACCGGATTCATGGCGATTTTTGAACCGCTGGTTACGCGTCCGGAAGGAGGCGACGGAATCCAGCTGGTCTTTTTCGCGAAGGAAAAAGAATACAAAGAATATGCGGAGAGATACGCTCCGCGGCTGGAGAACAGTTCCGGATTCTACAGCCCGAAGCTGGATCAGCTCATCGTGTTCAACCAGATCACGACGGGACAGATCAAAGCGGCAAATCGCGAGCTCAAGCGCCAGGAAAAGCTCTACAAAAAAACCGCGCTCAAGGGAGACATGACCCAGTTCGAAATGTGGCGCGACGATATGGTCCGAAGCGTCGTCCACTTCGCGGAGCAGCAGACCGTCTATACGATTCGTCACGAGGGTGCCCACCAGCTTTTCTTCACCTACGGGGTGCACTCGAAGCACCACGTCGAAAACAGCTGGCTCATCGAGGGATTGGCAGTCTATTTCGAACCTGACCGCCCGGGAGACCGAATCCCCGATCGCCTAGCCCTAGTGCACCAACACTACTCGGAAAACACCATGATCCCGCTCGATGAATTGATCGAAAGCCGCGCGCCGCAGGGACTATTCGTATTCGGCAAGGAAGAACGCGTCAGCCTTGCGTATGCTGAATCCTGGATCCTCGTTCACTTCCTGATGCAACCCCGGCACCGCAATGATTTCTTCAATTACATCCGGTTTATCCGGGATCCGAAGAACCTGGATGAAGTTACGCTTCATTCGCGTATTGAATTGCTTGCCCGGGAACTCAATCTCACCGAAGGGCAGTTGCACCGGCGATGGTTGACGTACATTGACCGTATGTAAAACGGACCTGCTCCCGGTAAAAACTTGACCCCCTTCACTCTCTCATGCTGGATAGTCTTCCAGATCTGCCGCCCGTTTGAGGGCGGAAAGCACCATGTCGAGCACCATAGGCACACTATTCCGGGTTTCCACTTTCGGTGAATCACACTGCAAAGGTGTAGGCGCTATCGTGGATGGATGCCCGCCCGGCATGGCCCTGGCGGAGCCGGATCTTCAACGGCAATTGGACCGACGGCGGCCCGGGCAGAGCATTGTCACCACGGACCGCAAAGAGCAGGATATGGTTTCGATCCTCTCCGGCGTGGAGAGCGGGTTCACCCTCGGGACACCCATCGGCCTTTTCGTGCCGAACCGGGATCAACGACCCTCGGACTACTCCGAGATGCAGAATATTCCCAGGCCGTCGCACGCGGATTTCACCTACCAGATGAAATACGGGATCCGGGCGTCGAGTGGCGGCGGGCGCTCGAGCGCGCGGGAGACCATCGGCCGGGTCGCGGCCGGGGCCATTGCAGAGAAGTTTCTGCAAGAACGTTACGGGGTGGGGATTGTTTCCTGGGTGAGCGCAGTGGGCGCGGTCGAAGCCTCGAGAGAATTGGAAGAGGAACCGCCCACGCGGGACCAGGTCGACAGCAACGAAGTCCGGTGCCCCGATGAAGAGGTCAGCGGGAAGATGTTCGAGGAAATCGTCTCCGCCCGTGAGGCCGCGGATTCGATCGGCGGAATCGTAACCTGCGTGTGCAGCGGATTGCCACCGGGTCTTGGCGAGCCGGTGTTTGACAAAGTGGAAGCGTCCCTCGCCCAGGCCATGCTCTCTCTGCCCGCCACCAAGGGGTTTGAGCTGGGGTCTGGATTTGCCGGAACTCGAATGCGCGGATCTCTTCACAACGATACTTTTGTCCAGAAAAAAGACAGATTGGGAACGCGGACAAATCGGAGCGGCGGGACGCAGGGCGGCATTACCAACGGCGAACCGATCGTATTTCGAATCGCCTTCAAACCTCCGGCGACCATCGGGGTGGCCCAGTCCACGGCGGATTTTGATGGAAAAGAAGTCACTCTCGAAGCCAAGGGACGGCATGATCCCTGTGTAGTTCCGCGTGCCGTCCCGATCGTGGAGGCCATGGCGGCACTGGTGCTGGCGGATCTGGCGCTGCGTCAGATTTCGAGATCAGGATCAGGCTTTCCCTGATCTGACACCAGGCTTGCCATTTTCGAAATCGCGGTTACAGTGTGCCGCGTTCTTCGGAGCTTCAACCCCTAATAAAAGTGAGGACGGCTCTCTATGCCGATTGCAGATATCGATCAATGTTACGCTATGTTTGACCGCGCCAAGGAGGGTGGGTTCGCCTATCCCGCGGTCAACGTAAGCAGCCTGGAGTCGTTAAGCGCCGTCCTGGAGGGATATGCCGAGGCGGAAAGTGACGGCATGATTCAGATTTCGGTCGGCGGCGGCGCCCACGCCTCCGGCAGCCTGAATGACCAGGCCGTGGGCGCTGAAATCCTGGCGGAGGCTGCGCACCGGCTGGCGACCGAATACAACGTCCTGATCATATTGCATACCGATCATTGCCATCCGAAAAACCTGGAGCCGTTTCTGGATCCGCTGATCGAAGCGGGACAACGGCGAATAGCGGACGGGAAAGCCCCGCTGTTCAACAGTCACATGTTCGACGGCTCCGAGCTTCCCCTGCAGGAAAACCTGGAGATTGCGATCAAGTACCAGAAAACGCTCAGCTCGATGAATATGATCCTCGAAGTGGAGACCGGTGTGGTGGGGGGCGAAGAGGACGGGCACGACACCAGTGGTGTTGGAAAAGAAAAACTCTACACCACGCCCGAGGACATGCTCACAGCCTACGAGAAGTTGTTCCCCCTGGGACGTTTCATGCTGGCCGCAACCTTCGGCAATGTGCATGGCGTTTATAAACCGGGCAACGTGCAACTCGAACCCAAGATTCTGCGCGACGGCCAGGCGAAAGTGAAAGAAGTTCATCAAACCGGCAAGAATCCCCTCGATCTTGTCTTTCACGGGGGATCGGGATCCTCGAAAGATGAGATCCGGGAAACCATTGAGTACGGCGTGGTCAAAATGAACATCGACACCGACACGCAGTACGCCTTCACACGCCCCATTGTGGACCACATGATGACCCACTATGACGGGGTATTGAAAATAGAGTCCGAAGTCGGGAACAAGAAGATGTACGATCCCCGTACGTACTTGAAAAAGGCAATCGCGGGCATGAAAGAGCGCGTGATCGGCGCGACGACGGACCTTCGCAGCGCGGGCAACTCCATTCTCAAGTGAGAGCGCCATTTTTGGCTTGGCTTCAGCGCCATTCCGTGTAGGATTATGGAAGGTCGGCGCGGTACTGGAACGCCGTTCCGACATCACAGCACAGGAGGAGCCTCGCCAGTCATGCCGGACACAAAGGAAAACCCATCGGAACCTGAAATCGGAGAAATCTCTCAAGGGAAAGAGGATACGGTCGGATCCATCGCCCCGAGTGCGGAAGGCGAAGCCGGACCGGTAGACGAATCCGAGAATCAGGAAGCTCCAACGCGCGCGGGCAATTCGACCGCGCCGGAAGAATTCGAAATCCAGCCGCCCCCCCGGGAAACGGCCTCAAGGGTCGCGGGAAATTCCAGCCTGGCGCCGGTTCGAAAAGGTTGGCTCTCGCGAGTTTTCGAGGGGAAAGCCCGCCGGGAGCACCAGCTTCAAACCCTCCAGACCGGGTACCTGGAGATGCTCCAGATGATGCGGTCGATCAGCTCGAACCTCGACCACCAATCCGAGATGCACGGCAAACTTATCGAGGCGCTCGAACAGTTTCCGGAGGCTTTGAAAGGAATGGAAAGCGTCGGCCGGGCCACTGAGCACCAGACGAAATTGCTGGGCGTGGTTCAGCAACAGCTGACTCTCAATGCCGAGCAGGACGAAAAAATGATCGGCAGTCTCAACAGTTTCAACGAGACCCTCGGCGTCATGGACCAAACCAGCCGGCGGTCTTCCGAAACCATCGGGACCCTCGTCGACCATTCGCGGGATTCGGAGCGCGAATTGCGAAGCATGCTGGAGAGGTCGGAGAAGCGTTTGACCTCAATGATGACCATGATGACATTCGTGGTCCTGGGTGCTGCCCTCTTCGGTGGATACATTATCTATCAGAACCAGGGGCTTCGCGCATCCATCGCACCGATCGAAGAGCAACAACCCGCGCATGACCCGGAAATTTCTGCTCCGCCGGCCCATCCCGATGCCCCGCCCCAACCCGGCGATCCCGCACTCGAGCCCCCCGGCAAGGATGAACAACCGGCCGGCAGCCTTCAACAAGGGGTTCAGGACACGATCCGCGAACACCCGGAGTTGACCTACGTGGCGAATCCGGACTGGCGCAGCGATCCCGAAATCCAATCACGGATCGAGAACTCAGTCGGCGGCCGGGACCCGGGGGACCCGGGGGACCCGGAGAGGAAAGGGTATAAGAGCGTTTTCCGCAGGATCTTCAGCTTTTATCACGGAAACGATTCCCGGATTTCGGTCCCGGAGGAGACAGAGCCTCAGGGCACATCGTCCTCGTGAATCCGTTTCAGGTATTCTTCCGTCTTCACTAACTCCGGCCTGTCCCTCTCCAGCACCGAGGCGGCCTCGGCATCTAGTTTCCGGCTCTTGATCCAGAAGGTTGAGGATTGTTCAACCAGGGCAATGTTCTTCGAATGGCGGACGATTCGATCCATCGCGTTCACCAGGTTGCTGTAGAAATAACCACCCACCGGGGTCTCGGTTTTCTCCTCCATCTGGTCAATCAGATAGTTGCGGATCTCCAGGCTCTGGTTGCGATAAACTTCGCGCGCCTCGAGAATGCTCAATGCTCGAGCGCTGAAATCCGTCGCCTGGGGATCGAGAGACTCGGTAACCAGGCTCTGAACCCGAACGCATGCCTTGTAGAGGGCGAATAGCTGGTCAAAAGATTTTCGGGTGAACACCGCGTCCTGTTGGCGCTTTCGCTGCATGGAGAGTTCCGCGAGCGCGGTAATGTGGTCGCCGGTACGTTCGATGTCCACGACACACCGGTCCAGATGCTGCACCAGGATCGCTTGCCGCCTCGACAGGTAATTCCGGGTGAGCAAGAGAAAGTAGTCTCGCATCGATAGCTTGATCTCGTTCACCACCACTTCGTTCCCCGCGATCTTTCGCGAGGCGTTCCGCATTCCGGAAAAAAGGAGCAACTGACCGATGAGCTCGAGGCTTTCGGTGTTGAGCCTGGAAATACGCTGCAGTTCGTGAATACAGGCCTGGATTGCCCGTTCGGGATACTTGAGAAGATCCGGATCCAGAAAACTGCGCTGCGGTGGAGGCCCTGCGGAGGGAGTGAGTTTACGCGCGATCTTTTCCACGAAAGGGGTAACGGGAAGGAGCACCGCGGCGCAAAGGATCATCACCGCGGTGTGGAAATTGGCGGTTTGGGTGACGAGTTCATCGGAAGTCCACAAGATAAACCGGGTGAGCGGCACCGAGCAAAGGACCGCGATCCCGACCCCGATCACGTTGAATACCAGGTGAGCCACCGCACATCGCCGGGCCTCGATATTGGCCCCGATACTGGAGATCAATGCCGTGGCGCAGGTCCCGATGTGTGCACCGAGAACAATGGGAAAGACATTGGTAAAGTCGTGAAAGATCCCTGCCTGGGAGAGGGCAAAACACATCCCGATGGTGGCTCCGCTGTTCTGGATGATCGCGGTCACCGCCGCCGCAATCAGGATGCCGTACAGCATTCCAGTCAACGTTTTGCTATCGGATCCTTCCAGAATCGGCTGAAGGCTGGCCCCGTGCGGGGCCACCGCGTCGCCCATCACCTGGACTCCCAGAAACAGCATGCCGAGACCGATCACGGCGAGCCCGCCCGAGGAAAGCCTCGTTCCGGGCGCAAACAACCACCAGGCGCACCCGGCGGCAAGAATGAAATAGGAGTATGCTCCGATATCGAGCGATATCATCTGCATGGAAAAGGTGGTGCCGATGTTCGCGCCGAAGATGACGGGGATGCTTTCCAACACGGAAAGAATGCCCGCATTCACGAAGGCAACCAGAAGAACGGTCGTGGCACTGCTGTGAATCAGGAATCCGGACAGAGTTCCCGTGGCAAGTCCATTGAAACGGTTTCGACCCACCTTGGAGATAACGGAACGAAGACTACCGCCGGCAACGCCACGGAGGCCGTCGGTCATGACTTTCATTCCGAACAGAAACAGGGCGAGCCCTCCCAGGACCGCACCCACCGCAAAAAAAGGACTCGAGTCGTTCACGATATCGTCTTCGGAGTGTCCGGGTCCCAATCCTACCTGATCAGGAACGTGACGGGGACCGGGATTGAAGAATTCAGAGTCATTGAAAACACCTGTTCACGATCTGCACATCATGTTCCATCATCGTCTCGCCATCGAACAGGAATCTGCCGACAAACGGCCGCCCCGCGAACAGGTGTGGAACCCAATACCGGTCGTCCGCCCACATCTGGTCATAGGGCATGCGATGGATTGAATTCCAGAAAGGCTTCGCCTCCTCTGTTTCGGAGGGTTGGCCTTCAAATGCGGCGGCCCGGAAGACTTCACCGTACAGGGTGAAACCGTCCAGGAACTGGAAGTACAGCGTGCCGCAGTTTTCAACATCCAGCGGAGTTACGCAAACTTCCTCCTGCACTTCTCGAATCGCGGCCTCCCGGGCCGACTCTCCAGGCTCAATTCTTCCGCCGGGCGCGTTGATTTTCCCTCTACCAAATCCGGTTTTCTTGTGAATCAAAAGCACCTGCTCATCTCGGACGATGAATAGCAGCGTCGCGCGCCACTCCGGGACCCACGCATTCCAGTCTATTTCGTGAAGCCGCTCAACCATCGGGTTCATCGACTCCCGCATCGGACTCCGAGGCTCGGAAAAATCGATTCCGATAGTAGGCCAGTTCCGCGATCGACGCCTGCACGTCATAATAGGCGTCATGAACGGCCGGGCCGCCGGAAACAACCGCCTCGGGAAAGTGAGCGCGAAGAACTTCCGGATTCTCCTTGTCCATCTCCGGCCCCGAGGCGAAATCTACCCACTGCAGTTTGATCGCTGTTACATCGAGGAGTCGGTAATGACACCTGCCGATGAAGCCGGGCAAAAGACGCCGGAGAAGATAATAGTCCGCATGGACGCTGCTGCCGGCGATGACCGGCCTGCTTGAGATCTCGTCGCCGGCCGGGCCGATATGCCGCTCGAGATAACCGCACAACCTTTCATCGAGCCCCTCCATCGGGACGGCTTCGTCGCCGCGACATTTCTGAATCAGTTCGGGCAGATTCTCCCGCACCCAGGGGGAAACTTGCGTGCCCGGTTCGAGCCGGATGCATAGATTCAGGTCGGAAGCAGGTTCCGCCAGACGCTGGAGCGACGTGTCGGTGAGAACGATTGAAATCTGTAAAAGCGCAGCCTGCTCAAACTCGAGAGATGTAAACTCGGTATCAAGCCAGATGTACGCTGAAGATGTGGGCCGATGTTCCATTCGAACAATTCGGCCGATGATAAGAGAAGAAGGGTCCCCGGATCAAGCTACGCTAGGAGCAGGAGGAGAGAACAGGAGCACAAAGTGCGGAGCAATGATGCCGGGGACCCAGGGTCGAAATATGCGCAACCGTCGCATACCCGTCGAGAGTGAGGGAGAGGAGGTTCCATAGATATGCGATCGGTTGCTGCATAATATTTTGTCTGTCAGGTTAGACGGCACCCTCCCCCCCGGCGTTCAATGAAATCCGCCGCGGGCGGGAATCCGCCTTTTTCTGGAGTACTATCGTCAATTGTCCGTTCTGAAGATTGGCGAGGATCCCATCCGGGTCGGCATCGTCCGGAATCCGGAACGATCGCTCGTAACTCCCGCCGGCGAACTCACGGTGGAAAATTCGCGATCCTTCGGGCACGTCAACCTGGTAGGGCGCCTGGACGGAAAGGATTCCCCTCTCGACCGTGACATTTACGTCATCCTGCCCCACACCGGGGAGGTTCAGAACGACTCCGTAGTCTTCAAGAGTCTCGTACAGATCCGCGGCCGGCCGAAACACCCGTTTCGCCTGGGCCACTTCACACGATTCGCTCTTCACAACATTTTTAGATTCCGCTGTCGTCATTTTTCCATCTCCTTCTATTTGTCTACTTAGCTTGCTTTCACTTTGATCGTACGCGGTTTTTCTTCCTCCACCCGGGGCAGAGTGATGGTCAAAACACCGTTTTTATAGGCTGCTTTGATGTCCTTCTCCCGTACGGTATAGGGCAGACGAAGGCTCCGCTTCACCGACCCTTCCCGGCGCTCCCGGTGCAGATACGCATCTTCTTCGCCCAGGTCCACCGGCTTCCGGCCGGCCTCGAGGGTCAGAACCCGGTCCGCAACCGTCACCGTAATGTCGTCCGGCTCGGCGCCGGGCAACTCCGCCGATACGATGATCTCGTTCTCATTCCCGTACACATTCAACGCAGGGTCCGAATCCCGGTCACCACCGGCGTTAATACGGTTCTCAAACTCCTCGGCCAGCCTTCCGAGGCCGCCGAATTCTCGATTCAATATGTCTATCATGGGCCAAAACATCTTAGATTCCTCCAATTCGCTTCTTCGATGGAATCACTTCATTGTGACTCAATCATAATGTCTGTTGTATTGGATAGCATTACGAGTGCCACGTTCAAAGAAAGTTGTAACATACTTATATCACCATCTTTACAGATTTTCATATATTAACTATGTGAGCCATACTGACTCATTATTCTATTTGCTGTCCTCCAATACGAGCAATTCTGTCCCACCAAACCGGCAGCAAACGACAAAATCTCATGCTTCATCGGGAGATGCTGAAATCATCATTCGCCCAGGAATCCCGAAGGTTGAAACAAAAGCAGCCCGCTATAGAGAACGATGCCCCAGGTACGTTGCAGGGTGGACGCCGCTTTTGAGGCTGCGCCACGACTTCGCCCTGCGTGGCTTCGTCGGGCTTCGCTCTGCCGGCGCACTCTAATTTGAGCACACCCAACCCGGCTGGGAACCCGATTGTCCCACCAGGTTCTGTGGGCAGGCGCGGAGTCAGCTCGCGTCGGTCACGCCTTTTCCGCTTCGGAAGTCCCGGTGAACCAATGGGTCAGATCGCGATCGATCAGGTCCTGGGTCTTAAGAATGTCTTCCCGGAAATCCTCCGTCAATTCGGCCCGAAGCGACGGACGCAGGGCGGTCCTCTCCAGGTTCACGCGTTGGACGCCCTGGCGGACTCTCGACGCAAGCGCTGGAGGGACGAAGCGACGCACCCAGGAGGCAAAAGAGGAGTTGGGGTCCAACGCGCGCTGTAATCGCACGGATCTCGGCGTGCCGGAAAGGTTGTACTTGACGCGCATGTCGATTTCGAAATCAGGTTCAACTTCCAGATAGGTGAAAATGTCGCGAAGCATATCGGCCGCCCCGGCGCACAGGTCCTCATACAGAAAAATCTTCAAGCGGTTCCGATGGAAGTGACGGAAGTACCGTTGCAGTGGGGGAAAATAGAAACCCTTCTCGCGGTAGGAGAGCGCTCCGGGCCGGTCACTGAATGGACGGTTCCGATGAAATGCTTCCGCAAAACTTCGGCACCTCTCCAGACCGTCTCTGACCCGGTGGCTGTATTGGGAATATGCCCTGTCCACGGGGTGGCGCAGCACCGCGATCAGCTTGACATCCGGAAGGTCATCGCGAATCCGCTTCGGAACCGCGGGATCGCTGAAGTAGACCGGCGAACACTCCCCGATCGCCGATTGCCCGCGGGCGCCATCAAACAACGCCTGGTAGGCAGCGGGTTCCGAAACGATGACCTTGTTCTTCCACCATGTTCTCGTTCGCAGCTTGTCCGGGTCTATGCAGACCATCGAAAAATAGGAAGGCTCCTTGCTGGGGCTCATGAAAATGTCAGGATGCTGCTTGAGATAGTGATGGAGCGACGTTGTCCCGGCCTTGCCCACTCCGATCACAAGAAAATTCGGCATGGTCATTGAAAATGGGTCCTCCGACTTGTCACGGATTCAAGGTAAAATATGCGGGTCCTGGCGATCGAGCGTTTTGTGAACTCACGGCCCGAATTCACAACTCCTTCTTACGTAAGCCTTACGTAAGATGAACATTTTCCGGAATCCGGTCCTCGCTCCCAGTCCTCTCATATCCAGCGCATCGTAAGTGCGCGCGCTACCACCCGGTCCAGGGGCGGACACAGAATGGAGCGTACAAAGGCGTTTCGCAGCCCCGGCCTGCGACAGCTTCGCCCCAGGCGCATGTTCCACTCCGCGCGACGGATGGCCCGATGCGCGCGGTTCCGGACCCGTCGATCATGACGATCCAGGTTTCTCTCCTCAATTCCGCGCACCTCCCGGCCCAAAACTCCGGCCAGGTCCCACGCATCCATCCAACCGACATTCATCCCCTGCCCCCCGATCGGGCTCATGACGTGCGCCGCATCCCCGATGATGGCGATCCGCCCCGTCACGGTTCGACTCGCGACGTAGGCCTGTATCCCGAAACCGTGAAGGGATCCAACCCGATCCGCTACGAGGACCGTTCGGGTGCGACGCCTGATCTCGTCACAGAACCAGCTTTTCGATGGAGCGTCCATGCGTTCATCTGTCTTGAGAACCCACCTCCGTTGGAGACCCGGAAGCGGAAACGATTCCACCAATCCCTCCTGCGCAAGATAGATGCAGGCGGTCGACCGGCAACCCGTATCATCTTCTGCATCCCCCATCACGTAGGTATCGGGGTAGGCCCGCCCTTGAAAACATACGCCCATACACTTCCGGACTACACTGTTCATGCCGTCACAGCCGACGACGATTTTCGAACGAATCGAGTGCGCCCCGTTCCCCCCGCTGCTCCGGACGAGGCACCCCTGGTCATCGGGATCCAGCCCGGTAACTTCGGCGCCCCGGAGCAGGCACTGCGGATCGAGCCGCCGCAGCGCATCTTCGAGAATCGTCTCGGTCGCAGACTGGGGGAGGGAAAGAACGAACCGGTAGGGACCCGGACAACGATGAAATGAAAGAGATCCAATACGCCGGGAGCCGTCGTACACCTCTGCACATTCGATTCTCTCTCCCTGGTCAAGAAACGCGTCCACGATCCCGCACTTCGCGAAGAGCTCGAGACTCGGGGGATGAATTCCGATCGACCGGCTGTGCGGCGAGACCGATGTCCGGCGCTCAAGAATCCGGCAGTGGATTCCCCGGGATCGCAATCTCACGGCAAGAAAGAGACCCACCGGCCCGCCGCCGACGATTGTCACATCCGTGTGCAGGACCGTCATTTTCTGAGGACGAGAAGAGCGCGAAACGGCGCCAGGGACCGAACGCTCCAGGCTGGGGGCATCGTTGCCCGGAGTTCCGCAAGGGTGTAGGACCTGCGGATCGACAGCAACCCGTCTTCCCGAATAAAGGAACGGCGGAAGAGGACCGACGCGAAGCAACCGAACAGGGCATAGCCGCAACGGCTGCGCAGTGGATCACAGATCAAGGCAAGGTTTCGGGTCAGTGCGCCCACATCGTCGAGAAAAGAAGAAAAACTTTCCTCCGGCACATGATGCAGGACGTGATTGCAAATCACGAAGTCAAACAACTTCCCGGTTTGGGCCATCGCTCCAGATCCGGTATGCACAAAAGAGATTTCCTCGGGCCATTGGCGAGCGGCGGAAAATGCAACCGCCCTCGGATCTTCGTCGATTCCAAGTAGCGAGAGACGATGCCCGTCCCGGGCGGCCCATCCATGAACTTCGCGGAGAAGCCCCCCTCCCCCACACCCGATATCCAGCACCGAGTATCGCCGATTGCGGTCGGTCAGCAGGGGTCGTATCAATGAGACATAAACACGCCGCCATCCTGGGAGAAGATGATTCAACCGGTCAAACTGCCGGTAGGTATTCTGAAGAAGGTCCGGATCGCAATTCGGATCATCCATACGCTCGCGCAGACCGGTCGCGCGGCGGGACATGTTCATGCCGGATTCGAATCCGGAGGATCCTCGGGTCCGGCAACGCAATTGAGTAGTTTACGTACTTCGTCAACCGCCTCGTCGGGAACGCAAAGCACAAGCCCGCCACTGGAGGATCCGAAAGATTGCAGTCCATACATGGGGTCGAGTCCCTGGATCAGGTATGGAATTTCGTATTGATCCAGAGCATGTGCGACCGTTTCTGCTTCAATTCTCGAACTGAATCGTGCGATCTCTTTCATGGGTCGGATCTCCTTCCAGGCGAACCATACCACAGGGTTGCCCAAAGCACCAGCAAAGCGAATTTCTCGAAGCAGAAGTGGACAGGTACGGCGCAGGCTTACTCGGTGAGTCCCTGATCCTCTTTTCTTTCGCACATTTTCCTCGCGAATCTCGGCAGCCCCGGATCGCGCGCGCCCATCACCAGCAACGTATCGCCGGCCCGAAGAAAATCACGGGCCCGACTCTCAACTTCATCATAGTCATCCGCGGCGAAAACATTCACTCCCCGCGCGCGCAAAGCCTCGGCAAGTTCGGCGGACGATGTGGCCCCCCCGGCGGTTCCCCCCGCGTAGAATACCGGGAGAAGAACCAGGCAGTCATCTTTTCGGCAGATGGACGTAAACGCATCCACCAGCTCGTCGAACATCAGTGCCAGGGGGCCGAACCCATGCGGCCGCCACACGCCGAAGATGCGCGACGACGATCCGGCAACGGAGCTCCATGCGGCGGAAATCTTGGAAGGATTGTGGGCGTACTCGTCGATCACGGTTATACCCTGCTCCTTTCCCACAACCTCGAGGCGTCGCTCAATTCCCCCAAAAGTTGCCAACGCTTCTGCGATATCTTCCAGCGCACACCCCAGCGCGCGACACACCGCAATTGCCATCCGCGCATTGTCGCCGTTGTGTTGGCCGATCAACGGAACGGGAATCCGCAAGTCTCCGACGACCACGAACACGGAGCCGTCGATGACCTCCGTACGGCCCGCCGCCTCCTCGGCACCCTCGAGACCGGGGAGGGTCTTGAGACCGGGACCGACAATCACCGTACCGCGTGATCGGGCGGCGAACTGAGCGAAGATCCGATGAACTTCATCCAGATCGAAGTGATCCTTCGACGCATTGGTGATAACCGCGACGTCGGAAGTAAATGAGAGCAGTGAGCGGTCGCTCTCGTCGGCTTCCACGATCCACCACTCCCCGGCGCCTTTTCGTACGCTGGCGACGCGGTTCGCTGCAGACCAGTTAACGACCCCGCCGCCATTTACGACGGTGGGGTCGAGACCGATCCGGTCGAGAATCCACCCGATCATCCCGGTGACGGTTGTCTTTCCGGCCGTTCCGCTGACGGCGACCACCCGGAAACCGGCGCAGCGTGATGCGAGCAGAGTTGCCCGGTGAATGACGGGAACCGAATGGTCCCGCGCTGCGACCAGCTCGGGATTCTCATTCTCGATTGCGGTACTGACTGCGACGCAGGCCGTATCGGCCCGGATTCCGCGACCATCCTGGGGCAGAAGCTCTACCCCGGCCGCCTGGAGCCGCTCGAGAACCGGGACCGGCTCCCCCTGGTCCAGAAACCGATCGCTTCCCGATACGCGAAACCCCAGGTCCACCAGGAGTTGCGCGAGCGCACTCATCCCGACGCCGGCTACGCCCACGATGTGTATGTGCGATCCGGGAGGGAGTTTCAGGTTGGATTTCAAAGGCAGGGTCTCCTGCAGGGCGGAAAGGGTTGCGACCGGGATCGAAACGGCACTACGCCGTCCGCACCAGTTCGAACTCATCGTCGTCATCTTCGTCGAAGGCAAGCCGCTCTCCAATGACGTGAAGTTTGGCGCGGAGACCTCCGCCGTCATCCACAGCGAGATGCTGTCCGCAAACTTCTCCTTCCAGCAATCCGCCCGATCTCACGTGAACGCATCCGGACGCCACGACGCGGGTTCGCAGAACACCGACGACCTCGATATTGTGAAAGTGTAGTTCGGGCAATATGAGGGTGGCGTCGGTGCCGATGCGAAGTCCGGCCGACTTCATCCGCTTCTCATCATAGATTGCGGCTTTGCCCCGCAACTCCAACCATGCAAATGCGCTCAGGCTGCCACCCTCCACGACCCCTTCCACAATGATCTGGTTGGCCTGGATCTTGCCTCCCAGGATCACTCCGTCCTTCTTGATGTGTACGGTACCGGCGGTAATGATGTCCTTCTGCCACGAACCACTCACGCTGATGTTCTCAAGCGTGAGATGCGCCCGGCACTTTGCGCAGTAGGTCTTATGGACCGCCCCTGTAAGGTGAAATTCGAATCCGCACTCGTAGCACGTGTAATGATGCCGGGTCGGCATCACGGTGCGTCCGATCCGCTTTCCGATCGCGTCCTCGGACGGCTCCGCGGACTTCTTCTCGGGTACGGGAATCGGATTGCTCGAGCCGGAGTCGTGTTCCTCGGCACGCTGAGCAGCCTTGTAGACGCTGTACCCGTCTACGATGTCAGATTTCCTTCGCGGCACCACCACAATCCTTGCGATATACCGTCGTCGGCACTTGCCGGATGCGCGCGAACCTCCTTATTTCGCCACGCAACTCGATCCCCACGCGTCCAAAATGACGCCCCGCAATGCGGCTCTTGCAATCCGCCGCTGAACCGCCGCCGTGCGAACGTATTCCGGCAGGCAATCTCCCCGGGACTATCGTCCGGCGACGGCCGCCGGAGTCTTTGACAACTTTTTCTCGTCAATCGGCGGCGCAGGTTCCGGCGCGCTCGTGCTCGATCCACCGGGAACGGTCGAACCCGCGGGATTGACTTCGGACTTTCCAACGAAAGTCACGCCGTCTTCGACGGCGAGGCGCTTGGACTGGATGTCCCCCGTCACCTTCGCGGTCGACTTCATATCAATCTTGTCTTTGGCGGTAAGATTCCCCGCCACGCTGCCTTCAACGATCACGGAATTGGAATCGATGTTCCCCTTGATCTGCGCGCTCTTCCCCACCGTGACATCGCCCTGGCAATGAATCTCCCCGTCGATGTTCCCGTCAATGTGCAAAGCGCCTTCGCTCTTGATCGTGCCGCTGAATTCAACACCACGAGCGATCGTGGACTGGCTGTTGTTTTCCATCATTTGCTCCTTCCTCGAGGTTTCGAAACCTGGTTCGCTGATGACACTCCCTGATGCGGCGCGACCCTCTTCAATTCCTCGAGATGTCGCTCGCTTCGAAGTCACAGTGCAAAACAACATCTGTCATGACAAGCGGAATCAGGGACTTGATGTGTGAAAAATTTTCAACAGGCAAACGTCTTGTTTCGATCATCGATGAGTGAGAGTCGTATT
>Ga0315336_1003960_pt1 | contig 18619 bp, 17 predicted proteins | sample ASW5metaG_FD_204512 | JGI IMG/M metagenome (GOLD analysis project Ga0315336, IMG submission 204512) | Ammonia-oxidizing marine archaeal communities from Monterey Bay, California, United States - ASW #5 | ecosystem: Environmental > Aquatic > Marine > Intertidal zone | place: USA: California... | reverse complement strand
CACGCCTGTGTACCATCCATTCACCATCGCATTCTCGGCTCTGCTGATGCTCTCTAGCCCCGTCGCGGCGGCGGCCCAGACCTACCAGGAGTGGCACGAGCAGCTCGAACAATCGGTCGCTCGAAATGCTTGGGATGCCGCGGATGCCGCCTACCGGGGCGTCCTGGACACGACCAAGAAGCCCACGCCCCTCGAGCACGTCCTCGGTGCACGGGCGGCCCTCGCTCTGGGCAACATCAACGATGCGATCGAGAGGCTCGAGGAGGCCGACGGCGAGGAGGAATTCGTCGCCCAATCCCTCGGCGAGGTCCGCAACAACTACGCCGACGCGAAACTCAAGGTGCCGGGTTCCCACTCCGGGTCCGTCTCCCTTGTCGCGCGGGACAATCCCATCGACCCAGCAAAGCGGCGCACTGTAGAGCTGACGAGAAAGGCACTGGAGGCGAAAGGCAAGTACAGCGGCCTGCTACCCGTCGGGCGCTACCGACTGGGAAAGACGGAATTCGAGGTCGTGATCGGGGAAATGGCGAAGGCAAAGTTCGAGTAGTCAGCCAACCTTAGATCTCAGGTGCCTCTGCCCGCACCGTTCCGGCCACCTCATAGAACACCACCGCGTCGGACTCGGAGACTTTGTGTACTGCAACCGTGCCGCGCGCAGATATCGGTACGCTGATCGCCGGCAAATCTGCCGTTGGGGTCCAGGTCGGCGCGGACTGCGGGCGCATCCAGAGAAGTGCCAGGGCCGCCATCATCAGGGCTCCGCCGGCCACCCAACGCGTGGCGCGCCGACGCCGATCCGCTGCGAGGCGCCCCCGAAGTCGATCCAGTCCGCCGGGAGGCGGCGTCAGCTCTGCAAAGAGGTCGTTCAAGGGGTCCATTGTTCCACCTCCAGAGCGGCGCGGAGCTGCTCGATGGCCTTGTTTCGCCGGGAACCCACCGTTCCGGCTGGAATGTCGAGAACTTCGGCGACCTGGGCGTAGCTCATCTCCGAGAACGCACAAAGGGTCACCACGGCACGCAGGGGTTCGGGCAGTGCGTCGACGGCCTCCCGCACGGCGCGCTCGCGCTCATTGGCCGCCATGGCGTCGTCGGCGCTCGACTCGCGGGAGCGACCCATCCACCCTTCAAACGGAATCCATCCCCACGTGCGCTGGGCGCGCTTTCGCTTGGAAGCGAGATTCAACGCGATCTTGTAGACCAGCGCGTCCACCGTCTCGAGGCGCACCCGACCGCGCATCCCCCAGAGGCGCACAAACGCCTCTTGAACGATGTCGGTCGCCTCCCCCGAATCCCAGACCCACCGGTAGACCACGTTGTAGAGCGGTTTTTCCAGGCGGACGTACAGGACTTCGAGGGCCGGCTCATCGAGCTGGCCGCCTGAGGTCACCTAGCGGACCGAGCCGCTGACCACGTAGTAGTGCGTGCCGGACGCCGCGGTCCCGACCTCGCCGAGCACAGCCACCTGGCCGTCCTTGAGCGCGATGCGGGTCTCGATCTTCGAGTGTCCAGGAACGCGGATCTTCACCTGCGCGACGATGGATTTGTCGGACGGATGCACCGTCGCGTGCTGGTCGACGCTCAGTCCCTCCGCACCTGAGGACTCCGCCCAATCGCCGCTGCGGGACACCAACGCCGCGGTGTCGACGACGGTAAAGTCCGTCTTGCCAGCGCGGGCCTCGATCGCATCCATGGCCGGCATCAACGCCGCGATCCTCGGACGGGACCCCTCTCCAGGTGAGCCGGAGAGCACGGTGTAGTGGAGCTCGACATTTGGCGGCGCTCCCGACGGCGCATCCCCCATGTTGTCGAGGAACTGCTTTACGCCGGTCTGGATGTCCTCCGGCGCGACCACGATGACCTCGCCGCTCGGCCCCTCGACGACGCGAGCCTGGATGGCGTCGCCGACAAAGGCCGAGGACAGAACCGAGACGGCCTGGCCTCCCTGACTGCCGACTGCGTAGGAGCGCAAGACGACTGGGGCATCGGCCTGAGCGACGGGCGGTGGCGCCAATGGGTTGCATGCAGTGAGGGCGAGGACAACGGCAACAAGGGCTTGGGAAGGGTGGAATCGGATCACGGGGGCCTCCTTGTCCCACGTGAGTAGGACGGGTTTGCCGCTGTTACCCGCGAGCCTGACTTTTCTTCACGACTCTTGAGATTTTTCCTTCCACGAGCGCGCCAACCGGAAGCCCGTCGTCTCGATTCGGAAGTTCGGAGGCACACCAACACGCGTCGATGTCCGGCTGTTCGTGGGTGTGCCGAGCCACGAGCCCCCTCGCAAGACCCGGGCGACTTCGGCTTCGCGCTCGCGAACATAGGGCCCGAGCGCACCGATTGGCGCAGTCAGCCGCGAGAGTACATAGCGATCGGCACACCACTCCCGAGCCCCGCCGGCCATATGACGAGCGCCATAGGGGCTGCAATCCACGGGAAACCCGCTGACCACCGTCGGAAGGGCCCTGCCCTCCATGCTCTGGCGAGAGTTGCAGAAGGAGGAGTCGAAGTCATCGCCCCAGGGATACACCCGGCGGTCGACACCGCGCGCTGCCTTCTCCCACTCGAGCTCACGGGCCAGCCGCCACGGATCACCGGTCTGGTCGGCCATCCAGTCGGCGTAGGAGAACGCAGCTCCCCAGTCGATCATCAGGACCGGCCACTCGGGATTCCAGACATCGCCATCGGCATCTGGGACCAGCTGGAACCTACCATCTGCGTCGAGGCCGTAGACCATCTGGGAGTTCAGTCCCATGCGGGCGCGCTCGCGCGGGGCCAACTCCACAGCGCGCTCGGTCTGTCCCGCGCCGACCAGGGCGTTGAGAAACACCAGATACTCGGCGTTGGTAACTGGATAGCGTCGAATCACGAACGAGTCGACCCACACCTCCTGCAACGGAAGTCCCCCTGCCGAGTGCGGATCTCCACCGGCTGTGAACGGCCCGGCGGCCACGAAGATGTCGTCCTCTCCCAGGGTCTCGGGCATGGAAATCGACAGGTCCTCCCAGTGACCGAGTCGCTCCACGAACACCGGATAGCGAACGCTTGGGTGGCCCTCCGCCGCGAACTCTACGAGGTAGCTGCCGATGGGCAGCGCGCGATCTACGGGGGTCTGTACCTCGGCGATCTTGACCGCGTGGAGAGAGCGGTGCCGACGCTCATACCTGGATATTGTCGCGATACACGGAATGTTCGTGTTCAGGGAGATGCGACCTTCGCCGCGAAGATAGTCGCCATGCTCGCCGCGGTCGTGAGCGCGGAGGAGCACCTCGTATCGGTCGGCGTCCACCCGCAGTCCCGCGGCGACACTGCGCTCGTGCTGCGCGCGATAGACCCTGGCGAGCTCGCGATGGGCCTCGGGCAGATCGGGCACGTGCACCAGGGCACCTCGGATCCCGACCGTCAGCTCCATGACCCGGCGTTCCGCCTCGCGATCGAGGTCCTCGGCCCTGTCTTCGTCGTCCCAATACGCGATCTTGTCGGCGACCGGCGCCGAACGGGGAACGGCCTCTCGGGTCACTTGCGCGCGCTCCCGGAGCTGCGAGGCCACGGCTCTGGCGTGGGATGCCTCCGGCTCTACGCTCAACGCCTCGGCGAGTAACTCCAAGGCCTGTTCGCGCTTGCGGGCCCCCTCCAACCAGCTGTCGATGGCCACCGCCATCAGCCGGGCATCGGCGAATCGATGAGTCGGTTTGCGGGACATGGCCCGCAGACAGGTCTCCACCAGTTCGGGCGGCGCGGAGAAGCCAGGTCGGCTTGGCGCCGGTACATCAGCCGTGCGCACCAGCTCGAGGACCTGATCGACGCCATCTCCTGTAAAAGGCGGAGAACCAGTGAGAATCACGTAGAGAATCGCCCCCAATGCCCACACATCTGTAGGCGGTCCGAACGCATCTCGCTCTCCGTGGGCCTGCTCGGGAGACATGAAGTCGGGGGTACCGAGGACGTGCCCGGCGTGGGTCTGACCGCTCTCGTCGTCGCCGCGGATCGTATCGATTGGCGCCCAGTCCTTGTCCGACTCCAGATCTCGCACCATCGCCAGGCCCCAGTCGGCGACCATCACCTCGCCAAAAGACCCGAGGAGCACATTGTCCGGCTTCAAGTCGCGATGCAGCACACCCCGTGAGTGGGCGTAGGCAACGGTCTCACACACGGAGTGAAAAGCCTGGATCAACCGCCTGAAAGTCCACGCCGACTTCAATTCGGATCCGTCGATCGACGCGTGCACCTCGGCGATGACATCGGTCAGCGTCCGGCCCTCGATCTCTCGCATGATGAAGTAGGGACGCCGGTCGGGCAGTTCGCCCATGTCGTGCACCGGCACGATGCCCGGATGGGCCAGTTGTGCCGTCGCCTGAGCCTCCTCGATAAATCGCTTGCGGAGGATGTCGTGTCTCGCCATACGCCCCTTGAGAACTTTCATAGCGACGTCGCGTCGCAAGAGGCGATCGTGGACTTTGAGGACCTCACCCATGCCACCGGAACCGAGCACACCGCGGGTGTCGTAGCGCTCGCTCCCCTCCTCGAGAGCGGCGTCCTCAGCCAGGCCACGAACCAGCTCATCCCGGACCCCCGGAAGGAGATCCGGTCGCAGGAGCAGCGCGATGATTCGGTCTCTCAGCACCGCGTCACGGCTCCGGTGCCGCGTCGACCACGGTGATGTTGATCCCCGACCACCGGCTGACGGCACCCTCACGAATGCGGAGGGAGACGCTCCAGAGTCCGATGTGCTGGCGCTTCGGAACGAAGGTGAGCCAACCGTCGCCGCTCACTTCAAGCCCCTGAGGTCCACCACGAAAATTCCAGCGTCGAGCGTTGTTTTTCGGCGTCATCAGCTGTATGTCGACCCGCTGGCCAACGCCGACACGAAGGTTCGCATACACCGTCCCTACAGACAATTCAGCGGGCAGGTCGCCGATGGGCTCGGCCACGGGCTCCGGATCTGGGGCTGCGGCTGGAACTGGATCTGGCGCGACAACTGGATCTGGCCCTGCGACTGGAGCGGGCACAGGGGTCGGGGCCGGAGCGACGGCAACCTGGTGACTCGCTCCGCCTCCGCAAACGCCGTCGAGAAGAACGCCCGATCGGGTGTCGAGGAGCATCACTTCGGCACAGGCATCCCCATTCAGATCGGTGATGACGCCGCGATGGGGCTGGGTGGGAACGGTGATGAGCCGCTCCCTTCCCCCACTCAAGATGCCGATCGCGCGTCCCTCAGGATGAAGGACCACTACGCTCTCACCGCGACCGGCCAGGTTGCCGACGACCAGCCCCCGCGCTGTCGGAGCCACGGGGGTCGCCTCGCGCCGGAGGTTCACGACCGTTGGTTGTTCGCTGCCCGCGAGCCAGGTCCAGCCCGCCGGTCCAGCAACGAGGGCTTCTACAGAATCCAACGTCGCAAACGTCGACCTCCCGGGCTTCGATTCCTCCTGGATTCCGGAACTCCCGATGGAGGCCAGGGCGAACGCGTCCGCGGTGCTCGCAAGTACCGGGCGACCGGTGTATTCGCCGTCCCAGGGCACCGGTTTGACAATGTTTCCGTGGGGCGCCCAGATGGTGATCTTGCCCGCGGCCGCGCTCACAACCGCGGCGTAGGGGCCGTCGGGCACGTAGGGGACGATGGCCTCACAGGGCTCCTTTGCGATCTCGATGGGTTTGCCGACGTGTTCTGCACTTCCACGGACCAGGTGGATTCCATCGGCTCCGCAGACGACGAACTCGGTCGTGCCGTTGCCATCCAGGTCGACCAGGAGCAAGTCAGACACCCGCATCGCCGTTCGGGACAGTTCTTCTCCAGTCGCGTCGAGGATCAGGAGCGAGTCCGCCGTGCCGACGATCGCAACTGGCACGCCAACCCATTGCCCCATGACGACCGCGGTGACATCGGCATCGAAAGACAGCGGTCGCATCTCACCGGGCTCCCAACCCATCGCCGGCAGAGTCAGCGACAGAGACGATAGGCACAGGATCCAGCGGCAAGATGCGTGCATTGCGCTTGCATTTACCGTCGCAGATGGCCGATGTCTCCTGCTAAGGTCTCGACGGGAGGGGCAATGGGTGTGGCCAACGAGAGTCGTCGCTGCGAAGTCGGCGAAGTCGGCGTGCGATCGGACGGCATCCTCGAATACCGATACGCGGATGGCGTCGAGGTCGATCGCGCCATGGCCAGCGAAATGGTCGCCCTGGCCACGGAGCTCACTGTCGAGCCACTGCCCAGCCTGGTCCACCTCGGACGCGTCAAGGGCGTGAGACGCGACGCCCGCGTCTTCTTTGCGGAGAGCGAAGAAAACCGAGCTGTGACCTCCCGAGTCGCCCTGCTGACCAGCTCACCGGTTGGCACCATCGTCGGGAACATGTTCCTCGGGCTCAACAAACCTCTGTTTCCAACTCGTCTCTTCACGTCCGAGGACAAAGCAATCGCGTGGCTGAAGGCAACGACCGTCTGAGCGCCATTGCCGCGCACCTCGAGGCGATAGCGCGCGGCGATTTCGGGATACGCACCGAAGTCGGCGATAAACTCGACCAGGTCGACGGGATCATCGCCGCGATCAACATGGTAAGCGAGGAGCTGCACGCGCGTGAACAACACCGCCTCGAGCTCCAGAATCGTCTGAATCAGGTCGAGCGTCTCGCCCTGGTCGGAGAGTTCATGGCCAGCCTGTCCCACGAGCTCCGCGCTCCCCTGCAGACCATCCTGTCTGCTACCGAGCTCATACAGATCCAGGACCTGACGCCTCGCGTCAACGCCCTGACGGAGACCGTAGAGAGAGAGGTCTTTCGCGCCAACCGATTGATCGACAATGCCCGAGCCCTCACCCGCCGACCGCTGCACCTGGAGACCGTCGACCTCGCCGGACTGTTCGCCGAGCTCTTCCAGTTCACCCGGACGCAGCTGGGGTCTCAGGGCGTGAGGCTCCGCGTCGAGGACCTCTCGAACCTGCCACCCGTGCGGATCGATGTAGACCAGTTCCGGCAGGTCACCCTCAACCTCGTAGCCAACGCCGCCGACGCGGTGGTCGAGCGTTACGGCAGGGCCCCCCACGAAAACCGCCGCATCGAAGTCGGCGGGCGCGGGGGCCGTGAAGGCGTGACCATCCACCTGCGCGACTACGGCTCCGGAATCCCGAAAAAGGCCAGCCAACGCATCTTCGAGCCGTTCTTCACGACCAAGCACAGCGGCTTGGGGATCGGTCTCTCGATCTCGAAGAAGCTCATCGAAGATCAAGGCGGATCCCTGGACTTCGACACCGGCCCGGACGGGACCACCTTCCACATCGCGTTGCCTGTCGCGTGAGCTTCTTTCCGCGCCTGGTGCTGGCGTGCCTGGCCATCGCATTCCTCCCGGTCGGGTTCCTCGGTTGGTTCGCCCCCGACATCCTGTTCGCGCCCATCGGGGTCCAGATTTCCGATGCCGCGGGCTACGCCGAGATCCGCGCGGCCTATGGAGGGCACTTCACAGGGGCGGGACTCTTCTTCGCATTAGGTACCGCAAAAGAACACTATCGCGACACTGCCCTTACCCTGGGGGCGGTGATCCTCGGCGGATTCGTCTTTGGACGCCTGCTGAGCATGGTCATCGAGGGCGTCCCGAGCGCGGTGGCCCTGTTCACCCTGACCATCGAGACGGTGGGCCTGACCGCCAGCCTTTCTGCATTGGGGATCAGGCGAGGTCAGCCGTCGGAAGCGTGAGCACGTCGCATCTGGCGTTGCGAACCACGTGTTGGGCAACCGCGCCGAGGATGAAGCCCGTCAGGCCCCCTCGCTCTCGATTGCCGAGCGCGACCATGTGGTAGTTGCTGGACATTGCGACCAGAACCGCCTCGGGTTGCCCGCGACGCAGGAGCGCTTCTCCGCGAATATCCTCCGGTATCGTGGCGAGGATGGACTTTACCTTGTCGAGCTCGGAGCTGTGCGTGGCGAGCCATTCCTGCTCGGCCCGCTCTCGCACTGTCGCCTCCTTGATGTGGGGAATGCTCTCGGCGACGGCGTAGACGGCGTCGAGTCGCCCGCCCAATGTCTGGCCCCAACGGGCCGCAAAACCGACCACTTTGTCCTGGTTCGGCCCGTTGATGTCAACGGCCACCAGGATGCGAGGCGTGGCTTCGGCGTCCCAGAGCTTTGCGCGGGGGATGAGCACCGGGCAGTGGGCGCGGAGAAGAATCCGAACCGCCATCGTTCCCCGGAGCATGCGCTCGAGGGCGCCAGGTTCTCGCGGTCCAACGACCAATGCGTCGTATTCGGATGACAGCTCGACCAACACGTCGTCGGGCACGCCGACCTCGCACCGGGGAACGCCACGGCGCGCCGGTTCGACCTTGGAGAGCAGCATCCGCAGCTGGGCGAGGAAGTTGTCGATCGAGGCCAGGGAGACGTCGGGACTTCGGACGTACGTAATGTCCAGCGTCGCGTCGAGGTGACCGGCCAGGTCACTCGCCCGCCCGATGAGCCAGTCGTGGCCCGAAACGGCGAGGTCTACGGCGACCAAAATGCGCATCTGGCTATGCTCCAAGAGACACGGTGATTTGAGGGATTCGATCGAGGGCACGCAGCACGGAAAGGCAGCTTTGTGTACGTTTCTCGCGGTCGAGCGCCAAGAGGTTGTCGATGATCTCGGCGAGCTTGGGGTGCACTTCGGGGCGACGCTCCCGAACGGGCACGTAGTTGCCGTCGAGCACCAGCCCGACGACGTCCTCGACCTGCTCTGCATCGAAGGCCAGCGAACCCGTCACCATCTCGTAGAGGATGGCGCCGAGGCTGAAGATGTCGGCGCGAGAGTCCACCAGTCCCGGGTTCTCGATCTGCTCGGGAGCCATGTATTCCGGGGTGCCTATCATCTTGTACATGCCCGACAGCGTCATCGTGTCGCGGCCCTTGGTCAGGACCTTCGCCAGCCCAAAGTCGCCGACCTTCGCGATATAACCGAGAGGGTCCGGCTTCAGGAAGACGTTCTCCGGCTTCAGATCACGATGTACGAGACCGACCCGATGCGCGGCGTACATTCCCCGGACGACACCGCGAAAGATCAGCAGCGCGTCCTCCAACGGCGGGTATTCGTACTCGTCGACCCACGCCGCCAATGTCGGTCCCTTGATGTACTCCATGACAAGGGCCGGTCGACCGTCGATCTCGAGGGCGTCGGTGACCGTGACCAGGTTCTCGTGTTCCTGGACGGCCTGAATCCTGCCCTCTTCGATGAGTTTGTACCGAAATTCCGGCTTTGGAAGTCGCAAGTGCTTGAGCACATGCTCGGACAACAACCACGTGTGCTGGACCTTCCAGATGTCCGCCGTGCCGCCCGCCGCGATCATCTCAACAATCTGATACCGATCGACGATCTGGCCCAGCTCGAGCATGGTTCTCCTGCGGCGATGATAGTACACGCAGATGCCACGGATACTTGCCGTACTGTGCCTCGCCGCATGTGGAATGACTCCTCCGGCCAATGGGATCGACCCGATGTCTTCAGAGAGCGCGGACCCACTGGAGCTCGCCCTTCGCGCCAAGGGCGACGACTACGTACCGCGAACGCACCATCTCAACGAAGATGGCTCTCCGATCTACACCAATCGGCTCATCCTCGAGACCAGTCCCTATCTGCTCCAACACGCGCACAATCCCGTCGATTGGTATCCGTGGGGACCCGAGGCGTTCGCAAGGGCCAAGGCAGAAAACAAGCCGATCTTCATGTCCATTGGCTACAGCACATGCCACTGGTGCCACGTCATGGAGAGGGAGTCCTTCGAGAACGTCGCCATCGCGGAGTACATGAACGAGCACTACATCTCGATCAAGGTGGATCGCGAGGAGCGTCCGGACATCGACGACGTCTACATGACAGCCGTGCAGGCGATGACGGGGTCTGGAGGCTGGCCGATGTCGGTGGTGATGACCCCGGAGCGGGTGCCCTTCTTCGGTGGGACCTACTTTCCTCCCGAGGCCGGCCGCCACGGGCGCATCGGATTCCGGCAGGTCCTGGTGGCTCTCAATGACGCCTGGGTGAACCAACCGGACAAGGTCGTCGCCCAGGCCGCCGAGCTCAGCAGATATCTCAAGGAAAGGGCTGCGCCGCTGCCTCCCGCCGAGGTTCCCGATGCCCGCGCCATCGTGGACGCCGCGGCCTACTACCCACCTCGCTTCGATGCCCAATGGGGCGGATTCGGGAGCGCGCCCAAGTTCCCGACCCCGTCCGAGATGGTCTTTCTACTCCGACACAGCCGGCGTTCCGGAGACCAACACTCGGCGGAGATGGTCCTTCACACCTTGAGAATGATGGCCAGAGGTGGCGTCTACGACCAGGTCGGCGGCGGTTTTCATCGCTACAGCACCGACACCAAGTGGCTCGTACCCCACTTCGAGAAGATGCTCTACGACCAGGCCCAGCTGGTGTCCCTCTACCTCGAAGCCGGCCAGACGAGCGGAGATCCAACCTTTTATGCAGTGGCCGACGACATCCTCGCGTACGTCGCCCGGGAGATGGTCTCTCCCGAGGGCGGGGTGTACTCGGCCACCGACGCCGACTCGCCCACTCCCGATGGCCACGAAGAGGAGGGGTGGTTCTTCACCTGGACGCCCGACGAAATCCGCGAGATCACCCCGGACAACGCCGAAGCCGCCATCGCGTGGTGGGGCGTAGAGCCCGGCGGGAACTTCGAGGGCCGCTCTATCCTGACGACGTGGAGGACTCGCGCAGCCGTCGCCTCCTCCCTCGGGATAGACGAGGCCACCCTCGATCAGCACATCAAGGCCGCCCGTCTCGACTTGTACGCCGTTCGCTCGAAGCGACCGCCGCCCCTGCGGGACGACAAGGTCCTCATGGCCTGGAACGGTCTGATGGTCTCGGCCTTTGCCCGCGGAGCCCTCGTCCTCGACGACCCCCAGTGGGCCAAACAAGCAACCAAGACCGCCGACTTCCTCCTGAAACAGATGCGGACCGAGGACAGCAGACTGCACCGCAGCTGGAGGGCGGGCCGCGCCGCCCACCCAGCCATCCTCGAGGACTATGCCTTCCTGATTGGGGGGCTGCTCGATCTGCACGAAGCCACCGGCGAGCGGCGCTGGGTCCAGTCAGCCATCGAGATGCAGGCGCTCCAGGACAAGCACTACGCAGCCGAGAAAGGCGGATACCACCAGACTGCAGGGGACGCCGAGGTCCTGCTCACGAGAGAGATGCCGACCCGCGACGGCGCCCAGCCCTCGGGCAACTCGGTGAGCGCTCTCAATCTGGCTCGGCTGCACGAGCTGACCGGAAAGGTCGCCTACAAGGAGACCCTCGAGGGGCTGTTCTCGGCCTTCTCCCTCACCTTGACGAAGGCCGGGCCCGCGTCGCCGCTGATGCTGTGCGCCCTCGATTTCTACCTCGACACCCCGCGGGAGGTGGTCATCGTCGGAGACGATCGGAAGGTGTTGCTCGACGTGATCCGCAACACCTACCTGCCGAATCGCGTCCTGCTCTCCATGGATGAGGCCACGGCCCGCAGCCACGAGAGCGAGGTGCCGCTCCTCCAGTACAAGACCGCCCTCGACGGAACGGCCACCGCCTATGTGTGCGAGCGGGGGCTTTGCGAGACGCCTACCTCCGACCCTGTGGTGTTCGCCCAGCAGTTGGCGAAGGTAAAACCGCTCCAGGAGTGATGGATCTGGCGGGCTGACGACACCCCTATGGGCGGAGGTGCACCGTTGATCGCACTCTTGTTCGCGCTCCAAGCGCAGGCCGTCGAAACCAGCTCCATCCAAACCTTGCAGCGCAAGGAATTCATGAAGATGGGGCGCTACGAGCTCTCCCCCAGAGTCGGATTCGTAGCCAACGATCCCTTCATCAATCGCTACCTGTTCGGCGCGGGACTGACCTACCACGTCACCGAAGTCCTCGGCATCGAGGCATCCGGAACCGCGTCCCCCGATCTCGGAGAAGCGGACTGGAAACCGGTCACACACCAGCTGATCGAGCACAATAGCGTCGTCCCGGACATCAGCCGAATCCTCGCCTATGGAGAGTTCAGCATCCAGTTCTCCCCCTTTTATGGCAAGTTCGCGATTCGTGAGAAGATCATCGGTTTCGACCTCTTCCTGAACGTGGGCACGGGCGCGGTGCTCACCCACGACGACCTGATCGGGCTCGACGAGACTCCCGCAGCCCAGGCCACCCAGAGCCAGGTGCACCCGACCCTGAACATCGGGGGCGGAGCGAGGGTCATCCTCAGCGATGCGCTGGCCATCCGAATGGAGGGCCGGAGCCTGTCCTACATCGAGGTCCTGCAGGGCAATCAGCTCGAGATGAAGAACAACATGACTCTGCTCACCGGCGCCTCACTCTTCTTCTGAACCCAAAGAACGAGTTCGGACGGAGTGCAGATGTCGAGTCAAATCGAACTTGTTTGATAGAATCTCGACATCAAGCTCCGGCCGGGGAGTGTCAATCTGATCGGAGATGCCCAAGGGCGACCTCGAGGACTTCATCGCGTCCAGCGCGGATGCCCTCCACCGTCGGCAGGGCCTCGATGTCCGGGAGAATCCCAATCTGCTGGGTCGCGGACTTGTCCGGGTAGAAGACCCCGATTCCAGTGATCAGCGACCGAAATGGCCCCGGCAGCGGGATCGGGGAGACGTTGCCGTCGGCGGCCGCGGTCGTACTGCCGATGACCACCGCTCCAGGCGCATTTCGGAAGGCCATGGTGTGGTACTCGGCCGAGCTCTGGGTGGCCTCGTCGACGAGGATGGCGATGCGTCCAGCGTAGGGTTTGCCCTTGGGCGTTACCGTCACGGGCTGCTGCCACTTGAAGCCGGAGGGGTTGTCCAAGTCCACCATTGTGAACGTCGCAAAAGGTTCTTTATCAGCCAGGATCCGGCTGCCCAGGGAGAAGACCACGAACTCGTTCGGGTAGTTGCGGATGTCGATGACCCAGCCCTTGGTCCCCTTGGCGGCCTTCAGGTAGCCCTTCACATCGGCGTTGGTGACCTTGTCCAGACTCAGGTAGGCGATGTCGTCATCGATCAGGTGAAACGCCTCTTCGGACTGACTGTGGGCCCAGTCTCCGTCGTCTTCGTACTCGACGCGCTCGGTCTCCAGGTCCAGGGTCTCGCCGGCGCGATCAACTGTGATCTGGGCCGGGCCGCACTCGCCGCCGAGGAGGTTGCGTCCGATGTCGCGCAACCGCGTGGGCCGATTCGAGGCCGCATAGAGCGGAGTCCACTCGACGACAAGGTCATCCACCGTCACGCCATCTACGGCCGTTACGATGTCTCCGACCTTCAGGTCGCCGGCGGTGTCGGGCAGGGACCAGACGATGGCCCGGTCGTCCTCGACAAAGCGAACACGCGCCGGAACCTTGCATTTACCAATGGGCAAACGATGCTCGAGGGAGCCCCAGAGGTTGGTGTGGGTGTCCTTGACCTCGGCGATCATGCGGATCATCGCCACCGAGAACTGGGCGTCGTCCTCGGCCGCTGCGACCTCCCAGACCGTGCGAGCGAGAATGCGGTCCCAGTCCGAATCGATGAGATCCCGGTACGGAAACCAGTAGGAGATGATGTTCCAGAATCGGAAGGCCGTCAGCAGCCGATAGCCGGGATCGAGGGTCTCGAGGTGGCCATAGTCGGGCTCCATCGAGAAGTCCGGGTTGCCGACCCCGGGTTGGATCCCGACGTAGAACTGCTCCCCGGTCTTGGGCCGACGCTCGTGGATCTGCATCAGGGAGGCGCTGAGATCGGCACCGAGAAGCTCGCTGTCGGAGATCCAGTCCACCTCGACTGGCAGATGCACCTCGTCTGCGGGCTCTGCGCACGGATCGCAGGTGGGCACCTCGCCCAGGTCCGCCACCCACTCGGCCAGGAGGCTCCGGCCGGCTTGGGTGTCCTCGGCCCCGAGCACGTCGGGCAGGACCCGAAAGAGTTCGTAGTCCCAGTGCAGCGTTCCCTCGCGGGCCTTAGGATGATGATACTTCAGGAATCCCCACACTTTTCCGAGCCGAACCAGGTTGTCGTGCTGGACGTGCGTGAGGTCCGCGAGATCGATGCCAGACCCGTCGTCGAACTCGGTGTCGGTGTCGAAGACGGTGATCAACTGGGGCAGCGTCTCAGCGTCCCAGACCGGTTGACCGTCCACCAGCAGCTCGAGGTCGTCCACCCAGATCTTGCCCTTCCCGGTCACCAGTGCGCCAAAATACAGATCGCGGGCGTCGGGGTGTAGAGGGAGCTCGACTCGATACTCCGTCCACTCGTTGGTGCCGTCGATCCTCTGTTTCTTCATGTTGTCGAACTCGAGGCCGCGCTCGGTCCCGTCCTCCCGCAACCACAAGCCGGCGTGGCCCTCGACATCCTCGGTCTTCAGGAATCCGCGTAGCTCGACCTTCTTTCCACCGAACCGGATCGGAAAGGACCGGGTCACGAAGGTCGCGCCATCGGCGTTGTCGCTCTCCAGCCGCAAGGCCCGCTCGCCGCCGTGGAAGACCTCGGTGTCGGCGTGTACGGCGTCCGCGTTGCTCGCGTCCCAGCCCGCCTCCTCGAATTGGAGGACCAATACCTGGGTCTCGGGTGGATCGATACCAGCGAGAGCCGGGAGAACAAACAGGAGGGATGTAATCATTGCCGGGTCTAACAACGGGGGTCGTCAGCGGTTCCGCAGTTGCCTCACGCGGGTGAGCAACGGCTCCGACACGCCGAGGCTTTCCGCCCGTTGCAAGGCGTCTTCAGCCTCCTCGTCAAAGCCAAGTGAATGGGCACAGATGCCCCGCCAGGCCGCGGCCTCCACGTCTCCGAGCGCATCGAGAATCCGATAGCTCCCCAGGGCCAACCCGCAGTCCTGGAGCCGATCCCTGGCCAGGGTCGCCCGCATCCGGAGCAGCGACACCCGGCGCGGGGTCTCCGGTTCCGCTTCGAGGAGACCATCGATGGCCGAGACGGCGCCGGCCGGGTCGGCGATGGAGAGATGTTGGATGTGGAGAGTCCGGGCCTCGACCGCCAGCGGCGACTCCGGATATTCGACGATGAAGGCGAGCAGATCCGCCTCGATGGTCTCATCAGAGCGATCGTCCACCCGGACGAGGAGACGGGCGAACACAGCCGACACGTCCGTTTCGGAACCCGCAGGCATGGGGGCTTCAGGTTTGGTAGGGGCGTCTGGGACCGCGACAGGAACGAGCTCCACATCCCGGACCCCTGACTCCGGGGCCGTGACCACCGGCTCACCACTGCGCCAGGACTCGCCGGCGACGATGGCGAGGACGCGACCGTCGGCGTGGATATCCACCGATCCGCGCACGACCGCGACGGCGACCTCGGCCTCGGAGACCTCGACGGTGAAGAGGGTCCCGGTCACGACCACCGTGACATCTCCCGCCCGAACCCGGAGATTGCGGGCGACGCCATTTGGGTCGACTTCGAAGCGGGCGAGCCCGTCGGTGACCTCCACCTCGGCCCCCGCGGCATCCACCTGCAGTGCGACGACGTTTCCGGGGCCAGATACCTCTATGGAAGGGCCAAGGCCGACAATTTGTGAGACCGGCTCGGGCTGAACGACGGAGACGAACCACAGCAAGACCACGGCGGCCGCAGCCATCAGAGCGACGGCCGCCCGGGGCCAGACACGTCGGGCACTCGGACGGAAGGCCACGGTGCGACCGATCTCGGCCTCCGACGGCTCGGTGACGTCGGTGCAGAGGTCCAGGACTTCCTTGGAGATGGGGTTGTCGGTGCTCACGCCTTGCCCCCCTCGATCGCGACCAACCGGGGCGGAGCGGTGATGCCCTCCGCCTTCAGGGCGACGGCCATCTGTTTGCGCGCGTTGTGAAGCCGGCTGTAGACGGTTCCCACCGGAATATCCAGCATTCCCGCCGCTTCTGGGGCCGATCGCCCCTCGAGGTCCACCAGCACCAGAACCTCCCGTTGCCCAAACTTCAACCGCTCCAGCGCCCGCTGAACGCCGCGCCGTTTGCGCAGCCGCTCGACCTCGGTGTCCGACAGATCACGTAGGTCCGGCGGTTCTGGGATGTCTCCGAGGCCGACGAAACGCCGAAAGGCCGCCCGCCGACGCGCATTGGCGACCACCCTCCGGGTCACGCCATACAGCCAGGTGCGGATTGCGCTCTCGCCCCGGAAGGAGTTCATCTTTCGCAACGCCGTCACCAGCACATCCTGGGCGACGTCCTCGGCATCGATGTGCGGACCACCCAGGCGGATCACCCAACGGAGTACCTGGGGCGCATGCCGCCTCCAGAACGCCTCCACTTGTGCGGGATCCCTAGGATCGAACTCGCTCATTTGCGATCCCACAGGGCTACGAACTCCGCGGTAGCAGCCGTCTGCCGCTCGGCGACCGAACGTCCGTCGGCCAGCCAGGCCCGTTGGGCGGTGTCGTGGGACACCGTGAACCCCAGCCCCGGTCGAACGGAACCCCGACCCGCAACGACTCGGATCCCCGCTTCGGCAGCCAGCGTCCAGAACCAGGAAGACGTGCCAGCGCTGCGAAGCTCTCCCAGCCGAACGCCGGAGCCGAGCCCAACCCCGCCCTCCCAATCGCCCATCGGGATCCGTGCCCAGGCGACGGCGAGTGCGTAGGGTCGGCGTACATTCACCGCGGCTCCACGGGCCGGAAGGCTCTCCAGGGCGGAAACGCCCACGCGCCCGCCACCACGCACGGACCGCCAACGCAATCCCGCCTCGAAGTCGGCCGACGCCAGCGTACCGAGATCTGGAAAGCGCGCCCCGCCACCCGCGGACACACTCATCCAGAGGCCCTCGTCTGGCGCTTCATCGCCCGGCAGGACCACGGTCTCGAGGGCCACGGAAGGCGCCCAGCCCATGTCCTCGACCACCAGGTCCCGGCTCCAGCTCCGGACGAGGAGAACCTGAGTCTCGAGGTCTCCCGCATCGACACGGCGTTCGAGGTCGCCCTCGATGTAGACCAACTCGCCAGTTTCGACCCAGACTCCTCGACCGCTCGGCCCAGCGACACGCACCTCGACCGGAGACCCCGGCCACCCGCTGGCGAGCGCCGCATCAAGTGCCTTTGCGGACGCCACATCCGGAACGAACCAATCCACAGCCACAGCGGGCTCAGCCAACCACGCGACAGACAGCAACAGTACGTTCACACCTCATACTGTGTCGCGACCGCTGAGAATCCTTCAGAAAATGATCTACCCTCCTCACTCATTGGGGGATGCATGTTCGCAGCGAGCGCACTCATCGGGCTGGTCTTGTCGTCGACCGCGTATGCAGCAGGACCGACCGGACCGGGGGTGCCCGTGAAGCGGGTCATCGCTCCAGAGCACATCATTGAAGGGGTGCGTTCGGTACAGGTCAACGACTTCGTCGGCCGAGGAGGAGCGGGAATCGCGATGGAGATCCGCTCTGGACTCAAGGACACCGAGCGTCTCGCCACCGACGCCGCCGCGCTGGGAAAGGAGGTGGCCAAGGCCGGAACCGAGGTGGCCTCCAAGCTCGCCTCCAACGCCGTGGGGGGCGGCATTCAGGGCAAGATCGTCGAGGGCCTCACCAAGAACGTCAGCAGCGCCATCCAGGACGGGCTCGAGGTCGAACCCGTCATACTCGACGACGGGCTCAAGCTGGACGTCTTCGAGGTCAAGACATCCGGAGCCGACGCGGTCATCGGCGGCTCGGTGACGGTCGCCCAGGAGACCAGCGACTACACGCAAAAGGTCGCCCGCAAAGACGATGACGGCAACATCATCAAGGACTCCGAAGGCAAGACGGTCTACGACGAGATCCCCTGCAAGCGCCGAAAGGTAAACGTAGAAATCGCCTGGAGCGTGACTCAGGGCGGCAAGGCGCTGCTCGGAAAGAGCTTCGTCAAGAACAATGGGGACTCTCGCTGCGGCGACGATGTAAAGAACCTGGCCTCCGCAGACGCCCTGGCAGACGCCCTGCTCCCCGGCACCGGCACCCGGATCGTCCGCCTGATCGCCCCATCATGGAAGGTCGCCCGCCTGCCGATGGCCCGCGACAAGACGCTCCGAGCCGAGAACAGGCTGGTCCGAACGGGCAACCACTTCGAGGCCATGTGCGGGCTGCGCGGCCTGCTGACCTTTGACGAGAAGCACCTGGCGGCCGTCGTGAATCTCGGCGTGATCGAGGAAGCCCTCGGCTACTACGAGCTGGCCGCCGCGCAGTACAAAAAGGCCCAGGACATCAAACCCGAAAAGTCGACGGGCAAGGCGATGAAGCGGGTCTCGAAGCGCAATTCCAATGTGAATCGCATGATCGCAGCCTACGGATTGACCTGGAAGATCGCGGACTCCCCTGACTTTGGGGCCTGCCCACCGATTCCAGAAGGACGGCGGGCGTACGTGAAGAAGGACACGCAGATGATGACGGCGGCGAAAGGTGGAGATGTGGTGATCGACCTGAACAAGGGCCAGCCGGTGTTCATCCTCGACGAGAGCGACACCATCTTCCACGTCGCCCTCATCGACGGCACCCAGGGCTGGGTGGATTCCAAACGCCTGAAGTAGCAAAACCTGCGATGGGGTCATGAACCTGCGATGGAACCTGCGATGGGGTCAGGTATGAAGAAACAGATAACGACGGCCCCAGATCGGGCCTCGTAACTACCCAATCTGAGGGGTCAGGTATGAAGGAACAGATAGCGTCCGGATCGGCCTAACTGTTC
>Ga0315336_1003959_pt1 | contig 18625 bp, 18 predicted proteins | sample ASW5metaG_FD_204512 | JGI IMG/M metagenome (GOLD analysis project Ga0315336, IMG submission 204512) | Ammonia-oxidizing marine archaeal communities from Monterey Bay, California, United States - ASW #5 | ecosystem: Environmental > Aquatic > Marine > Intertidal zone | place: USA: California... | reverse complement strand
TGTTCGGTTTTGCGCCCGATCGCGCCCCTGATCGTGCCCTTGGGCGGGCTCGGCGCCCCCCAAACCAGCGCCCTATAACACCGCTCTAGGTCGCCGCGGCGGCCCTTTTCGGCAAAGGCGCGCGCCAAGGCCTGGTGGGCCTGGTCGGTCTTGGCCACCACCATCAACCCGCTGGTTTCCTTGTCCAGACGGTGCACGATGCCGGGCCGCTTGACCCCGCCAATTCCTGAGAGGCTGTCGCCGCAATGGGCGATCAGCGCGTTCACCAGCGTGCCGGTCCAATTGCCCGCCGCCGGGTGCACCACTAGGCCGGCGGGCTTGTCGAGCACCAGAAGGGCGTCGTCTTCGAATAGGATTTGAAGCGGAATCGCTTCGCCCTTCGGTATCGCGGGTTCGGCCGGCGGTATGGCGAACTCGATCTCGTCGCCCGATTTGACCCTGGAATTTGGCTCCTCTATCGTTTGCCCCGCCAGCCGGGCATGGCCTTCCTTGATCAGCGCCTTGACCCGCGAGCGGCTCATTTGGGGCAGCTGCTGGGCGAGGTAGCGGTCCAGACGCTCGCCGGCTTGGCCGTCGCCGACCCTAAAGTGGTGTCGTTCGGGCTTCTCGGACATTCAAATTTGGACAGTATCTATGGCGGTCGAGCGCGACGCGGATAATGAGACGATTCCCGGTACCGTCTTCAATGCCCGGCAGGTGCGGATTCTCAAGGTTGTCGTGATCGTCATGGGGCTGCTGCTGGTGGCGGGCTTCGCATTCGTGGTTGCGGCCATTGTCTATCAGGCCACGCGGATGGACGAAAGCGAGCCGGCGGGACCGCCCGCCCAGGCCATGGCCAATCGGTTGGGCGAGCTAGGGTTGCCGGTTCCCTCGGGCACCAGAATCGAGGGTGTGACGCTGGACGGTAAGCGCATGGCGGTCCACCTCACGGGCCCGAACGGCTCCGAAATCGCCGTGATCGATGTGGACAAGGGCCGCGTGATCGCCCGCATCAAGCTGGAGCCCAAATAGGCTTGCCCCGGCAAAGCCGCCCGAGCTATAGCTGAAGGACGGATCCGGCCATTAGCCCCCATCGTCTAGTGGTTTAGGACGCCGGCCTCTCACGCCGGAAACAGGGGTTCGAACCCCCTTGGGGGCGCCAATCTTTTCAATGGGTTAGCGGGTTCGCCAAAATCCATTCCAACTTTTCAGGCCTGCGCATTCCAACTTTTGGTGCTTATTCGTTCTCACGAATGCGTTGGCATCCGCACTGTCTGGCGTCGTCGGATGCACCAAAAGCGACCGTCTCACGAAAAACTGTTGCGTGGAGAAACGAGTGATGTCTGGCTTCGCCAATAAAAATGCCCCGAGCCGGAGGAAGGGGCATTGAAAGGGCTGAGTAGCGGGAGCGGCGAGATTGAGAGGTTCAAGTCCCTGCTCGCCGTGTTGGAGGTTCGGGGGACAGGCGTCACACCTGCCCTAAAAACCCTGCCGCCGCGTGCGGCCCGCGCTCCCGCACGGGAATGTCTTATTTCACGGGAACTGGTGCCGCTCCCCCGAGTTTGTAAACAATCGCGGCATGGACCGAGTAGTCCTCCTTGTCGATCGAGGCCTGCGCTTGTTCGTTGATCTGGCGCACAACATCCACCACAAGAACGTTGGCAGGCACATCCGGTTGGAGCGTGAACAGTGTTTGACTCTTGTTGCCATTGAAGACTTCCGTGATGCCATCGAAGTCGGCATAGGCTGCTTCGCCCCGCAGGAACCAGCTTCCGCCCATGCCGTGACCGATGCCGTACTCACCGCCTAGCATCAGTTTGTAGCCGTCAACATCCTCATCCAAGTCGAGCTTGATCGAAGTCGGGCTGTTGAAGCTGCTGCAAATACTGTCCGGCCCGCAGAACGGATCGGCAATGTTGAAGCTCACATGGCCGTCAATAGAGGTCCGGGTCCAGGCGGCCCCGAAATAGGTCATGAAAGTGTTATCCCAAATCCAGCCCATGCGGCCGCCCAGCGCCCAGGCATAGTCCTGCTGGACCTTGCCCTCGATATCAATGCGCTCGTCCCGAATGTCGTTCAGAACAGACGCGCCAATGACAGGCAGCAAGATTAGTGTGACAATCCCTTCGCCGCAGCCGTCAATCGCTTCGCACGGATTGAGTCCGATTTCGATGGACGGAGCGCCGCCTGTGGCCGACGTCTGAGACGAGAACTTTGACTCCACATCGTAGAAGTCGAAGCTGCCGAACACGCCGAGTAGAAAATTGCTGTCGCCCAATCGCTGATCCCAACCCAATGCCACCTGGCCCATCACGCCGGCATCCGAGCTGCCGTCGATGTTCAGGCTCTGCTGTTCCGAAAGCGGAAACAACGTGGCGTCCAATATGTCCTGGCCCAGCACATCCAAATCGACGTTAAACTGTTCGTCTCGTGAGGCGCTGACATTGGCGTCGGCATTCATGACGATCCCGCCGATCCCGATGCTGGCCCAAGGGCCAGACCAATTGACGTATCCAGCCTGAGCCGGCGCCGTCATCAGGCAGGCCATCGCGCTGCCCAACAGTAGCTTCTTAAAAGTGTTTCCCTGCATCATCTCAATCCCCGTCTGGGTTCCTGCATTGGCCGGTGTTCGGCCCCGATAGAAGGCCGGAGACTAATCGGGCTTTCTGCAATTTTAAAGAGAAAAATGGAGTCAGAAGATCAATTTATACGATAGTGTTGCATACTCGCCACATACGTGTATCTATTCGAGATAGTATCACTGTAAATTGTAGGTTAAATTGGATTATTTCGTCGTGGCTGTTGCGGGCAACTCATCGTCTCGGGCCGCCCTTCCGTAGTTGACATTCCTCAATGTGGCGTGGCGGCCGCGCAACTATGGTCCCGCGCTCGTTTCCAACAGAACGACCATCGACGAGGTAAGTTGATGACCAATCGACCCCAACGGGACAAGTCCGAATGGGCCGCACCCGGATGCGGGGATCTTGGCGTCTCGGGCGTGCAGTTCGCCCGGTTCGCCGCCCGAAATCAGGCGGAATTGCTAAATTTGTTCGCTCGCCGTGCGGCCTGAGGCCGGGGGTGGGGCGTGACGCCGAGCCGCGGTCTGGGGTGGCGTCCAAAAGGCGCAGCGGATTGAATGTAGTTTTCGATATACTGAACAGACAAGGTGATTAAGCCCGCGCGGTCCCCACTTGATTGGCTTGCGAACGCAAGGCTTCATTATCGCTGGAGAAAAAATAACCATGCGACCGGACGTCAAAGCATTTTTCGATGAGCCCACCTTTACGGCATCCTATGTGGTTTCGGAGCCGGGTGGCAAAAGCTGCGCGATCATCGATTCCGTTCTGGATTACGACCCCAAATCCGGACGAACGAGCACCGAGTCTGCTGACGAGATCATCGCCTATATCAAGGACCGGAATCTCAAGGTCGAATGGATCCTGGAGACCCATGCCCATGCCGATCATCTGAGTGCCGCGCCCTATCTGAAGCAGAAGCTCGGGGGGCGAACGGCGATTGGAGAGCACATTTCGGATGTGCAGGGCATCTTCAAGAAGATCTTCAACGTGGAACGGGAGTTCCAGACGGACGGATCGCAATTCGATCAGCTGTTCGCGGATGGTGATGAGTTCGAAATCGGGAAGATGAAGGTGAGGGTGATGCATACCCCGGGCCACACACCTGCATGCCTCACCTATGTAATTGGCGACACCGCCTTTATCGGCGACACCTTGTTCATGCCGGATTACGGAACGGCACGGGCGGATTTTCCAGGTGGTGACGCAGGAACCCTGTATCGGTCCATTCAAAAGGTGCTTTCGCTCCCCCCCGAGACGAGATTGTTCCTGTGCCACGACTACAAGGCGCCGGGCCGCGATCACTTCGAATGGGAGACCACGGTGGCCGAGGAGCGTGAGAAAAATGTTCACGTTCACACGGGCGTTACCGAAGACGAGTTCGTGGCGATGCGGACCAAGCGGGACAAGAGTCTCGACATGCCCGTGCTGATCTTGCCCTCGGTGCAGGTCAATATGCGGGCCGGCGAGCTTCCGCCGGCAGAAGATAACGGGGTTTCTTATCTGAAAATTCCGGTCGACCAGTTGTAGCGGGCTGCGAGTTTGCGGCGGTCGGCTGACCCCTCACCACACGCCTTCCTCGATGGCCACTTGCTTCAGCACGCTGGGGCGGTCGCTCATCAGGCCATGGACGCCAAGCCGGATCAAGCGGCGCATCTCGTCCGGGTCGTCGATGGTCCAGACGTGAACCGCCACGCCCCGGCGCTCGCAATACCGCACGAAGCGGCGGGTGACGATGGTGATGCCGTACTCGACGAGCGGTACCTGGGCGCAGTGGGCCGACGACCGCATGAAGGGGATGCCCCAGGAGGCAAACTTCAAGGCGGTGACGTCCCTGGGGCCCGCTCCGATACAGGCCTCGGATCCCATCTCGCTGCGGATGCGCGCGAGCCTATCGTCGGAGAACGAGGCCAGACACACCCTGTCCAGGCAATTCATCCGGCGCACCAATTCCAAGGTGGGAGCAAGCGCCTGATCGGTCTTGATGTCGATATTGAACCGTGTGTCGGGAAACTCGATCAAGGCTTCCTCGAGCGTCATGAGCGGTTCCGACCCGGCAATATTGGCCTGGCAAACCTCTGAGTGCGGAAGCTCGGCAATAATGCCTTCGCCATCGGTGAGCGGATCGAGCGCATCGTCGTGAAACACCATGATCACGCCATCGGATGTCGCCTGCACGTCGGTCTCGATGAACCGGTAGCCGAGCTTCACCGCGTTGGCGAAGGTTGATCTGGCGTTTTCCGGGCCTTCCAAGCCGCCGCCGCGATGGGCGAAGCAGGCGAAGTCATGATCCGAGAGATAGGGGTGGGCGTGCTTGAGGATGGGCATCGTTGTGCCCGGTTTCTCGCAAGACTCGGCAGCTGCGGTCAACCGCTAGAAGCCAGCTCCGGCGCAAATAAGAAAGCCCAGCCGTGGCGGGCTGGGCTCAAGTTTTGGCTACTGAATGGGGTGCCATCAATCAGCACAAGGTTTTCAGTACGCGCGGACGGTAGCCTAGGTTTGTAACAGTTCGATTACAACCGGTCTTCAATTCCGGCGCCGGCGGCGATAAAGCCGGCCCTGATGCTGTTCCGCCGCGCCCACAAGCATCTACACAGATGGGTGATCGCCCTTGAAGCGGACGCCTGTGCAAATCTTATTGGTGGGAGCCGGCCGATCCGGCCAGGAGGTGGCGTCATGGCAATGATCGAAACCGCGAGGGCCCGCGTCCTGCTGGCCGAAATCTACTGCGATCTAACCGGTAAGGCGGACACCATGCGTCTCCCGGCGCGGGTTCTGGCGACGCTCAGATGCCAGGAAGACGCAAGCGAAGTGCTGATCAAGCTGATCCAGCTGGCCATCGTTGTTACCTTCGGCGCGCTTTATGCATTGACGCCCAAGACCGACGCGGGAACGGCGTTCTCGCCCGTGCCATACGTGCTCGGGGCCTATCTGGTTTTGACCCTGGTGGGCCTGGCCTGGGCGCTCAAGACCCGATTGCCCGATTGGGCCGTCTACATGTCGATCGTTTTCGACATTTCGCTGCTGATGGCCCTGCTGGTGAGCTTCCACATGCAATATGAGCAGCCGGCGTCCTACTTCCTCAAAGCGCCCACCATGCTCTACGTCTTCATCTTCATTGCGCTGCGCGGCTTGCGGTTTGAACCCCGCTTTGTGCTGGCCGCGGGCACGGTCTCAGCCCTGGGCTGGCTGGTGCTCGTGCTCTACGCGGTGAATTTCGACGGGTCGGGCAGCGCCGTCACGCGGAACTATGTGGAATACCTCACCGGAAGCGGTATTTTACTCGGCGCGGAATTCGACAAGATCATCACCATCCTCGTGGTCACAGCCGTGCTGGCGCTGGTGATCAAGCGCGGCCGCCGTTTGCTGGTGGAGGCTGTGAGTGAAGGCGCGGCGGCCCGCGACCTGTCGCGTTTTTTCGATGCGAGCGTGGCTTCACGAATTCGCGATGCGGAGCAGGAAATCGCGGCGGGCGAGGGGGTGAAGCGGGAGGCTGCGATTCTCAACGTCGATATTCGCGGATTTACGCCCTTGGCGGCCTCTATGGCACCGGCCGAGGTGATGTGCCTGCTTGCCGACTATCAGGCCCGGATTGTCCCCCTAATCCAGCGCCATGGCGGCGCCATCGACAAGTTCCTAGGCGACGGTGTAATGGCGACCTTCGGGGCGGCCGAGCGCAGCGAGACTTTTGCCGCCGACGCGCTGGAATGCGCCAAGGAGATCATCGCCGAAGCCGACCGCTGGACCAAAGAGCGCCGCGACTCCGGTGTCTCGCCTGTGGAGATCAATGTCAGCGTTGCTTCTGGCGAGCTGGTGTTTGGCGCGGTGGGCGGCCAGAACCGCTTGGAATACACGGTGATCGGGCCGGCGGTGAACCTGTCGGCCAAACTCGAGAAGCACTGCAAGGTGCTCAATGCCCGGGCGCTCACCACGGGCGAAACATTTGACAAGGCGCAAGCACAGGGCTTCAAGAAGCGGTGTCGCGTCAAGCGGGTCCGATCCAAGGTCGATGGCTTGACCGGACACCAGGACGTCGTTGTGCTCAATCCTTGAGGCTCTGCCTTCGAGACCGGAAATGACGGGAAATCGGGACATCATCGCCGCGGGCGATCAAGATCGTATTTGGCGCGCGCCAGACAGCCATTTGATCTATGCGATCGGCGACATTCACGGCCGTGCCGATCTGCTCGACGACCTGCTCGCCCGCATAGCGGATGACGCGGAACGGGCATCGGAGGTTCGACATAGGACGCTGATTTTCCTCGGCGATTATATCGACCGGGGCCCCGACAGCGCGCGGGTCATCGAAACCCTGCTGTTCGGCCTGCCGGACGGGTTCGATGCTCGTTTCCTCAAGGGCAATCACGAAGCGATGCTTTTGGGGTTCTTGGATGGAGATGCGAATTTGATGCTCTGGTTGCAGAATGGCGGGGACGCCACGCTCGCTTCCTATGGCATCGAAATCTCCGAGCTCGATATCGGCTCCGAGCATGCCGACAAGCTGCGCCAAGAATTTTCCGAGGCACTGCCACGGGCGCATAGGGTGTTCTTTGGACACCTCGAGCTGATGATCGAGCTAGGCGACTATCTCTTCGTCCACGCTGGCATTCGTCCAGGCCGGCCGCTCGACCAGCAGGACCCGCATGACTTGATATGGATCCGCGAGGAATTCGGCTGCCATCGGGAGGATTTCGGTAGGTTGGTGGTTCACGGCCACACGTCGGGGCCAGAGCCTATCATCCGGCCAAACCGGATCTGCATCGACACCCACGCTTGGTTCAGCGGCCGATTGACGGCGCTTCGGCTCCATGGGAGCGGACGCGAATTGCTTTGGACGTCGCCGGATTGACCGCGACTCAGTCGACTTCGCTCGTCGCCATGCTCTTGAGCCGGTCGCTAAGGCTCTTCTTCGCCTCTGAGCCCGCGCCAGCCGCCGACTGGTCGGGGCTCTGTTGTTCCTTTGCGCTCCTGTGTGGCACGGGCTTCTTTGCCGCCCGTTTTCTTGCGCGCCGTGGCCTGGCGGCTTTCTCACCCGCAATCGCTGCGAGCGTGCCAGGGGGCGCTTCCATCAACCGATCGGCCAGCGAGCGTATTTCCGCCCGCAGCTCGGCATCACTACCGGCTTGGCCGCTTTCACTAAACGCTTGCTTGAGGCGTGCATTCTCGGCGAGTAGCGCATCGAGGTCTCCCGACGCTCCTGATGCGGCGCCATCTTTTCCGGCCCCGCCATGGCTCCGCAGCGCATTCTTCAGCTTATGAATCTCGCGGTCGCGGGCGGCGATCGCCTCGCGGGCCTTGGCGACCTGTGCCTCGAGCCTCGGGATATGCCCTTCGACATTTTGCTTAAGAACCGAGGCCTCGTTGCCGCGCGCCGCCAGCTGCCGTTTCAACGATTTGATTTCCTCGTTGAGACGGTCGACCGTGACCTTGGCCCGGTTGCGCTCCACCAGATTGCGCGCGGCCTCTTCCTTGGATTTTTGGAGTGACAGTTCCAGCTGGCGCAATTTGATGGCGAATTCCGCGCGAAGCTCGTCCTTGTCAGCCTGAATGTCCGTCGCCGACATCGGCATGGTGGTTTCCAGCCGGCGCGTTGTCAGCCGGACCGCCCGGCGCCAGAGCGGCGGGGCGAGCAGGACGGCGACCAGGCTGGCCAAAAGAAAGCCGAGCGCCACGAACATAAGAATTTGGATCATGCCGTCCCGGGTTCCTTCCTACTCAACCAAGTAGCGGCCAATTCAAGAACCATAGCGTGTGGCCCGCAATTCCCCAAGGGGCTGACGGGACCCGCCCATTTGGGGGAGGGAGGTCGACAAGAGGGCGCTAGAACGGGTTCCAGGTCGGCTCGCGGGTATATTTCAAGTAACCGACATTGGCGCCCAGGCGCAGCCCGACGCCCGAGCGGATCGGAGCGAGCGTGACATTGTCGCGGGTTTGGAATGTGACGCCCACGCCGCCGATGAAATAGGCCGAGCCGTCGATGCCGCCATAGGTGTGATACATCTGATTTACATTGTGCAGATTGTAGACCAGCACCATGGTCTTGGAGCCTTCGGCGCCAAAGTCGTAGCCGATCGAGGGGCCCTGCCAATAGACCTTATGCTCACCATAGTCCTTGGTGTAGAGCGTGCCTTCGCCATAGCGCAGTCCGGCAACGAATGCGCCGCCGGCTTCCTCGCCGAGGATGTAGCCATTGGGGCGCCCGGCCTTCTGGAACGTGTATTCGATGACCTTGCCGAGACCCATCGACACGGTGCCGAAGAACCGGCCTCCTGCATCGGAAATCTCGCTAACAGAGAAGCTATCCTCCTCAGGCGGAGGCGGCGGACCCTCTGCGTAAGGCGGCCCGTAGGGCTCTCCAGGAGGCGGACGGTAGCTATCGTCATAGGGTCTTGGCGGGGGCTGTTGAGCGCCTGGCGAAATGTCGCGAGGCCCGTCTTGGGGCGTCACCGTGCGCGGCTGTTCCGACCGGCCCCAGGGCAAGTCGTCCTGGGCGAAGACCCGCGATGCGGAACCCCCAGCCAAAACCAGCATTGCGATCAACGCCATACATAGAAACGCGGCAATGATTATTCGGGACATGGATCGAGCCCTCCTGGTCCCCCGGTATCGGTGCAACACCGCCCACTGTGAGCGCGCGCGAACATTGATTCGGATTACCCCGACAATTGGCCGAAACTGGTACCAAACTATGACCAATTCGGCGCCGCTGCGGCGCTCGGCGCAAGCAGGTTAGTGGGCAATTCGTTAAGAATTCGAATCCGGCGCTAGGTTTGGCGGGGCATCCTGCCCCAAGCCACGAATCCCGGATTCGCGTAACCGTCCTCACGCTTGCCATAAAAGAACGGTTTGCCGGTCTCGGTCAGGACTACACCACCAGCTGCCCGCAGGATGGCATCGCCCGCTGCCGTATCCCATTCCATGGTCCGTCCCAATCGCGGATAGACGTCGGCCTTTCCAGCTGCGAGCACGCAAAATTTCAGCGATGAACCGGATGTCAGCGTGCTGGCGACCTGATGGTCCGCCAAGAAGCTTGTTGTCGCATCATTGAGATGAGACCGGCTGATGGCGGCGACCAAGCCGTCTTCGGGCGGGATGCGAGACCGCATCGGACTAAATGTCATCGCTGACCACTCTGGGAGGGGCCCGTCGCATGAGAGCGCTGCTGCGACCGCTTCGCCTTCGCTTCGGGTGAAATAAAGCTGATTCGTCGCAGGTGCGTAGATCAAGCCGAAACAGGGTTCGTGGTCTCGTATCAGCCCGATATTGATGGTGAACTCGGTCCGCCCGGCGATGAACTCCTTGGTCCCATCGAGCGGGTCGACGAGAAAAAACCGATCAGCGGTCTCCGGCACGTCTCCGCCGGCGGCGGCTTCTTCGGAAATCACTGGGATGCCCGGCTCGAGCTCGGCGAGAGCGGCCAGGATCACGCCCTCCGAAGCCAAATCGGCGGCCGTCACGGGGCTCGAATCGGCTTTACGATGAACCGGGCCGCCATTGCGATAATGCTCCATGATCAGACCACCCGCGCGGTAGGCCGCGGCCACCAGCGGCTGCGCCAGCCGGGAAATGTCGATCGCTGCCATTGCCGTCAACTGCTCCGCCGAATGCCGGTGGAATCTTATCCGACCAGTTTGGCCGGGTGATTCGCTATTTAGGCTCGAAATGCTGCGCCACGAGCCCCCTTCAGCGCTTCGCCGTCTCGCATAAAAGCATTGAAGTCACAAGTAGTTAAGCAGTTGCTGGGAGGATGAGTTGGCACCGGCGGATGCTTGTGTAACAGATTGTATTGCTCAACTTTTGCAAGCGGGAGGGACGACGATGCCGGCTGACGCCGAACTGAGCGACCTCGAATTCGCGGCGCTGATCTCTAGCCGGATTTGTCACGACGTCATCAGCCCCGTCGGCGCCATCGCCAATGGCCTCGAAGTGCTGGCCGAGGAATCCGATGAGGCGATGCGCGAGCACGCCTTCGATCTGATCCGGCAAAGCGCGGCGAAAGCATCAGCCAAGCTACAATTCGACCGTCTCGCCTTTGGGGCCGCAGGATCCCAGGGCGCCCAAATCGATTTGCGCGACGCCGAGAACGTGACACGCGGCATTTTGGACGGGGACAAGCATCAATTGGATTGGTCAGGCCCGGCGGCGATGTTGCCTAAGAATAAGGTAAAGCTGCTGCTCAACATGATTGCCATTGGGGTCTACGCCCTGCCGCGGGGAGGCTCCATAAAGGTGAGGATCGCGGGCGATGACGAGCCAGCCTCATTCGAGGTCGAATGCAGAGGCGAAAAGGCGATTCTGCCAGCGGGCGTCGCCGACTTGCTCAATTCCGGCAACGGCTACGATTTAGACGCCCACTCGATCCAACCCTATTACACCGGCCGGCTCGCCCGGGATGTGGGAATGAGGCTGGAAGCCAGGGCGGAGGGCGAAAGCGTTTGGCTCGAGGCGGTTGCGGCCTAGGGGCGAGCGAAGGGGTAGGGCGCCGGGATACCGCACGCAAAAAAAAGGAGCCAGCAAAGCTGGCTCCGAGATCCCCGTCTAACCGACTTTTTTTCGATTAACGCAATGAAATCGCTTGCTAGGCTGCCTCGGACTCGTTCTCCGGGTCGCGCAACACGTAACCGCGGCCCCACACGGTTTCGATGTAGTGCTCGCCACCGGTGGCGGCTGCCAGTTTCTTGCGCAGCTTGCAGATGAAGACGTCGATGATCTTGAGTTCGGGTTCGTCCATGCCGCCATAGAGGTGGTTGAGGAACATCTCCTTGGTCAGCGTGGTTCCCTTGCGCAGCGAAAGCAGCTCGAGCATCTGGTATTCCTTGCCCGTCAGATGCACCCGTTGGCCGCCGACCTCCACCGTCTTGGTGTCGAGATTGACCTTGAGGTCGCCGGTCCGAATGACTGATTCCGCGTGGCCCTTGGAGCGGCGGACGATGGCGTGAATGCGGGCGACCAATTCGTCCTTGTGGAACGGCTTGGTCATGTAGTCGTCCGCGCCGAAGCCCAGCCCCCGCACCTTGTCCTCGATACCCGCCAGCCCCGAAAGGATCAGAATCGGCGTCTGCACCTTGGACACGCGCAGTGTCTTCAGCACCTCGTAGCCGCTCATGTCGGGTAGGTTCAGGTCGAGCAGAATAATGTCGTAATCGTAGAGTTTGCCGAGATCGACACCCTCTTCGCCCAGATCCGTCGTATAGACATTGAATCCGTCCGATTGGAGCATCAGCTCGATGCTTTGAGCAGTCGCGCTGTCATCCTCAATGAGAAGAACCCTCATGTCAGTCCTCTTTGTCCCTCAGGCCTTAATTATTGGCCATTGCCCCCGTTAGAATCGGCACTTTCGCGCTTAAACCAATTTCTTAATTCGATTCAAAAGTTAGGGGTCAATAGTTAACAAAACCTTCTCGCCGGAACTTTTTGGTAATGCTTACGGCACTCCCAAGGCAGACGAGATCGCTGCCACGCCCGGTTGCCCGGGGCAGTGCGGCCAGCAGTGGCGCGCAGACTCAACCCGGTCTGGCGAACCCGGTGGATGTGCAGAAGACTCGTGGATTTGGCGAATTCCCACGCCCCAGTCCAACTCCCATTCCAAACGTGTTTCGAACGCAAGACGGAGTGACATGGGCGTTCGCGAATCAGCCCAACACTTTGTTAGCAGAACTTCGGCCTTAGGTTTAGTCCGCGGGGTTATCCAAAATCGCCGCGTCTTGGTTTACCGGGCCTTAAGACGTGTATGACAAGACTTCGGATGAAGTGGGTTTTTCCCGTTCGAAACGGCAGCAATCCGATAGAGCCGGTGAACCTGGCCGATGGAGACGCGACTGCCACATGGACGGGCGTATTGGGGAATTTCGAGTTGGCATTAGTCGAGGGTAACGAGTCATGAAGTCACGGGAAAATATGGTTGAGCTGCGCCGCTTCGATGTGGACGAAAAACAACAAAAGGTCGCCGACATCGAGGCCATGATTCAGGACTTCAGCCAAATGGTGGTCGATCTGGACCGGCAGATCGACGTCGAGCAGGAACGCGCCGGAGTCACCGACGTCAATCACTACTCCTATCCCACCTTCGCCAAGGCGGCGATCCAACGCCGCGACAATCTACGCGCGTCGATCGAAGACCTCGGCGTCAAGCTTGAGGCGGCGCAGGAGGATTTGACGGATGCATTCGAGGATCTGAAAAAGGTCGATCTTATGAATGAGCGCGACGGCGACCGGAACCACGGCGAGGTCAAGGTCGACGATGGCGAAGCTGATCAGGTCGGCCAAATGACCCTGATGCGCGCCGTCGCAGACAGCCAATAGAGGCGTATCCCTAGGGTTTGTGGCGGCGCATCCGCGGTCATGCGCCCTGGGCGCTGATCTTGCATGCTCAGCCCATACAACATGCGAATGTGAGTTTCCCGCGAGCCGCGGACGGGCTAAGAAGTCGATGTGGAAACGGGGTAAGGGTCGTGAGCCGCATTGGCGTACACATTGCGCTGCTGCTAGCCGCGTTGGGGCTGGCGGGCTGTAAGATAGCCGGCGATCTGGAGGTCCCGGTTGCCTTTTCCAGCACTGCATCGGTGATGGGAGAGAGCCCAGCCCAGGTCTACGCGAAGATCGCCAGGCGGGCACGCGCCTGCTGGTTCAAGCCGAGCAACCCTGTCCTAACAAGGCATGAGTTCCGTGCTGATGCCCGGGCCGACGGGTCCAGGGCCGACATCACCATCTACGAGATGAAGCCTAAGAATAAGTTGGAAAAGGCCTTCGTCGTTAAATTCAGGTCGCGTGAGGGTGGCACCGTGATCGGGACGGACAACGTCGCGCTGCCATATGCGCTTGGTCAAAAGCTCAACGCCGATATAGGCCGCTGGGCCCAGGGCAACCAAGCCTGCGAAGGCAAGCCTGGCCCTGCCAGCGCCGGTCGTGGCTCATACGGCCAGCCCCAATCGGCCTCCGCTCCGCCAGCCGGAGCAGCCGGGCGATAGCTCCGGAGCGGCGCTTGTTAGTCCGTGACGGAGCTAGAACAATTTTCCCTGGTCTGAAGCGGTATCGGCGAACAGGTGCTTGGTTTCCTGTCCGTTCAGCGCCGTGATGTGATCAGCGACGATTGAACGGTGGCACTGGCGGGGATCGCGTTCCAGGCAAAGCAAGCAAGCGCGTTCGGTGGCGGCTAATTCGGCAATCTGCTGGACCGCCTCGCGAGCCTTTAGACTTTCCATGTGCTGACCGAAGATCGTCCGGTAGGTCTCAACGTCTCCGGCGCGAGCTGCGTCCCGGCCGGCCTTCGGATTGCCCAGCGCCCTGACGTGGCGGTAGCCGATTTGCGCGTCCTGTAGGTGCGCAGCGAGCCGCGACTTTGCGAAATCTCGTTTGCGCGAAATCGGCGCCTCCCGAACATCGACAAGGCATCGGACGCCGGCAGCCCTCAGGGCATCTATCAAGTCGCTGATCTGGGCGCCCTGGTATCCGATGGTGTAGAGCGCTTGCTGCAATGCGGAGACTCCTAGTGCCAGCAAACCGAAGTTGACCATAGCAGCCGGCCGTCGTTCAGAGTCAAAAGCGGGAGGTGGGCGATCCCCGTGCTCCCGGCAGCCATCCATTTGAGAATGTGTAGACGGGCGCCCATCGAGGATCGGCCGGGCGCCGTCAGATCGTGTCTTGGTCGGAAATGGAGGCTAGGCGCGGTAGTCTTGGACCCGCGTTGCCCGAAGTCCGGGGAGTCCGTGGCGGTTAATTGAGCGCTGCCAGCTCAGAAACTCGTCCACGGTCAGAGTGTATCGCGTACAGGCTTCCTCGAGGCTCAGCAGCCCGCCGCGCACGGCGGCGACCACTTCGGCCTTGCGGCGGATGACCCATCGCTTGGTGTTTTGGGGAGGGAGATCCGCGATGGTCAACGGACTTCCGTCCGGTCCCATGACGTATCTGACGCGCGGCCGATAGTGTTCCGACATACTCAACTCGCTACAAGGTGGAACATTCAGTTCAAGAAACTATCCGATCCCGCTTAAAATTTACCTAAACCCTAGGGTTAAGGCTTTCAGAACGAGCGTGTCGTTTTGGTTTGCCGGGAGGCATGTCTTGGTGGAGGCTCGCGGTATTCATCGCAACACATCGGATCAATGGAATTGTGTTTCCGATCTGACCGACAGATAGCGCCGCGCGTGCTGAGACAGTTTAGAAAATGCCGATTTTCGGGCCCAGCTGGCACTTTTCCTGGGTTGCGAAGGGTTGTCTGCGGCAATAATGTGTGTCGGCCCGGCCTCCGGGCGCGGCGCGGAATCTGCCGATGTTGGATCGCAGGTTGAGTTCGGCGATAGCGGCACGCGATGACGCGTTTGGGACTTAGTGCGGACCGAACGAGGGCCAATCCCATTTCCATGTCAGCCACGGAAGGCCTGAAGCTTTCGGGAGTGCCCGATAAGGCGCGCGTGGTCGCGGCCATGTCGGGTGGCGTCGATTCCTCCGTCGCCGCGGCCCTGTTGAAGCATGCGGGCTATGACGTTATCGGGATCACGTTGCAGCTCTACGACCACGGGGCGGCCAGCGGCCGGCGCGGCACATGCTGCGCGGGCCAAGATATTGCGGATGCCAAGCGGGTGGCTGCAGCACTGGGGATTCCCCACTATGTGCTCAACTACGAGGCGCGTTTCGAGACGGAAGTGATGGGCGCCTTCGCCGACAGCTATCTGGCGGGCGAGACGCCGATCCCCTGCGTCGCCTGTAATCAGACGGTCAAGTTTCGCGATCTTCTGGAGACCTCGACGGAGCTCGGCGCGGCGGCGCTGGTGACAGGCCATTACATCCGCAGCCGCAAGGGTTCCCATGGCTGGCAGCTCCACCGCGCATTCGATAACGAGCGCGATCAAAGTTATTTTCTGTTCGCCACCACGCAGGCCCAGCTGGAGCGCCTTCGCTTTCCGTTAGGTGACATGACGAAAGCGGAGACGCGGGCGCTCGCCAGCAGATTTGAATTGCCGGTGGCGACCAAGGCCGACAGCCAGGACATTTGCTTCGTGCCGACGGGGCGCTACACCAATGTGATCGAGCGCCTGCGCCCGGGCGCAGGCGAGCCCGGCGACATCGTTGATCTCGCCGGCCGCGTGCTCGGCCGCCACCAGGGCATTATAAATTACACCATTGGTCAGCGCCGCGGTCTCGGGCTGGCGGCAGGCGAACCGCTCTATGTGGTGCGGCTCGAGGCCGATAGCCGCCGGGTCGTCGTCGGCCCGCGCGAGGCGCTGAAGTCAGACAAGATCCAACTGCGCGATATCAATTGGCTTGGCGACGGACCGGTGCAAGATATGGGAGCGGATGGCCTCGAAGTGGAGGCCAAGATCAGGTCGACACAAGCGCCTCGGCCCGCGACATTGATGTTTGAGCAAGGCTCGCCAATGGTCTATTTGCATCAGGGCGAAGACGGTGTTTCGCCGGGCCAGGCCTGTGTGCTTTATAAGGGCGACCGGGTTTTGGGCGGCGGTTGGATTGCAGCGGCGGAATTGGCGTCCTATATGACGCCGATGCGCGGCGACCAGGAGAGTTTGAGGCGCGTGGCGCGCGTGTGATTGCGATCCCTTGAGCGTTTTGCGGAAGGCGGGATTGCGCGGGCCTGCGGGCATTTGGCCTAGCAAGCGGAGCAGAGGGAAGACGGTGCAGACAGAGCCAACAATGGATGCGGCCGCGGTTAAGCGGGCTTACCGGCGCTGGGCGCCGGTTTACGATTTCACCTTTGGCCAAATTGCCGATGCGGGGCGCAAGCACGCCGTCGACATCATCAACCGGCGCAATGGATCGGTGCTGGAGGTCGGTGTCGGCACGGGGCTGTCGCTGCCGCGATACTCCAGCCATTTACAGGTGACCGGAATCGACCTCTCCTCGGACATGCTGGAGAAGGCCCAAGACAAGGTCGTTGAAAATGGCCTCACCAACGTGTCTGGCCTCCAGGTGATGGATGCGAGCGAGCTTGAGTTCGAGGACGAGTCGTTCGACACGGTGGCCGCGATGTATGTAGTGACCGTGGTGCCGGACCCAGAACAAGTGATGCGGGAACTGGAACGGGTCTGCGCGCCAAACGGCGAAGTCATCCTGGTCAACCATTTCAGCAAGGAAGAGGGCATGCGGGCCTGGATCGAGCAACGTATGGCCCCGCTCGCCGCCAGCCTTGGTTGGCGCCCCGTATTCCCGTTCCACCGGGTATTGGGCTATGGCGATTTGCGGCTCACGGAGCGCCAGTCATTGCGGCCGTTCGGCATCTTCACCATGCTGCGTTTTCTGAAACAGCCGGGCTTCGCCGAAGCCAGTCTGGAAGACGAGACCATCGCGCCCCAGCCCTCGCTTGAGCCCGCGACCGCCAAGGCGCTGTTCCGGCGCGGCGGCTCCAACGGCTCTGCTTGACAAGGGGCCAGACCCGCTCCTTATATCGCCACACCTTCCAGGTCCCGTGGCGGAGTAGCTCAGCTGGTTAGAGCAGCGGAATCATAATCCGCGTGTCGGGGGTTCGAGTCCCTCCTCCGCTACCAATTTGCCCCTACGCAGCGTCCGTTGCCCGGACTGATCGCAAACATCGCATATGGCAGCGCTCTGCAAAGCCAGCGCGTGAATGCCGGGACCAAGCCTGCCGCGTTGAAAGCTTCGCCCTATTGTGCATGCTAAGCCGGTGCAGGGCTTTGCCACGCCGTCATTGCGAAAGACGCAACCTGGTCTTTGCGAAGACGCGCCTCTTGGCTTAATTTTGCAGTGTTGCTTGTGGGCAAAATCACGCAATTTGTGTGACTAAAGCAAAACAAGACGGTCACCAGAAAACGGTAAAAAGGGACAAGAGCGTGCAACCTAGTCAACCGGCGAAACGCTTATCCGAACAACAGATGTTGGAGATGCAGCAATCTCTGGGACTCGCCCTGCAGCATCACGCGGCAGGCCGCTTGCCTGAAGCCGAGAAGTTCTATCAACAGATATTGCAAACCGATCCCAATCAGCCTGATGCCCTGCATTTGCTTGGTTTGATCGCTCATCACAGGGGCGACAACAGCCTCGCTGTGGATTTGATTTCTCGGGCCCTTGCCGTCCATCCCGGATTTGCCGAGGCGCACAACAGTCTGGGAATTGTATTCAAGGACCTCGGCGAATTCGAACAGTCCGTCGACAGTTACCGGCAGGCCCTGAAGATCAATCCGGACTTTGTTGAGGCGCACACCAATCTAGGTAATGCGTTGGAGAGACTCGGCAAGCTCGAAGAGGCGGTGGCTAGCTACCGTCGAGCCCTTGCCATCAAGCCCGACCACGCACAGACGCACAACAATCTGGGCAATGCGTTGGAGAAACTGGGCAAGCCCGAAGAGGCGGTGGCCAGCTACCGCCAGGCCCTTTCCATCAAGCCCGATTACGCCGAGGCCCACAACAATCTGGGAAATGCATTCAAGGATCTAGGTAAGCTCGAAAAGGCCATGGCGAGCTACCGCAAGGCCCTTGCCATTAAGCCTGATTACGCCCAAGCCCACTATAATATGGGCAATGCATCGCGGGATCTGGGCCTGCCAGGAAGGGCCGTCGACTGTTACCAGCAGGCCCTTTCCATCAAGCCCGATTACGCCGAGGCCCACAACAATCTGGGCAATGCTTTCCGGAAACTGCGCAAGTTCGATGAGGCCACGGCCAGCTTCCATGCGGCCCTTGCCATCAAGCCCGATTTTGCCGAAGCGCATTCCAACCTTGCCTCGGCGTTGGAGAAGGCCAACCGCACGGACGCTTTGCGCGATGCTTTGGCCAATGCCAAACAGAGCTGCCCGGGGCACCCGCTCCTCGCTCTCGGGGAAGCACGAATTCTCAAACTGGACGGCGACTACGCTGCGGCGAGGGCGGTCCTGGAAGAGACGATGGATCCAAGTGCCGGCGCCAATTTCATGACGCCGCGGGCGCATCTACTCGGGGACCTGTGCGACAGGCTGGGCGATGTCGAAGCCGCATTTGGCTACTTCGAGGAAGGTAACAATTGGCACAGAAAGTCCCCTGAGGCCAAACGGGCTGACGGGAGCCGTTTTTCGGCGCGGATCGACGTTTCAGCAAAACGCTTTACAGCCGACTGGATTGCGAAT
>Ga0315336_1003958_pt1 | contig 18632 bp, 20 predicted proteins | sample ASW5metaG_FD_204512 | JGI IMG/M metagenome (GOLD analysis project Ga0315336, IMG submission 204512) | Ammonia-oxidizing marine archaeal communities from Monterey Bay, California, United States - ASW #5 | ecosystem: Environmental > Aquatic > Marine > Intertidal zone | place: USA: California... | reverse complement strand
AGGGCCACAACGCCTATGGCTGGCTGAAGACGGAATCCGGCGTCCATCGCCTGGTGCGCATCTCGCCCTACGACAGCAACGCGCGGCGCCACACCTCCTTCGCCAGCGTCTGGGTCTATCCGGTCATCGATGACTCGATCGAGATCAATGTTTCCGAAGCCGACGTGCGCATCGACACCTATCGTTCCTCCGGTTCGGGCGGCCAGCACGTCAACACCACCGACTCGGCGGTGCGCATCACTCATCTGGCGACCGGCATAGCGGTCGCTTGCCAGGCCGAACGCTCGCAGCACAAGAACCGCGCCAAAGCCTGGGAAATGTTGCGCTCGCGTCTCTACGAAGAAGAGCTGAAGAAGCGCGAGGCGGTCGCCAATGCCACCGAGGCATCGAAGAGCGACATCGGCTGGGGCCACCAGATCCGCTCCTATGTGCTGCAGCCCTACCAACTCGTGAAGGATCTGCGCACCGGCGTCGAAAGCACCTCTCCGTCGAGCGTGCTCGACGGCGACCTCGACGAGTTCATGGAGGCCTCGCTCTCGCATCGCATCGAAGGCGGCGCCGGCGAAGCTGTGGCCGACCTCGACTAGGATTTCCGACGCCGCACGATGCAGAAGCCGCTGACGCGCAGACTTGCCGGAAAATGCTTCTGCGGCGCCGTCGGCTACGAAGTCGCCGACGAATTTGTTTACGCGGCGAACTGCCATTGCTCGAACTGCCGGCGCACGACGGGATCGGCTTTCAAGCCTTTCGCCGGCATCGAACGCTGCAAATTCCGTCTCACAGCGGGCTACGGCGGCCTGCTGATCTATGGCGACGCGAGCGGCCATGATGCGCATTGCGGGCAGTGCGGTTCGCTGCTCTATTCCCTGGTGCGCGACGGCGCCTTCGTCCATATTCCCATGGGAACGCTCGTCGACGAGCCAACCATCCGGCCGAGTGCCCACATCTTTGTCGGCTCCAAGGCGAAGTGGTTCACCATCACCGACGACCTGCCGCAGTATGATGGGCATGTGACCGGCTGAGTGGCCGGAAGCGGCATTGACCCACTGCCGCTGGCAGACGATCGGTTGCGGATTGGCTGAACCGCTCGTCGCGGTTATTGCGCCGGCCAAGGAATCAGCGCAGCCTTTGCGGTGCTGTATAGAAGCATTTACGGCCGGACGCGGCATAACTGCGACTGACGATCCGGCCACTGGGAAGACACGTTCCGGGAACGGGCAAGCGAAAACGCTTGATGCTCGAAAGGAACGCTTCGATGTCTGCTGCCAAATCAGGATCGGCCCAAGCCGTTCGACCGGCTGGCCGACTTTTGTTCTCCCTGCTTGCTGTCGAGATAATCGCCACGCTGACGGCGACGGCCACTGCGCATGATGCGCAGCCTACCGCTGCCATGCCGCAGGGCTGGAAATACCCCTTCGCCTGCTGCGCCAACTTCGATTGCAAGGAGGTGCCGCAATCGTCGATCAGCGAGCGACCCGAGGGCTACGTGATAAAAGGCACGGGCGAAGTGGTGGCCTACAGCGACAAGCGGGTCAAGAATTCACCCGACGGCGAGTACCACTGGTGCGCGCATCAGGCCGGGCTCGACGCTGGCAAGACCATCTGCCTGTTCGTGCCGCCGCCCTCTTACTAGGGCCGTGAAGCTGCCGCGGCAGGAGGCCGGCCCGAGGGCGCGGGCTTCGATCCACGGCAGGCGAATGCTGCTTACGCTACTGACGGATAGTTGTCAGGACGGCTTCTTTATGTTGCCCTGCCATGGAGCAATTCCCGGGAAAGTGCGAAGCGGTTTTCCGTCCGGAATTGCGTGAAACGAAAGCGCGCAATTCCCGGGAAAGTGCGAAGCGGTTTTCCGTCCCGAATGGCGTGAAGGGCGCGGCGGCAATGGGAGAGGTGAGACAATGATCATCAAAGGCAGCTGCCATTGCAAGGGGACGACCTTCGAGGTGGCCGAGGCGCCGCGGACGGTGACGCAATGCACATGCTCGTTCTGCTCCAAGCGCGGGTCGCTGTGGGCCTATTATGTGCCGTCGCAGTTCAAGCTGACGAGCCCGCCGGAAAACGTCTCCTTTTACCGCTGGGGTTCCAAGACCATTAAGCATGGCTTCTGCGCTGTATGTGGCTGCGGCACCTTCACCGAAACGCCGGACTGGTCGACTGGCAAGCCGGATTTCGACAACCCGAAGATCAGCGTCAATTCGCGCCTTTTCGACGATTTCGATCTGGACAAGGTCGAAGTGGTGGTCATCGATGGCAAGAATCTGTGGTAGAGGCGAGGCGGGAACCGTCGCTGGGCTTTACTGGCCGCATTCCCGTTCCGTTTTTCGCCGCATTTCATGCTAAAAGGCTGCGGAAGGGCTGATTTGGCGCGGCCGCAAGGCCGTGAATTGGAGAGGGACCAATCTCATGAAGAAGACTGTGCTCGTCGCCGTGGCGACGGCTATGCTGGTGAGCGCTTGCACCACCACCGATCCGTATACCGGGGACCAGAAGATCTCCAATACGGCTGCTGGCGCCGGCCTCGGCGCACTTGCAGGCGCCAGCCTTGGTCTGCTGGCCGGCGGCAATGACCGCCGCAATGCGCTGATCGGCGCCGGCATCGGCGCGCTCGCCGGCGGCGCGATCGGCGCGACGATGGACCAGAACGAGGCCGAGCTTCGCCGTCAGTTGCAGGGCACCGGCGTCAGCGTCACCCGCAGCGGCGACCAGATCATCCTCAACATGCCGTCCGACATCACTTTCAACGTCGACCAGGACGCTGTGAAGCCGGGCTTTTATCCGGTGCTGAATTCGGTCGCGCTGGTGCTGAAGAAGTTCCGCCAGACCACGGTGGACGTCTTCGGCCACACCGATTCGACCGGCAGCGATCAGCACAATTTCGACCTGTCGCAGCGCCGCGCGCTTGCGGTCGCCAACTACCTTGCTGGCCAGGGCGTCGATCAGCGCCGCTTCGCCGTCACGGGCTTCGGCAAGACGCGCCCGATCGCATCCAACGCGACGGCCGCAGGCCGCGAGCAGAACCGGCGTGTCGAAATCCAGCTGTCGCCGCTGACCTGAGACAGGGCGCTCAGGAGCGCAACTTCGCAAGCAGAACGGCCCCGTCTGGGGCCGTTCTTATTTTAGGTGATCCACCGCCGGTCAGAAGTGTCAAGACATTAGCTTTTTCTAATTTATACTTTTCCTTAGCCTGGGAAAGGATTAGCATTCGAGTTGTTCCAGAGGGGATGGGGCGAACATAGGCCGCGCTATAGCATTCTCCGCCTCGGTCCTGCACGGCCAGATCAAAATCTGGGAGGAATGCATGACAAGAACGGCTCGCCTTGGGCGCTGTAGCGTCCTGATTTTAACTGGTCTGTTGACGACCTGGCTCGGCGCGGTCGCGGCCCAGGCAGAGGACGCGAAAAAGGCAGACATCGAGGCCTTGAAGAAGTCGCTGGCAAAATACGAAGACTATACGGCGGCCGTCCGCGACCTCTATCTGTCGACCGTCGGTTGCGTCCACTATAACGGCGAAAAGATAGAAGGCGCGATGTACTATCCAAAGGGCGCCATGGGTATCCATTTCGTCAACGTGCCGAGCGTCGGCAAGCCGCTCGATCCGATGAAGCCCAACGTTCTGATCTACGAGCCGACCAAAAAGGGCTTGAAGCTGGTCGGCGTGGAATGGTTGGTGCCGCTGACACCGGACATCAAGGAGGTCCCGACGCTGTTCGGTCAGAAGTTCATGGGACCGATGGAGGGGCACTATCCGCTCATTCCAAGGGAGTTCGTTCACTACGACCTTCACGCCTGGCTGTTCAGGGATAATCCGAACGGGATGTTCAGCCCGACGAACCCGAACGTGAAATGCACCGGGGCCGAGTTCCCGATGCTGGAGAAGCCGACCAAGATGATGCCTGGACCGATGTAGCGCAGGGCGCGCGCTGTAAGAAAACGGCCCCATTCGGGGCCGTTTTCGTGCTGCCTGTGCTGGAGACGGGGTCTCAGACCTTGGCGACGATCCGCATGAAGGCCGGCACGTCGTCGCCAAAGCCGACGGTCGCATCGTCTTCTTCCTGGCGGTGGCGGCCGGGGCGGTCGCGCTGCGGACGGGCCTCGCCACGCTGCTCATGACTGTCGCTGGAGCCCTTGCGCTCGTTCTCGGAACGGATCGCGTCCTTGCGGGCGCGGCGTTCGGCGATGTCGGCCACTTCGGCGACGGGCTGCTCGTCGCGCGCTGTGTCGGGCGTCTCGTCGCGCTTGGCGTGACGGTCCTTCTTGCGCTCGCCCCGGTCCTTGCGGTCCTCGTCCTTGCGGCCGGCGCGACGCGGTGCGCCGCGGCCGCGGCGCGGCTGCTCCTCGCCCTCGCTTTCGGTCACGGTAGACAGGTCGCCGTCATGCCATTCGATCTTGGTTCCGATCAGCCTTTCGATGGCGTCGACATATTTGGTGTCGGAGCGGGTGGTGATGGTGAACGACTTGCCGGCACGCCCGGCGCGGCCCGTGCGGCCGATGCGATGGACATAGTCCTCGGCATGGATCGGGACGTCGTAGTTGAAGACGTGGCTGACATCGGGGATGTCGAGACCGCGCGCGGCGACGTCGGAGGCGACGAGGTAGCGCAGCTTCCCGTCACGGAAATTGGCCAGCATCTGCATGCGGGCGCGCTGGTCCATGTCGCCATGCAGCGCGCCGGCGTCGAAATCATGCTTGAGCAGCGAGCGAAACAGCTCGGAGACATCGACCTTGCGGTTGCAGAAGATGATCGCGTTCTTCAGGTCGGCGTCTTCGGCCTTGATCAGATTGCGCAGCGTCTCGCGCTTCTCCCACGGCTTCGTGCCGGACTTCACCAGCCGCTGCGTGATGCTTGTCGCGGTGGAGGCGGCCTTCGAAACCTCGACGCGCACCGGCGCGTGCAGGAATTTCTCGGTGAGCTTGGTGATCTCCGGCGGCATCGTCGCCGAGAAGAACAGCGTCTGGCGAGTGAACGGGATCATCTCGCAGATGCGCTCGATGTCGGGAATGAAGCCCATGTCGAGCATGCGGTCGGCTTCGTCGATGACGAGTATCTCGACGCCGTTGAGCAGCAGCTTGCCGCGCTCGCGATGGTCGAGCAGGCGGCCGGGCGTCGCGATCAGAACATCGGCGCCGCGCTCGAGCTTCTTGTCCTGCTCGTCGAAGGAGACGCCGCCGATCAGAAGCGCGATGTTGAGCTTGTGGTTCTTGCCGTATTTGATGAAGTTTTCCTCGACCTGTGCGGCGAGTTCCCGCGTCGGCTCGAGAATCAGCGTACGCGGCATTCGGGCTCGCGCCCGGCCTTTCTCCAGCCGCGTCAGCATCGGCAGCACGAAGGAAGCGGTCTTGCCGGTGCCGGTCTGGGCGATGCCCAGCACGTCCTTGCCGAGCAGCGCATGCGGGATGGCGCCGGCCTGGATCGGAGTCGGCTTGGTGTAGCCGGCATCTGAGACTGCGGAGAGGACCTTGGGCGAAAGGCCGAGGTCTGAGAATGTCAACGCTTCTTGAGCGGTCGTGGTGTCTGAGGACAAGTGTTTGTTGTCTTTGGCTGGTTCGGGAAATCGCAACGCGTGTTGCGGCAGGCGCCGCGCGCCTGCAAGATCGCGGTTGCAGTTAGGCGCAAGTCCGCGATTTGTCAACAGAAACGGGCGGGAATCAGCCGATTGCGAAGACGTAACCTTAACCGCGATGCTTAATCGAGACAGTATCGGCGCGCCGGATCAGTAGCGGAACTGCTCGGCAAGGATGCGTTCGTTCCACGAATGGTTGGGGTCGAAGAGCAGAGTTGCCGTCGCCGTCGGCGATTCGCGCACGGTGACGGAAGCCACCGCCTTGACCTCGGTATGATCGGCGGCGGCATTCACCGGGCGCTTTTCGGCTTCCAGGATGTCGAAACGCACTGTCGCCTTGTTGGACAGCAGCGCCCCGCGCCACCGGCGTGGCCGGAAAGGACTGACCGGCGTCAATGCCAGGAGCGGCGCATCGAGCGGCAGGATCGGTCCATGCGCCGACAGATTGTACGCCGTGGAGCCGGCGGGCGTCGCAATCATCACGCCGTCGCAGTTGAGTTCCTCCAGCCGCACCTGACCATCGATGGTGATGCGGATTTTCGCCGTCTGGTAGGACTGGCGCCACAGCGCCACTTCGTTGATGGCCGGGGCCGAAACGGATTCGCCGTCATGCGTCACGGCGACCATTTCCAGAGGACGGATCGTCTCGGCGACCGCGGACGCGATGCGCTCCTCGAGGCCGCCTGCGCGATATTCATTCATCAGGAAGCCGATGGTGCCACGGTTCATACCGTAGACTTTCTTGCCGGTGCTCATCGTGTCGCGCAGCGTCTGCAGCAGGAATCCATCGCCGCCCAGGGCGACAATGATGTCGGCCTCGGCGACAGGTATCTGCCCGTAGCGCGACGACAGGCTTTGCAACGCTGCCCGGGCGTCGTCGGTGTCGGAAGAGACGAAGGCGAAACGGCTGGCGGCTTTGCTCATGGCTCCCGGAGGGCGGACCATCTGCGGGCCGCGCCGGCGAGGGCGTAGCATGCGACGCCGGTATCTGTGAAGCGCGACGTATCGTGCCGACCGCACTCCACAATCGCGCTTCGTGACACTCGCGACACGAATGTGATGGCCGCAATGGTTAAGAGGAAGCTTAAACACTCGTAAAGCCGGATCGATCATGTTAGCCGAGAGTGGATGGGTTGGCGGGGGCTGACCAGTCGAGAGAACCTGTCTATTGCCGGTAACACGTCTGATCATAGTCTTCCTGATGATGGGAAGTTTCGCGGTGATGTTCGCCGAGTTGGTGCGTCGTTCCGAGGAAATGAGCCAGCGGCCGCAGCCAACGACTTCTCGCTGTGGAGATGCCACCGGGACCCCCTGTCCGCAAAGGGCGCTGTAAGCCCGCGGGGGAAGACATCGACAAGGGATGCGGCATGACCGGTTTGTGGTCATGACGACCGTTGGCCGAGTCGATGCCCGGTGAAATCGAATGGGAAATCCCATCAAGTCCTGTTTCCTGCGCTCGCCACGGACTTGACTGGTCCCGGAGCCAGCTTGCCGCCTGCCGTAGCTGAGGCCCGATCTTGAAGGGTTTGGCCGGGGTGCTCAGGAAGCCCGGCTTCTCATCGACACCGTTTCCGATCGACCTTCGAAATACGGCTCGAAGACAGTCTCGAATGCCTTGAGCGCCGCGCCGATTGCCTGGTGCATGTCGAGATAGCGATATGTCCCGAGCCGGCCACCGAAGTGAGTGTTTTCCTCCCTGCGCGCGCGCGCCTGGTAGCGTTCGTAGGTTCGTTGGTCCGTGCGGGTATCGATCGGATAGTAGGGTTCGTCTCCGCGACGAGCGAAACGTGAGAATTCACGACCGATCAACGTCTTGTCGCTGTTGAATTCCCGCTCAGGGTTGAAATGCCTGAACTCGACGATGCGCGTGTAAGGCACCGCTTCGTCCGCGAAATGCATGATCCCGGTGCCCTGATAGTCCGGCGTGTCAACGTGTTCGAACTCGATGTCGATCGTTCGCCATCCGAGATCCCCTTCCGCGTAGTCGAAATACCGGTCGATGGCGCCCGTGTAGGCGATCGGAAATTTCTTTGGCACCAGTCCCTTGATGTCGAAGAAGTCGACGCCCAGCCTAGTCTCGATCAGCGGATGCGCAAGCATCTTCTGGAAGATCGCGGTATAGCCCTCGAGTGGCTGGCCCTGATATCGATCGTTGAAATAACCGTCCTCGAAAGTGTAGCGCACCGGCAAGCGCGCGATGATCTGCGGAGGAAGGTCGCGCGGGTCGGTCTGCCACTGCTTGGCGGTGTAGCCTTTGATGAACGCTTCGTAGAGCGGGCGTCCAACAAGCGAGATGGCTTTCTCCTCGAGATTGGCCGGCTGCCTGCCGCCGAGTTCGGACGATTGCTCCGCAATCAGTGCTCGTGCTTGTGCGGGGTTCAACCGCCTGCCGAAGAACTGGCAGATCGTGGCCAGGTTTATCGGCAAGGAATAGACCTGGTCGCGGTATGACGAGAACGCGCGATGCCTGTAGGAGCTGAATTGCGTGAAGCCATGCAGATAGTCCCAGACTTCCTTGTTCGGCGTATGGAAGAGGTGAGGTCCGTAGCGATGGATTTCGACGCCGGTTGCGGGGTCGAGCTCGGTATAGGCGTTGCCGCCTATGTGCTGGCGACGGTCGATCACCAGCACGCGACGCCCCAGCTTCGTCGCAATACGCTCGGCCAGTGTTGCGCCGTAGAACCCGGCTCCTACGATAAGAACATCAGCGCCATTCAACATGACTTCGCCCGGGCTACGGCATGAACAGGAGGCGATGAGATCGCGACAGTGGAAAGTTCGATCGCCTTGGAGTGCTGTCGCCGGACATGCCGCCACAGCAGTTTCTTCAATCGATGCGCCTGTCTGAATGTCTTCAAGCGGCGGGCATAATCCAGCGTCATGCGCAAACCGATCGCGGTTTTCGATCGCCAGATGCGACCCTTGGTGTCCACGGCCTCATAAGAGATCGGATAAAATTCATCCAGGCCAAACCTGGCCTCCAGCTGCGCGTATTCCGCATGTGGCGTAAGGCCCTTCTCCAACATCATTTGGGAAAGCGCGGATCCGACAGGGCGAGTGTGACGAACCGACAACTTGTCGAATACGGCGGACTTGCGTCGGTTGTCCGCCCGCAGGCGTGTCCAAAGGGAATCGAGACCGAAGCCGCTCAATGAACATTCGAAGAGCGGCAACATTTTCAGAATTACATCGGCCCGGAGGCAGGGAGCCATGATCTCGACCTTGTCCACGAAGCGGAACTCGAAACTGTCGCAGCGCATGAACGGCAGATGCGAAAAGTAGCTGTCGAGTGTCAAAGAGGGCTGGCCGACATCGAGGTCGAGCCGCCGCATGGTCGCGAATATAGCTTCGATCGTTTTTCTATCGACCTCGAGATCGTCATCCGGGAACCAGAAGAACTGATAGCGCTCAAGCAGGTCGGGTTGCTGACGAAACAGGGCGAAAATGCCGTCCCACTTGCCGCCTTTCTTTTCCACCCGCCTTTCGTAAGGCAGGCGGAAGGCCGTTGGATCGGATCCATAGTAACTGACAATAAGGTCGAAGTTACATTCGGGATCGTCCGCGCCCCAGCCTCGGTGCAACGAACGGTCGCCGGCTCTGACGATCACGAGATTGCGGTGGCCGGCCGGCACCGGAGATTCGCGGATGATGTTCATGCTTCGATGGGCTGCTTTTGCTGCTGGCTGCACTTACACCAATGTTGCCCGGTTCAGAAGGTGGAACGCCGGGAACGCTTGCCGAGAGGTCGGCAGCCGGTTATCGACCGACGTAATTCGGCATTTTGCGAAGATGACCCTCTGCCAGGACGAGCCATGAAGCTGATCGTTGTTACCCCCGCTGGGCGCGAAAAATATCTTGGCGTGCTCAGCCATCACGTCCTCAAAAGCTCTCGTGTCCATGAATGGCATTTGTGGGACAATTGCCGCAACGAGCAGGATCGGGCCTATCTCAGAAAACTGGCGGGCACCGATTCGCGGATCAAGATCAAGACGCTGCCTGATGCCAATGGAAGTTTCGACGTCATCGGACGGTTTTTCCGTTTCTGCGACGACCCCGATGCCTTCTACCTGAGGCTGGACGATGACATTGTGTTCCTTGAGGACGGTTTTTTCGAAAAGTACATGGAACGGGTGTTGCCCGAGCGAGGCTCGGCACTTTGGTATGCGCCGCTCATCATCAACAACGCCATCTGCAATACATTCATCAAGTACCTCTCGGCGGTGCAGATAGAGGGGCCCCTGACATGCCAGGCGATGTGCCCGTTCTCCTGGGCCCATCCGACCTTCCCGCTCGCTATGCATCCGGTCCTGATCGAAGCGGTGCGCACCGGCCGCCTGGATGATTTCCGCGTGCCCGACCGCGAAGTCAGGGCGTCGCGGTTTTCCATCAACGCGATCGGCTTCTTCGGCTCGGAGATCGTGGAACTGGGAGACCTTTTCCATCCTGCGGGAAACGACGAGGAAGAGTGGCTGTCGGCTGTCCTGCCCGTGAAGCTCGGGCGGCCGGGCAAGGTTTTCGGCGATCTGATCGCGGCGCACTTTTCCTTCTATCCGCAGGAAAAGGCGCTTCTGGGCACCACGATCCTCGAGAACTATTATGACCTGGCCGGGCTGCCGCCCCCTGTCTACAAGAAGACCGTGGTAAGACTGAAGGACCGCCTGAGACCTTGGAAGAAAGACCGCAAGGCCACGCCGCCGCCGAAATACCGGATCGCGCTCTCGAAGGACCGATCGGACCCGAATCGATAGGATGAGAGCGTCGGCGGATGCTGGTTTCCCCGTTCGGAAAAGCCGAAGCGTAGCGTCCGCCCTCTGTTCGCCTTACCCCAGCAGGTGACAGCCTGGCTTGCGTCTGCCCTCGACATATCCGTCGATGAGTTGCCTGTAGCGCACCTTGCCGAAGCTCGGGAAGTGGCCGCCATGCACGACCGAAACGTCGAGGTCGCGCATGACCAGCAGCGTCTCGACATACTCGCCCACGTGGGAGTGATAGACGTCGTCGATCAGCGGCCCGTCATAAACGATGTCGCCTGACAGCAGGACCCGGGTCTTCCTCTCGTAAAGCGCGATGCCGCCTGGCGAATGTCCAGGCGTATGGATGACCTCGAAGGCGCGGTCGCCGAGATCCACGACGTCGCCGTGCTCGATCAGCCGGCTGGCTGGCGCCGGCAGGACGCGGTAGCGCGCTGTGTCCCAGCCCGCCGGCATGCCGTCGAACATCTCCTCATTGGCGTAACGGTCCGCGACGGTCCACTCGTTGCGCGGATCGGAGAGGATTGACGCTTCGGCGGCGTGCACGCAGCGATCGGGGAATTCGTGGTGGCAGCCGATATGGTCGAAATGCGTGTGGCTGGCGACGCAGGTGAGCTTGCGCTCGGTGACCAGCGGCACATGGCGTCTTAGGCTGAAATGGCCGAGGCCGGTGTCGAACAAGAGGTCACGGTCGCGCCCGCGCACATGCCAGATGTTGCAGCGGAAGAACGGCTTGATCCATGGCTCATGGATGAGCGTGATGTCCTCGCCCATGCGGATGGTTTCGTACCAGTCCGGAGCATCGATGACCGGAAGCGTGCTCATGGATCAGTCCGCCAGCAGGATGATGTCTTGAGCGTCGCATGAAATCGCTATCGTGTCGCCGGCCTGGTAGGCTGCCAAAGCCGGAGCCTTGGCGATGAACTGCAATGCCGGATCCTGCGTCGAAGCGGCCAGCACGCGCTTGAAGCTGCCCTGGAAGACGACATCGCTGATCTTGGCCTTGCCAAGTGCGACATCGCCCTTTGCTTCGCCGAGCATCAGGTTCTCGGGCCGGATGGCAAGCGCGACCTTGACGCCCGCAGACAATGCGCCGGGCAGCGAAATCGGACCGACCGCCGTCGAGACCGTAACGATCCCGTTCTTCGCTTCGGTCACAATGCCGGCTAGGATCGTGCTTTCGCCCATGAAGGTGGCGGAAAACCGCGTCGCCGGCCGCGCATAGACCCGTTCGGGCGCGCCTTCGTCCTCGATGCGCCCGTCATTCATCACCACGCAATGGTCGGCCAGGGCCATGGCTTCTTCCTGGTCGTGGGTGACATGAACGAAGGCGGTGCCGACGCGCTTCTGGATCGCCTTCAGCTCGTCCTGCATCTGGCGGCGCAGCTTGAGATCGAGCGCACCGAGCGGCTCGTCGAGCAGAAGCACCGCCGGCTCGATGACCAGCGCGCGGGCCAGCGCCACGCGCTGGCGCTGGCCGCCTGAAAGCTGGTGCGGCTTCTTGTCGAAGGCTGCCGCCAACCCGACGAGGGCAAGCGCATCGCGCGCTTTGGCTGCCCGCGTCGCTCGGTCGACGCCTTGCATGCGCAGCCCAAAGCCGACATTGCCGCCGACGCTCATATGCGGAAACAGCGCATAGTCCTGGAACACGGTCGTCGTCGGCCGCTTGGCGGGCGGCACGGCGGTGCAATCCTGGCCGCGAATGAAGACCTTGCCTTCGCTGGGTGTGACGAAGCCGCCGAGGATCGAAAGCAGCGTCGTCTTGCCGGAGCCTGATGGTCCGAGCAGGATCGTATAGCTGCCGGGCTCGATCGCCAGCGAAACGTCTTTCAGCACGGGAAGCTGGCCGAAGCGGTGCGAGACGTTGCGGATGTCCACTAATGGAGCGCTCATGCCGGCTTTCTCCGCAAGAGCGTCAGTTCGAAAAACACCACCAGGACGATGGAGACGGCAAAGACCAGCGAGCCGACCGCATTGGTCTTGGGGTTGAGGCCGGAGCGCAGGAGATTCCAGATTTCGACAGGCAGCGTCGTCTCGAAACGGGTGAGCAGGAAGGAGATGACGAACTCGTCCCAGGAAAAGGTCATCGACAGGAAGAAGCTGGCGAAGATCGCCGGCGCCATGACCGGCACGGTGATCATCAAGAGCACCTTCCATTCCGGCGCGCCGAGGTCGCGCGCGGCGCGCTCGATGTTGATCTGATGATCGCCCATCTGGCTGTAGATGATGGCGAAGCAGAGCGGCAGGTTGATCACCACATGGCCGATGCCGGCCGCTAGCAGCGATTTCGGCACGCCGGCCCAGTTGAATAGCACCAGCAGCCCCATGCCGATGATGAGGTAGCTGACGGTAAGCGGCAGCGTGATCAGCCCGCGCAGGATGGCAGAGCCCGGCAGCACGAAGCGCGCGAAGCCCCAGGCGGAGAGAAAGCCGAGCGTGACGGAAGCAAGCGAGGACAGCACCGCCACCAGCAGCGAATTGACCAGCGCCGAGGTGAGCCGCGCATCGGTCAGCACCGCCTGGTACCAGCGCAGCGACGGTCCGGTGAAAGGCGGGATCGGGAAGGAGGTGGCCTGCAGCGAGAACAGCACCAGCACCACCACCGGCAGGAAGATGAAGCCGTAGACGGCGATGGCGTAGACCCAGGCGGCAAGGCGGACGACGGCGCGCATCGTCAGGCCCGCTCGATCTTCAGCCAGCGGGCACAGGCGAGATAGGCGATGGTCACGACGGCCATCAGGATGATCGACAGCGCCGAGGCTAGTGGGAAGTCGCCGCGGCGTCCGATCTGCATCATGACGAGCTGCGGCATGACCAGTTCGTTGTTGCCGCCGAGGATCTGCGGCGTGATGTAGTCGCCGATGCAAAGCACGAAGGTGAGGAAGGCGCCGACCATGATGCCGGGCAAGGTAAGCGGCAGCACGACATGCAGGAAGGTCCGGATAGGCCCGGCGCCGAGATCGGCCGCGGCCTTGCGGTAGCTCGGGCTGAGCTGTTTGAGGTTGGCGAAGATCGTCAGCGTCAAGAGCATGACGAAGAAATGCACGAAGCCGGTGACGGTGGCGAAGCGCGTGTTGGCGAGCTGCAGCGGTTCGCCGATCAGGCCGATGCCGGTCAGCGACCGGTTGATGACGCCATTCTGCGCCAGAACCAGCAGCCAGGAATAGGAGCGCACGACGTAAGACGTCCAGAACGGGAGCACCGCCAGCATCAGCGCCAGCCGCTGCCAGCGTTCCGGCACCATCTCGGCGAGGATCCAGGCAAAGGGATAGGCGAGCAGGATCGAGATCACGGTGACGGTTCCCGTCACCTCCAGCGAGTTGACCATCGCCCGCCAATAGGATGGGTCGGTGAAGAACTGGCTGTAATTGGCCAGCGTGAATCCGCCGCCTTCATGCGCCGTGAGGCTGGAAAACCCCATGGCGATGAAAGGCAGCGCGAAGAACAGAAGCGTCCATGCGAGCGCCGGCGTGACCAGCGCCCAGGGCAGGGCACGCAAATTGCTGTCCGTGGATGCCATCGGCCGGTTTACTGCGCCTGCAGCATCTCGGTCCACATGTCCTGCATCTTCTTGTCGAGGTCGGCGTTCGGCGCCGGATAGGCCTGTGCGCGGGCGAGGAAGCCGGGCTGCTCGTCGAAGCGCAGGATCTTCTTCTGCTCGTCGGTGAGCGTCGCCTTGGTGTTGGAGGGCATGCCCCAGTAGCAGGAAGAGGTGGCGAGCCGCGCCTGGCCCTCGGGGCTCATGATGTACTGGATGAATTTCAGCGCCATGTCCTTGTTCTTGGAATCCTTGAACATGGCGAGCGACTGCGACCACAGCACGGCTCCCTCTTTCGGGATCGAGAAGTCGAGCGCCGGGTTCTCCTTGGCAAGGCCGGCCGTCACCCATTCGCCGCCGCCGACCAGTATGTCGACCTCGCCGGTGGCCAAGGCGGTCTGGCTGGCAGTGACCTCGCCGACCAGCTTGGCGTTGGCCTTCATCTTGAGGAGTTCGGCCTTGAGAGCGGGCAGGTCGGCCTCGGTGAGGTCGGCCGTCTTCTTGCCGATCGCAAGCGCCGCCATGCCGATCACCGGCAGGTAATAGTCGTAGATCGCAACCTTGCCCTTGTATTTGTCGCTGGTGAGCGAGGCGAGCGACTGCATGTCGGCCGGATCGACCTTGGTCTTGTTGAAGCCGATCGTGTTGTAGCCGAACTTTTCGGTGATGCCGTAGCGCTTGCCGTCGACGACGGTGGACTTGTCCATCTTCACTTCAGGAAAGAGGTCGGCGAGGGGCAGCTTGTCCTCGGGCAGTGGTTCGAACAGGCCTTTCTCGACGCCGCGCGGCACGTCGATGCTGTCGATCACCATCACGTCCCAGTCGCCGGGCTGCGACTGATCGACGATGGCCAGTCCCGCGCCGGTGCCCTCGAATTCCTTGACGTTGACCTTGACGTTGTTGGCCTTCTCGAAGGGTTCGAGCAGCGCCGGATCGGAATGATCGCACCAGATCAGCGCATTGAGATCGGCGGCCTGGGCGGCATTTGCCGCGAGTAGCAGCGTAGCGGCCGCGCAAGCGGCGGAAAGATGGGACTTCAGGGCGGAAAGCGGAGCCCGGGCATTGACGGTCATCGAGTGTTCTCCCTGCCTTGCTGGCTTGTTGGAAGAAAAGTTGAACCAATTCTAAAATTGAGTCAATTATGATTTTGTGGCAGAGAAGCCGATATGAGCGGATTGCGCGAACGGCAGAAGGCGGACCGGCACCGCCGCATCATCGATGCGGCCACCGCGCTGTTCCGCGAGGCCGGTTATGAGGGCGCCAAGATCGAGGCGATCGCCGCGCGGGCCGAAGTCTCGATCGGCACCATCTACAATTACTACCAGAACAAGGGCGACATCCTCGGCGCCATCGTCTCGCTGGAAGTCAACGAGGTGCTGAATGCCGGGCGAGGGGTGGTCGCCAGCCCGCCGGCGAATGTGGGCGATGCGCTGGACACGCTGATCGGCATCTATATCGAGCACTCGCTCAACTATCTCAGCAAGGAGATGTGGCGCCAGGCGATGGCGATCTCCACGCAGTTGCCCGACAGCCCCTTTGGCCAGGCCTACACCGCGCTCGACCGGGAACTGACTAAGCAGATCAGCGCCCTGATCGCGCGACTGAAGCAGATCGGCTTGGTGCGCCCGGACATAGACGGTCCGGCGGTGGGCGAGCTGATCTTCAACAACATGAACATGATGTTCATCGAATTCGTGAAGCGCGACGAGGCGAAGATACCGGAGCTGCGCGCGGCGATACGGAGGCAGAACAGGATAGTGGTGGCGGCGATCGGGATGTGAGGACGTCGGGAGGCCGCTTCGGCGGTTTTACTTCGCCAGACTTCGAGAACACTCTTGCGTCAAACGGTCTTCGGGTAGCCTGCTCCCCCAAGCTGGAAGAGCTGGTGCCCCCGGCAGGGATCGAACCCGCGACCTTCGGTTTACAAAACCGCTGCTCTACCAGCTGAGCTACAAGGGCACGGCGCTCCGGTAGCACATTTCGTGCGCCAGTAAAGATAAAACTCCGTTTTGAGGTGCCAACGGACTGCCGCCGAAGCCGGCATCCTGAAATCCGCCGGCCAGCTTCCTACATGTCATCCGGGTGCAATCGCATCGAATGGGGTGCCGCATGATCAGATTCGTCATCATCCTGCCACTCATCGTCGTGACCTGGCTTTTGCTGGTGAAGGCCATCAGCGATCTGAAGAAGGCCAATATCGACTGGACCGGCGTCGCCACTTTCGTCGGCTTCATCGTGCTGGCCTTCTGGCTGAGGCATGTCACGGGGATGGGGTGAAGGGAAGCAAGGGAATAGGCAGTAGGCTGTAGCGGTAGCTAAGCTTCAATTCCCCACTGCCTAATCCCACTGTCTAACACCTCAACCTTCGAACCTTTTGCCGCTTTGCCATCGCCACCATCACGGCAAGGTGATCACCTTCCTCTGACGGAAGAACCATTTGTCTTCGAAGGGCGGCCTCGGGCCGCCTTTTTTGCGTGCCCGGAGCAGATCAAATCGGCGTTCGCAAAAGGGCGGAAAATCGCCGGCGAAAAAATCCGAAAAAATCTTCGAACCATTTTCCGGTCCGCCGCGACCCATGATCAAGAGGCGGATGGTTCGCCTCTCCAACGAAACCCAGGAGATCGCCATGTTCAAGCGCACCATAGTTTCCGGCCTCATTGCCACCACCGTGGCCGCCGGCTCGCTCGTCGGCACCGTTCAGCCCTCGGCTGCCCACAACCATCACAACCGCGAACTCGGTATCGGCATTGCCGCCGGCGTCGGCGGTTTCGTCCTGGGCAGCCTGCTCTCCCAGCAGCCACAGCCGGTCTATGTCGAGGAGGACGGCTACGACTCTATCCACGTTCGCCGCTGCATGGCACGCTACGGCAGCTACGATCCGGGCTCCAACACCTATATCGGTTATGACGGCTACCCGCATTATTGCCGCCTTTGACGGGAAAAGGATGGGCGACAGGAAAGAGGGGTAGAGCGCAGCCCCTCTTCTTGATTTTCGACCGAGCCAAAATGGACGCGGGCATCCGCCGGCGTCGATCTAGGGACGGGGCCTGGGATCTGGCATCGCCAATCCCGCCATGCGGCAGGCCTCGCCGACCGAGATGTCGTTTATCGCCACGAGTTCGAAGCTGTTTCCGGCGTCTGGATGGATCTTGCCGATGAACGGTTCGCTGCCGCGGGCAGAGCCCTTGTCATCGACATAGCCGCAAACCACGGTCTCGTCGCGACCGTTCAGCGTGCGCTCTCCGGCGAGTACTGTTCCGAACTTTGCGGCCAGAGGATTCTTCAGATGCTGGCGGACGCCGGCCGTGATGATTTCTTCCAGGGCCAGCGAGATCGGGATAGGATCGACCTTTGGGTTGCCGATGGGGCTGCCGACCGGTGCTGCCGGCGGCGGTGCCGCCACGCAGCCGCAAAGTGAAGCCGCGGATAGGAGGTAAACTGTTTTCCGCATGAGTGCCCTTTGGCATGCATTCCGACGCCACGACAAGACGGCCGTCAGGCCTGGCTATGCCCGGTCGGCCCCTGCCAGACAACCAGCGATGTACAGCGATTTTGCGATCGTTTAATCTGCCTTTGACGCCAATCGAGGGGTGGGTGGCATGGATGAGCAGTATCCCAACGAAGAACGGGTCGAACCGGTTTTCCGCAACGGCACCATCACAATCGTCGGCATCCTGCTTGCGTTTTCGCTAGGCTTCATCACGCATTGGGCGGCCAACCCGATCCCTTGGCAGTCCTACCATCTGGTTGCCGTGCTGCCGATCCTGGTCGGTATTGCGCTGCAAATACGGGCGCTGGCCATTCTGCTCGACATCAGATCCCTGCGTCGAAGTATTCATGACCGCGCCAGCCGGATATTCATCGCCGGTCTCATTCTGGCGGCCTGCGGTGTCGGGCTGGCGATCCTGCTCGATTTCTTCGACATAGCAGCCAAGAGCGCCTTGCCCGGCGCCTCTTAGTCAAGAAGCCTTCGCGCCGCCGATCATCTTCGTCACTTCGACCGCGGCGTCGCGCACCAGCGGGCCGATCTCGGCCAGCCGCTCCGGCGTGACCCGCACCGTCGGGCCGGACACCGAAACGCCGCCGATCGGCTCGCCATACTCGTTGAAGATTGCGGCGGCCACGCAGCGCATGCCGGGGTGGCGTTCCTCGTCGTCCACCGACCAGCCGCGATGCTTGATGGTCGCAAGGTCATGGGCGAGCGCTGAGATGTCGGAGAGCGTCTTGTCGGTGTAGCGCTGCAGGCCTGCCTTACGCAGGATGGCCGCGACCCGTTCCGGCTCGAGATGCGCCAGCACCGCCTTGCCGATGCCTGAAGCGTGGAAAGGGCTGCGTGTGCCCGGCCGGAAGAAGGCGCGGATCGCCTGATGCGTCTCGACCTGGCTGACGAAGACCACGCAGTCGTCCTCGGCGACGCCGAGATTGGCGGTCTCGCCGGTCTTCTCCATCAGTTCCTGCATGACGATGCGGGCGCGGTCGACAAGCTTGCGACGGCGCAGAAAGGCCGCGCCCATGCGGTAGGTCTCGACGCCGACCGACCAGAGCTGGTCGGTCGTATCGAACTCGACCATGCCGTGGTTCTCAAGCGTCGTAAGCATGCGATAGGCGGTGGAGGCGGCAATGCCGCTTTGCGCCGCGATCTCGCTAAGCGACAGGCCGCTGGCCTCGGCGACGATAGCGAGGATACGCAGCGCCCGGTCGAGCGACTGCACCGATGCAGCCTCGGACGGGCCGTTGAAGGCGCGCGGCCGGCCGCGCTGACGTTTTTCCATCGTTTCCATA